>ENA-OPXM01001284-OPXM01001284.1-human-gut-metagenome-genome-assembly--contig:-NODE-1284-length-11963-cov-2.618660_pt1 | contig 11963 bp, 9 predicted proteins | sample MGYA00241707_ERZ502035 | MGnify/ENA primary metagenome ERZ502035 (study PRJEB25962, sample SAMEA2043051) | human gut metagenome | biome: human gut; feature: human-associated habitat; material: faeces... | reverse complement strand
AGCCGCAGCGGCCGGGAGCTGGTCGTGATCTGCAACTTCTGCCCGGTCGTGCGCGAGCGCTATCGCGTCGGCCTGCCGAAGGCGGGCTGGTACGTGCCGGCGCTCAACACCGATGAGGCGCGCTTCGGCGGCTACGGCTTCATGGCGCGTCCGCAGAAGGCGGAAAAGAAGCCGTATCAGAATCTGCCGTATTCGGCGGAATTCTACATCCCGCCCATGAGCGTCACATACTATCGCTTCCAGCGCAAAAAGCCGGAAGAGACGGAGGAATAAATCCGGCGCGTGCCGGAACGAACCAAGCAGAAAAGAATAGAACAGAGAAATCATACAGGAGGAACCATTATGCAATTTCAGAAGAAACGCTGCGTCGCAATGCTCCTCGCAGGCGGACAGGGCAGCCGCCTGATGGTCCTGACGGAGAACACAGCGAAGCCTGCGGTCCCGTTCGGCGGCAAGTACCGTATCATCGATTTCCCACTTTCCAACTGCGTCAACTCCAAGATCGACACGGTGGGCATTCTGACCCAGTATCAGCCCCTGGAGCTGAATGAATACATCGGCAACGGCCAGCCGTGGGGACTCAACTCCTCGCACGGCGGCGTGCAGGTCCTGCCGCCGTATGCCAAGAGCAAGAACTCCGAGTGGTATAAGGGCACGGCCAATGCGATCTATCAGAACATCGGCTTTATCCAGCGCTACAACCCCGACAATGTGCTGATCCTCTCCGGCGACCACATCTACAAGATGGACTACGCCAAGATGATCCGCTACCACGAGCAGAACGAGGCCGACTGCACCATCGCCGTGCGCGATGTGCCCTTGAGCGAGGCCTCACGCTTCGGCATCATGAACACCCGCCCCGACGGCACGATCTATGAATTCGAGGAAAAGCCGAAGCACCCCAAGAGCACCAAGGCCTCGATGGGCATTTATGTGTTCAAGTGGAGCGTGCTGAAAAAGTACCTCGAAATGGACGAGGCCGACCCGAGAAGTGAAAATGACTTCGGCAAGAACATCATTCCCGCCCTCCTGCGCGACGAACACAAGCTGTCGGCATACGATTTTGAGGGCTACTGGAAGGACGTCGGCACGATCAAGAGCCTCTGGGAGGCCAATATGGATCTGCTGGGCAAGGAGCCGGCGTTCAACATCTACGGCACGAGCGGCAACAAGATCTACGCCAGAAACACCGCCATGCCCGCAAGCTACATCGCAAGAAGCGCCGAGATCCACGAGAGCTTCGTGGCGGAGGGCTGTGAGGTCGAGGGCATGGTCAACCACTCCATCCTCTCCACCGGATGCAGCATCGGACGCGGCGCGGAGATCTCCGACAGCGTCATCATGCCGGACGTCGTGATCGAAAACGGCGCCATCGTCCGCAGTGCCATCATCGCCGAGGGTTGCCGCATCAAGGCCGGCGCCCGCGTGGGCGATTACCATGAGGGCGAGGAGCGGAAGATCTGCGTCGTCGGCAAGGACCAGGTGATCTCAGAGGGCGCGGTCATCGAGGCCGGCGCGATCGTCTGAGCGGGAAGAAAGGGAGGATACGACGATGGATATGATGGGCATTATTTTCTCGAACATCTATGACAACAACATGGGCGAGCTGACCCGCGAGCGCACCTCGGCTTCCATCCCCTTCGGCGGGCGCTACCGCCAGATCGACTTCATCCTGTCGAACATGGCAAACTCCGGCATCCGCGACATCGGGATCATCACCAAGTACAACTATCAGTCCCTGATGGATCACCTCGGCAACTGCGACGAGTGGGATCTGAAGCTCGGCGACGGCGTGCGCTTCCTGCCGCCCTACGCAACCGGCCACACCGGCGCGTACCGCGGCAAGCTCGAAGCGTTACAGACGGCGCTGCCGGTGCTCGAACGCAATGACAGCGAATACGTTGTGCTGGCGGATACGACGGTGCTCTGCACGATCAGCTTCCTCGACGTGCTGGAGCAGCACATCGAGTCCGGCTGCGATCTGACCGTCGTCGCCAAGCGCGGCAAGTGCGACGGCATCAAGACCCATCAGCTTTCGATGAAGCTGGACGAGAGCGGCAGACTGGTCGATATGGCGGCGGGCTTTGCGGCGCCCGAGGAGTATCTGGTCGGCATGAGCATGTTCGTCATGAAGCGCGAAAAGCTGATCTCCGTCATCCGCGACATGGTGCCGCACGGAAAATACCACTTTGAGCGCGACTTCATTTTGCAGCATTACCTCGACGGCAGGCTGAAGGTCAACGTCTACCCGTTCAGCAATGTGGCGCTGTTCAACGAGAGCGTTCTGGAGTACTACAACAATTCCATGGACCTTCTCAAGGAAGAAGTCCGGCACAGCCTGTTCCGCAGTGAGGTGCCGATCTACACGAAGGTCCGCGACGCGGTGCCGACGCTGTTCGGTGAGGAGGGGCAGGCGCCCAACTGCGTGATCGCCGACGGCTGCCGTCTGTTCGGCTATGCCGACGGCTGCGTCCTGTTCCGCGAGGTCGAGATCGACGAGGATGCGGACGTGCGCGACAGCATCATCATGCAGGGCTGCAAGATCGGCGCGCACGCGAAGCTGCGCTACGTCATTCTGGACAAAAACGTTACCATCAAGCCGGGTACGCAGCTTCTCGGCTCACCGGACCATCCCCTGGTCATCAACAAAGGAGCAGTCATATGAAAATAGCAATGGTCGCCTCCGAGGCCTCGCCGTTCATCAAGACCGGCGGCCTTGGCGACGTAATGGAGGCGCTGCCGCTGGCGCTGGCGCAGATCCCGAAAAACGAAGTCAACATTTTCCTTCCGTTTTACGGCTCGATCAAATACGACGACCGGTTTGAGAAGGAATTCCTCGGTTATTTTGACGTGCCGCTGGCATGGCGGCGCGAGTATGTGGGCGTGTTCCGGCTGAAAAGCCGCAAGAAGAAGCTGAAGGTCTATTTTGTTGACAACGAGCACTATTTCTGCCGCGGCCGCGTCTACGGCGAGCCGGACGACGGCGAGCGCTTTGCGTTTTTCAGCAAGGCGGCGCTGGCGGCGATGGTCTTTGTCGGCCTTCAGCCCGACGTGATCCACTGCAACGACTGGCAGGGGGCTCATTCCGCTGCTGCTCAAGACCGAGTACCGCGCCGCGTTCCCCAACACACGGAGCGTGTTCACCATCCACAACATCGAGTATCAGGGCAAATGCGGCCTGAACTTCAACTACGACGTGCTGGGTCTGCCGGAGGGCTGCGACGAGGTGCTGCGCTTTGACGACTGCACGAACTTCATGAAGTCCGCCATCGTCACCGCCGACCGCGTCAACACCGTCTCCAGGACCTACTGCGAGGAGCTTCGCTACCCGTATTACTCGCACGGCCTGTCCGGCGTGCTGGCATCGCGCGGCGAGGCGTTCTCGGGCATCACGAACGGCATCAATATGGAGCTGTTCGACCCGGCAAAGTGCGCGGGTCTTGCCGAGAATTTCTCGATCAAGACCAGAAAAGAGGGAAAGGCCGCCAACAAGCTGGCGCTGCAGCGGGCGGTCGGTCTGGACGAGGACTCTGACTGCGCGCTGCTCGTGATGGTCACGCGCCTTGCAGGGCACAAGGGCATCGATCTTCTGTGCTACATCGGCGAGCGCCTGATGCAGCGGCGGGTGCAGCTGCTCGTGATCGGCACGGGCGAGGAAAAATACGAGTGGTTCCTGCAATATCTTCAGGGCCGCTTCCACGGCCGCGTCGCGGCAAGGCTCTGCTTTGACGCGCAGCTTGCGAACATGGCATACGCGGGCGCGGATGTGTACCTCATGCCGTCGAAGTCCGAGCCGTGCGGCCTGTCGCAGCTCATTGCGATGCGCTTCGGCACCGTTCCGGTCGTAAACGCAACGGGCGGCCTCAAGGACACCGTCTGGCCGTATGACCCGGCGAGCGAGCAGGGCCGCGGCTTCACGTTCCAGAGCTACAACGCAGACGACTTCCTTGCTGCCATCGACCGCAGCCTCCAGCTGTTCTATGACGAGCCGGAGAAGTGGGCGCGGCTGGCGGAAAACGATATGGCGGTCGACAGCAGCTGGCAGGAGCCGGCGCAGGAATATATGCAACTCTATAAGAAAGCGATCGAAGGTTAAAGACAAGCATGACGCAGAATATGACAAAAAAACAATTACTTGAAAGGCTGAAGGAGATCTGCCTCAATACCTTTGGCTGCACGCTGGAGGAGGCAACGGAAAAGCAGATGTACCGCGTTGTATGTCTTTACACGCGGCTGCTTCTGGAGGAGGAACGCCGCGCCTTCCGCAGCAAGATCCGCGACGAGGAGGGCAAGCAGGTCTATTACATGTCGATGGAGTTCCTTGTGGGCACATCGCTCCGCAACAACCTGTATAATCTGGGGCTTCTCAAGCTGACGGATGAGGTCTTGAAGGAGCAGGGCTTCTCGCTGGAAAACCTCTGCTGCATGGACCCTGACGCAGGCCTCGGAAACGGCGGCCTCGGACGGCTGGCATCGTGCTATATGGACGCGGCCTCCGGCCTTGGCTACCCGATGACGGGCTTCTCGATCCGGTATGAGTTCGGTATCTTCAAGCAGAAGATCATTGACGGCTGGCAGATGGAGTTCCCTGACGACTGGCTGGAAATGGGTGACGTGTGGCTGCACACGCGCAAGGATCAGGCGGTCGAGGTGCGCTTCGGCGGAAACGTCCACGAATGGGTGGATGAAAACGGCAAATTCCGCGCCGCGCAGACCGACTATCAGGCCGTCACGGCCGTGCCGCACGACATGTTCATCTCCGGCTACAACAGTGACGCCGTCAATAAGCTCGTTTTGTGGAGCGCAAGCGTGCCCGACAGCCTCGACATGGCGGCCTTCTCGCGCGGCGACTATGTCCGCGCGCTCGAGCGCAACACGATGGCCGAGACGATCTCCAAGGTGCTGTATCCTGCCGACGATCACATCGAGGGAAAGCGTCTGCGCCTGCGTCAGCAGTATCTTCTGGTGTCGGCATCGCTGCAAAGCATTCTCAACAAGCACTACAAGCAGTATCACACCTACCGGAATCTCCCCGACAAGGTCGCCATCCACATCAACGACACCCATCCGGCGCTCTGCGTGCCGGAGCTGATGCGTCTGCTCGTCGATGAGAGCGACTACTCGTGGGACGAGGCGTGGGACATCACCTGCCGCACGCTGTCGTACACCAACCACACCGTCATGCAGGAGGCGCTCGAGCGCTGGAACGTCGATCTGTTCCGCGAACAGCTTCCGCGCATCTTCGGCATCGTGCAGGAGATCAACCGCCGGCTCATGCTCCGGCTGGCCACGGTCTATCCGAACGACCCCGGCAAGTGGGAGTATATGGCGGTCGTGTCAAACGGCGAGGTGCGCATGGCAAACCTCTGCCTTGCCTGCTGCCACATGGTCAACGGCGTCTCGAAGCTCCACACCGAGATCCTGGAGACGACGATCTTCCGCGACTATTACAACATGAATCCGCAGGGCTTCATGAACGTGACCAACGGCATCGCCTACCGGCGCTGGCTGTGCCAGTCGAACCCGGAGCTGACGGCGTATCTCAAGGAGCTGATCGGCGACGGCTTCCTGAAGGACGCAAACGCGCTCGAGGCACTTCTCAAATATCAGAAGGACCCGGCGGTGCTCGCAAGTCTGCGGCGCATCAAGCGCACCAAGAAGCAGCAGCTTGCCGACTATGTCGCGCACGCGAGCGGCATCCTGCTCGACCCCGACAGCCTGTTTGACGTGCAGGTCAAGCGCCTGCATGAGTACAAGCGCCAGCTTCTGAACGTGCTGCACATTCTGGAGCTGTATTTGCAGATCAAGGATCACCCCAATGCGCCGTTCGTGCCGCGCAGCTTTGTCTTTGCGGCGAAGGCGTCGGCGGGCTACATCCGTGCCAAGCAGATCATCAGCCTGATCGTGGCGGTGGCGAAGCTCGTCAACTCCGACCCGCAGACGCGCGACAAGCTGAAGGTCGTGTTTGTCGAGGACTACAAGGTCTCGCTGGCGGAGATCATCATTCCCGCGGCGGAGCTTTCCGAGCAGATCTCCGTCGCCGGCAAGGAGGCCTCCGGCACCGGCAACATGAAGCTGATGATCAACGGCGCGGTCACGATCGGCACGCTCGACGGCGCGAACGTCGAGATCCGCGAGCAGGTCGGAGACGAAAACATGTTCCTGTTCGGCATGACGGCGGAGGAGGTCGACGCTCTCTGGCGGCGCGGCTATGACCCGCACGACTTTATGACTCCGGAGCTGGAGCGCGTGATGCGGATGCTGACATCCGGCGTCCTTGGCCAGCGCTTTGACGACATCTATGCCTCCCTCCTGACAAACCGCTTCGGCACGCCCGACAGCTATATGACCATTGCAGATTTCCAGAGCTATGCTGCTGCGCAGAAGCGCGCGTCCGAGACATATCTTGACCGCGACAAGTTCGCCTCCATGATGCTGGTCAATACCGCGAAGGCGGGTATTTTCTCCTCCGACCGCGCCGTGCGCGAGTACGCGGACAATATCTGGCATCTGTAAGACGGGGGTACTATGCGGATTTTGTTTGACAGCAAGCTCTCCCAGTTCAAGACGCCCTTCGGCGTCCTGAGACCGGGAGAGGTCTGCACGCTGCACATCCAGATTCCCGTGAGCTGCCGGACGGAGCATGTGGAGCTGCTGCTTTTGCAGGAGGACGGCACGCCCGCGCGGGAGGTCTCCCTTTCGCGGCAGGAGACAGGGGCGCTTTACGAGTGCTTTGGCGCCGCGTTCTCGCTCGAGCGTGCGGGACTGTATTTCTACTGCTTCCGTGTCACGACGAAGAACGAGCAGTTCTGGCTGTATAAGCAGGGAAACGACACCAATATGGAGGCGGGCGACCTCTGGCAGCTCAGCTGCGTGGAGGATGCGTATCCCGTCCCGGAGGCGCTGCGCGGCGCGGTCATGTACCAGATCTTCCCGGACCGGTTCTATCAGTCCGGCTGCTGCAACTGCGCGGAAAAGCTCCAGCCCTATTGGGTCCATGAGGACAAGTCGGACGTTCCGGTCTATCTGCCGGACGAGCACGGCGAGGTGCTGAATAACGACTTCTACGGCGGGAATCTGAACGGTATTTGCGAAAAGCTGCCGTATTTGCAGGAGCTCGGCGTGGAGATCCTGTATCTCAACCCCATTTTCATGGCATTTTCCACGCATCGCTACGATACTTACGACTATAAGCGCATCGACCCGATGCTCGGCACGGAGGCAGATTTCTCCGCGCTGTGCAGCCGGGCGCACGCGCTTGGGATGAAGGTCGTGCTCGACGGCGTGTTCTCGCACGTCGGAAGCCGCAGCCCGTATTTCCAGAGCGCGATCTCAAACCCCGATTCCCCCTACCGCGACTGGTTCCAGTTCAAGCACTATCCCGACGTATACGAAAGCTGGTGGGGCATCACCACGCTGCCGTGCGTCGATAAGATGAACGAAAGCTACATCCGCTATATCATTGAGGACGAGGACAGCGTCCTTGCGCACTGGCTCCGTCTCGGAGCTGACGGCTACCGCCTCGATGTGGTGGACGAGCTGCCGGACGCGTTTCTGGCGCGGCTGAGGAAGCGCCTGCGCGAGCTGAAGCCGGACGCCATCCTCATCGGCGAGGTGTGGGAGGACGCGTCGAACAAGGTCGCCTACGGCGTCCGCCGGCGCTACCTGACCGGGCGGCAGCTCGACTCCGTCATGAACTACCCGTGGCAGAAGGCGATCTTGCGCTATGTCCGCGGAGAGGATGGCGGCGAGCAGCTCGGCGAGCGGATCATGACCATCGCGGAGAATTACCCGTCCGATGTCCTGAGCGCCGTCATGAACATCCTTTCCACGCACGACACGCCGCGCGCGCTCACCGCGCTGGTCGATCCGACCGACGCCAGCCGCGCCGAGCTTGCCAGACGGCATATGGACGCGCCCACGCGCAGCCGCGCGCTGCACCTGCTGCGGATGGCGGCGTTTTTACAGTTCATGCTGCCGGGTGCGCCGTGCATCTATTATGGCGACGAGGCAGGCATGGACGGTTACCGCGACCCGTTCAACCGGAAATTCTATCCGTGGGGCGCGGAGGACGAGCCGCTTCAGGCGTTCTATACGACGCTGGCGCGGCTGAAAAAGGAGAGCCCGGCGCTCCGGCGCGGCGATGTGACCGTTCTGGGGGCGGGCGGAGGCCGGCTGCTGTTTTTGAGACGCTTTGAAAAGCAGACCTTCGCCGTCTGCTGCAACCGCGCGGCGGAGCCGTGGCGGCTTCCGAGCGGCGGCAGGCTGCGCCTTGGCGGCGGACTGCTGGAATGCAGCGAGGACTTTGTCGTGCTCGACTCCGACGGATACTGCGTCATTGAAAAATAATGCGCCGCAATGCGGCGAAAACAGAAAAACCCCCGCAGGACTTCCTTTTTGCGAAGTTCTGCGGGGAATTTCTTTGTTCTGCCGGTCACTCGCCCTCGATCATGCGGTAGCCGACGCCGACCTCGGTGAAGATATAGGCGGGCTGGGCCGGATTTTTCTCGATCTTGCGGCGGATGTTCGCCATGTTGACGCGCAGGATCTGGTTATCGCTGCGGGCGCTGGGGCCCCAGAGCGCGCGGATGAGATAGTCATACGTCAGCACCTTGCCCGCGTGCAGGCCGAGAAGGGAGACGAGCTTATACTCGTTCTGCGTGAGCATCGCATCCTGCCCTGCAATGTAGACGCGGTGCTTTGCATAGTCGATGGTGAGATCGCCCGCCCGGAAAATGCCGGTGTTGGCGACGGATTCGTTTGAGATCGGCGTGCGGGTATGGCGGACGGCGGCGCGGATGCGCGCCATCAGCTCCTCGGTGCCGAAGGGCTTTGTCAGATAGTCGTCTGCACCCGCGTCGAGTGCGGCGACCTTGTCCTGCTCATGGCTGCGCGCCGAGACCACGACGATGGGCACCTTCGACCACGCGCGCACCCGGTGCAGGATCTCCATGCCGTCCATGTCCGGCAGACCGAGATCCAGAATGATGATGTCGGGGCAGTGCGAGGCGATCATGCTGTCGGCGACCGCGCCGTTGCGTGCAAGCAGCACGTCATAGCCGTTGGCAGTCAGGATGGCGCTGATGAAATTACTGATGGTCTGCTCGTCCTCAATGACGAGGATCTTTTCCCGGATCGTCATATTGCTCCCCCTCCAAAGGAATCGTGAAGCGGAAGATCGCGCCGCCGAGCGCGCGGTTTTCCGCCTCGATCGTGCCGCCGTGCGCCTGAATGATCGTCTGGCAGACGGACAGGCCGATGCCCATGTTGCGCCGCACATCGGAGCCGCTGCCGGTGTTGATATGTGTAAAGCCGCCCTCAAACAGGTGCGAAAAAGCCTCCTTGGCGATGCCCTGGCCGTTGTCCGCGACCTCAAAAACGGCGCTGCCGTCCCTGCGGGACAGATGGATCTCCAGCCGCGAGGTCGTGACGCCGTGCTGAATGGCGTTTTCCATGAGATTGATGAGCACCTGCTCGATGAGAATGGCGTCCATCGGGACGAACAGAAGCTCCTGCGGCGCACGGACGGAGATCTGGATGTCCGGATAGCGGCGGCCGATCTTCATGGCAGCGGCGCTCAGGACCTCCTCGCCCGCCTCCAGCTCCTTTTTGATGGAGCCCGCGCCGGAGACGCGCGTGACAGACAGCAGATTTTCCACAATGCCGATCAGCCAGCCGCTCTCGTCACGGATGTTCTGCAAAAGCTCCGTCCGAAGCTCCGGCGAGAGCTGCTCGCCGCTTTCCAGCAGTGTGTCGATGCCGCCGACGATGGAGGTCAGCGGCGTGCGGATGTCGTGCGAGACGGCGCGCAGAAGATTTCCGCGCATTTTTTCCTTTTCCGCCTCGGCACGCAGCTTTTCCTGCTGCTTGATCTGCGTGGTCATCGTGCCGACTGTGACCGACACGGCCAGCATCACAACAAACGTCAGCGGATACCCGGAAAGGGTGAAATTGAAGGCATAATAGGGATAGGTGAAGATGTAATTGATGCCGAAAACGCCGATGATCGACGCCAGAACGCCAAACAGATAGCCTGTTGTAAAGCGCGAGACGAGCACCACCGCAAGCTCAAAGATCAGCGCGACGAACACGTCACTCTCGTCAAACAGCCGAAGCAGCCGGCACAGCGCCGCCGCCAGCAGCAAAAGGCCGAGACACACGCCAAAATCGCGCCAGCAGAAGGGAAACAGCGCCCGCAGACGCGCGGGCCAGCCGCTGCGTCCGGCTGCGGATACGTTCTTTTTCATTGCTCTCACCCACTATACAATATCATGTCCCGCATGGGCTGTGCGTTAAGAATCCGTTAAGAAGTCGAAGCCCGCGCATCCGCAGAAGCAGAGCGCGGGCGAGGCTCAGGCTGCCGCCTCGCGATAGGCGGGCATCCATTTGCCGAATTTGTAATACAGCACAAACAGCAGCGATGACACACACCATGTGATGGGGTAGCAGATGGCGATGGTCAGGTTCGAGGTGTGCGGGAAGGTGATCGTGAGCAGCAGCACCATGCGCAGCGCGCAGATGCCGATCAGCGTCAGAAGCGTGGGGCGGACGGCGTTGCCTGCACCGCGCATTGCGGAGGAAAAAACCTCCGTGGGGAAGATCGTCAGATAGCCGAGCACGATGTAGGACACGATCTCGACGCCCTGCGCGATGACCGCCTCATCTGTGCAGAACAGACGCAGCACCGGCTCTCGCGCCAGGTACAAAAACGCCGTGTGCAGCACGGAGAAGCCGAAGTGCAGCGCAATGCCCGCACGGATGCTGGCCTGGATGCGGTCGGGCTTGCGCGCGCCGTAGTTCTGACCGACAAAGGTCATGACGGCGATGCCGATGGCGCCGGAGACGGGCCAGAACAGGCCGTCGAGCTTCCAGAATGCCGACCAGGCGGCAACGGTGTCGCTGCCGAGCGAGTTGACGGCCTTCTGAACAAAGACGTTTGTGATGCTGTAGAGCGTGCTCTGCACGCCGGCGGGCAGACCGATGGCGAGCATCCTGCCGAGAAGTTTCCAGTCAAAGCCGTGCTTTTCCGCACGCAGGCAGCAGCTGTCATCCCGGCGGCGGAGCGTGCGGATGACGAGCACGGCGCAGATGAGCTGCGAGAGACTTGTCGCAATGGCAGCGCCCTTGACCTCCATCCGCAGTACGGCGACAAAAAACAGGTCGAGCACCGTGTTGACGAGCATACACACGGCGAGAAAGTAAAGCGGCCGTTTTGAGTCGCCCACGGCACGGAGAATGCCGCTGCCCATGTTATAGATCATCGCGGGGATCATGCCGGCGTAGTACCACTGGAGATAGTCCATCGAATACTGCATGAGATCGTCCGGCGTGGCCAGCGCTGTGAGCAGCGCGCGTGCGCTGCCGATGCCCACGACGGTCAAAAGCGCGCCGATGGCAACGGAGAGGACGATCGCTGTGTAGACGCCGCGGCGGACAAGGCGGCCTTCCTTCGCGCCGTAGTGCTGGGCGATGATGACGGAGGCGCCGGAGGCAAGGCCTACAAAAAAGCCGACAAGCAGATTGATGATGGCGGTGTTGGAGCCGCCGACCGCGCCGAGCGCCGTCTTGCCGACAAAGCGGCCGAGTACGATCGAGTCAACGGTCGAATATAGCTGCTGCAAAAGCGTCCCCAGCATGATCGGCAGAAAAAATTGCAGCATTCCCTTCCAGATGGAGCCCTGCGTCAGATCGGATGCGGCCTGCGTCTTGGCGCGTGACATAGAAAAAACCTCCCTCATAAATCAAAACGAGACAGTGTACGCATCATTATAGCCTTTCGGCGTTTTTTTGCAAGTGGGTAAGGAAAATTTAATTTTCTATCGGAAAAACGCGAAAAAACCCGCCTCCTCACGGAGGCGGGCAGGAGGTACCATGTAAGCGCCCCGAAGGGCGCACGGGATATGAAGGGCGCATCAGCCTCCGCAGCGATGGCAGCCGCACTTGCAGCCGCAGCCCTTGCAGCA
>ENA-OPXM01001282-OPXM01001282.1-human-gut-metagenome-genome-assembly--contig:-NODE-1282-length-11987-cov-1.735836_pt1 | contig 11987 bp, 10 predicted proteins | sample MGYA00241707_ERZ502035 | MGnify/ENA primary metagenome ERZ502035 (study PRJEB25962, sample SAMEA2043051) | human gut metagenome | biome: human gut; feature: human-associated habitat; material: faeces... | reverse complement strand
GTAACGACCTTACTTTACGCAAATATCCTAATTCATTCTGCGTAGTTATATAACATATATTTCTGAATAATTATCATAAATACTATTTTGAATAATCAGCATATAACACTATAGAAATAACATAGAAATGAGGACTTTACTATGGCTCTTGAATCATTACATCTGAAAAAAGAATTTGAAATACGGCAGCTTACTTCTCTCCACTATTTTGAATATAAAAGTGACTTTATTTTTAAAAGTGAGTATCACGATTACTGGAAACTTCTCTATGTGGAGGATGGCTCTGCCGAAATCTCTTTTTCCAACAAAAAACAGGCACCTGTCACTTTGCAAAAGGGTGAACTTTTCATCCAGTCTCCAAACGAATACTACTCTTTTAGGGCCTCCTCCGGCAATATTGCCGTTCTATTTACCGCAGGTTTTTACAGTGATACCGCAAATCTTTCATTGCTCGCCAACAAAAAGCTTGTATGCCAGAAAAAAGAGACTGAGTTATTACAGGCACTCGCCTTAGAAGGAAAAAGCAACTTTTCTCCAAAAATCAACCCAGCATCGCCTGCTGCCCTCGAACGAAGATATAACCAGCCTTTCGGCGGTGAACAACTTATCGGCATTTACCTTGAAATGCTCCTCATCAGCCTAATGCGCCAGTATACTTCTTCCGAAGAGAAAAAAGAAACTCCATCTGAAAATACAAAAAAAGACGCTTCCGCTTCTCTCTTAAAAACAGATTCTATTCTTTTCAACCGAATCACCGATTATTATGAGGCACATATCACCGAACATATTAAGGTAGAACATCTTTGCAAAGAATTTGGCATAGGCCGCTCCCATCTACAGAGAATTTTTCGTGAACAGACTGGCTATGGAGCAATCGAATACTTTTGCCAGATGCGAATCAGTGCCGCTAAACGGTGCATCCGAGAGAATCGTATGAATCTGACAGATACCGCTGCCTCGCTGGGCTATACCTCAATCTATTACTTTTCAAAACAGTTTAAAAAAATCACGGGAATGTCTCCATCACAGTATCAGAAGATGGTGCGAAGTTCTAAGAAAGACCCTCTTTATGAACAGAGAGAGCTTTGATTTTCTTTGCAAAATAGACGAACTCGGAAAATGAAAAAAGATATATTTGTGACTTTAGTCGCTGCAGGTTGAATGTTCGCTCATGCGCTCGCATCCAACCTTTGCTCCGAGGCCACAAATATATCTTTTTTCATTTTCCGGGTTCTGATTGTGGTTGCTGAAGTAAATTCAACAGCTGTCTCTATCAAAATATTCGAGGAGTTTTATAGAACTTCGCATTTAGACGATTTGTTGACTCTCCAGACACTTTTGATTTTACTACTGTGGCGTCTCCCCTGCCTGCGTCAATCAGAGTCCTACTTCCACAAATCTTCTGGATACACTCCTTGCTGTTTCATCTCAGAAATTGCATCCATTACTGATTTTTTATCTTCTTTATAAGTTACGCCATACCATTTTTCAGCGGATTCCATCACCTCTACAGTTGCGCGTTTTTCTTTGAGCAGTTCTTCTACTACGCTTGGAAGGAAGTATTCGCATTTCATAGGGTTTTCTTTTAATCCTTTGTCTAAAAATGCAGGGAATTTGTCCTCAAGTACTTTTAAAAATCCTGGTGTGAATCCCCAGCAGTTCATGGAAACTGGTGTTTTGTCTGGAACTGGTGTCCAGGTTGCTCCGTCATCAAGAGTAAAGGCAGCTTCTGCTCCTCGTTTTTCAATCCTTGTTCTTTCTGTGATTTCTTTTAAGTAGTGGTTTTTGTCTACCTGACATACGCCTCGGGATACATGACCATTTTCTGTGATAGTTTTTTCGATATGAAATGCAATCATAACATAGCGGTATAAATCATCATCTTCATGTGTTGTCAGATAATCATAGAGCATCTGAAATGCTTTTGGCCCATAATAATCATCGGCATTGATTACGGCAAATGGGGCATCTACCACGTCTTTACAGCATAGAAGAGCATGACCTGTTCCAAATGGTTTTTCTCTTCCTTCTGGCACCTGATAACCCTCTGGCAGCTTATCCAGCTCCTGAAAAACATATTCTACTTCCATAAATGGCTCGATTCGTTTTCCAACGATTTCCCTAAAGTCTTTTTCAATGGCATGTTTTATAATAAACACTACCTTTTTAAAGCCAGCTCTTTTTGCATCATAAACACTAAAATCTAAAATCGCATGTCCCTGTTCATCTACTGGATCCATCTGCTTTAATCCACCATAGCGGCTTCCCATTCCGGCAGCCATTACAATTAATACTGGTTCTTTCATTCTTTCTTCCTCCTAAAATATATCATGCCCTCTCGGAGTCTTTTTGTTCCTGCTTTTGTGAAAAGATTTTTTATCAGTTATGTCTAAATTTTCGAAGTGTATACAGTTTATACTTTGATGAAATTCAGGTACATCTGGCAAAAACCCGGCTGCAAAAGCACATGTAAGAAAGGCTCTGAATAGTACATCTAAATTATAAAAAAATTTAAGCTAACTTTTTCATTTTCCCATAAAAAAAGTCAAACTTCAATCAGAATTTATATTATTTTTATAATTATTATGGATTTATCCCAAATGTTTATATTTCTTTCGTTGAGAACGGTAAAAAAAGACAATATAATATAATTATCGACATTTGATATTTTCATCACAAGCAATCATTATGCAAAACGAAAAGTCGTAAATCAAAAAAGGAGGCAGTTATGACGCAAACAAGGTATACTTTACAGCAGCATCATGTTAACCTAAAGTCATCTGTAAAATTGTCGCATGTCAATATGTATCATTGCGAATCCCCTGCTTCAAACATCTTTCCGGGGCATCCGTATTCAAAAATTATCTTTATTCAAAAGGGACAGGGACAATTTTATTTCGGCAATCAATTTTTACCGGTTCGAGAAAATGATTTATTACTGGTGAATCCTGATAAGCAGAAATTTTCTGTTGACGTTCGGGAATCCCCTCTCGATTTTGTGATACTGGGGATTGAGAATCTATCTTTCATTGATGACACCAAACAGTGCATCCCTCCATTTACCAGATTATCATTTCCTTCTGATACCTGTCAGCATTTAATGCATATGCTGATTCATGAGTTAGAAAAGCATTCTGAATTTTATGAAGATGCATGTCGGTATTACCTGAATCTTATTCTTATCGAAATTCAGCGAAATACCAACATTCATTATGATTTTCCTTCTAAAGAAAAAAATAATCGGGACTGCAAGTTTGTCAAAGAATATTTGGACAGCCATTACACAGAAAATATCACTCTTGATATTCTCTCAAAAGAAAGTAAGATGAACAAATATTATCTTGTTCATTCTTTTACAAAGCACTTTGGCTGTTCCCCAATCAGTTATCTCAATGACAAACGAATTGAAGAAAGTAAGAACCTACTTGAAACAACCAATCATTCTATTGCAGCCATTGCTTCTATGATTGGTTTTTCCTCGCAATCTTACTTCTCACAATCTTTTAAGAAAAATACTTTTATGACTCCGAATGAATACCGGAGGGCTTCACGGCAGATTTAAACCCCATAATTTCATTGTGCATCGCATAATAAATTGAAATTATTTTATATATTATATAATCCGGGTATTATTTTCTTTCAGCATATCCGGATTATTTTATCATTTTCTACTTTTATTTTCTATTTTGACTGCCCATTTTACTTTTTTCCCGTCACTTTTGGTCATTATTTTTTCGTGTTTCATCTGGAAAAAGCGTTTAAGTTATAGTATAATGATATAATTAATGTAAAAACAGTATCTAATATAGGAGGATTTTATCCATGCCAGTAAAATACGTATTCGTCACAGGTGGAGTTGTTTCCGGTTTAGGAAAGGGTATTACTGCTGCTTCCCTTGGACGTCTTTTAAAAGCTCGTGGTTATAAAGTAACCAGCCAGAAATTTGATCCATATATCAATATGGACCCAGGTACAATGAACCCAATTCAGCACGGTGAAGTTTTCGTTACGGATGATGGTGCTGAGACAGACCTTGACCTTGGTCACTATGAAAGATTTATTGATGAGAGCCTTAATAAGAATTCTAATGTAACTACAGGTAAAGTATACTGGTCTGTATTACAGAAGGAACGACGTGGAGATTTCGGTGGAGGCACAGTCCAGGTAATCCCTCATATTACTAATGAAATAAAGAGCCGTTTTTTCAGAGATTATTCAACTGATGAAACTAAGATTGCAATTATAGAAGTAGGTGGTACTGTCGGAGATATCGAAAGCCAGCCTTTCCTTGAAGCAATCAGACAATTCCAGCATGAAGTCGGACATGAGAACGCAATTCTTATTCATGTAACACTTATTCCTTATCTTAAAGCATCTGGTGAGATGAAGACTAAGCCAACTCAGGCAAGTGTTAAGGAACTTCAGGGAATGGGAATTCGTCCTGATATTCTTGTATGCCGTACAGAGCATCCTCTCGAGGCAGGTATAAAGGACAAGATAGCACTTTTCTGTAATGTACCTAAGTCTCATGTACTTCAGAACTTAGATGTTGAGATTCTTTATGATGCACCTCTTGCGATGGAAGAAGAACATCTTGCACAGGTAGCATGTGAATGTTTACACCTTGACTGTCCAGAACCAGACCTTGATGAATGGAGAGCAATGTGCAAGGCCTGGAAGAATCCTACTAAGAAGGTAACTGTTGCATTAGTTGGTAAATATATCCAGCTTCATGATGCTTATATCAGTGTTGTAGAAGCATTAAAGCATGGTGGTGTATATAATTCATGTGATGTAACTATCAAATGGATTGATTCAGAAACTGTAACTCCTGAAACTGCTGACGAGCTTCTCTCTGACGTATCTGGCATATTAGTTCCAGGTGGATTCGGTGACAGAGGTACAGAAGGAAAGATTGAAGCTATCCGTTATGCCAGAGAACATAATATTCCATTCTTAGGATTGTGTCTGGGAATGCAGCTTTCAATTGTTGAATTTGCAAGAAATGTTATAGGATATGACGACGCACACAGTGTTGAACTTAATCCTAACACAACTCACCCTGTTATACATCTTATGCCAGACCAGGAAGGCATTGATGATATCGGCGGTACATTAAGACTTGGTTCTTATCCTTGTGTACTTGATAAAACAAGCAAGGCTTATGAACTCTATGGCGAAGAGCTTATACATGAACGTCACAGACACAGATATGAAGTTAATAATGATTACAGAAAAGTTCTTACTGAGAATGGTATGATGCTTTCAGGAATATCTCCTGACGGAAGAATTGTTGAGATGATAGAATTAAAGAATCACCCATGGTTTATTGCCACACAGGCTCATCCAGAGTTAAAGTCAAGACCTAATCGTCCACATCCATTATTCAGAGGCTTCATAACAGCAGCACTTGAATATCAGAATAAAAACCATTAATTATATCATATATGCATAACAAAAAACATCACCTGACGAATCCGACTTTCGTATCAGGTGATGTTTTTTATTGCTTTTGCTTATAAAATTATTATTTATTAAGACCATTAAGAATCTTCTTAATTCTCTTAACTTCATCGTCTTCTAACTTCTGTGATTCACAAATAGAAGCAACCATATCAACAGCCTTTCCGTTGAACCAGAAATCAGCTTCTTCCTTTAAAAGCTGTCTTCTATATTCTTCTTCTGAACGAAGTGGATGAATGAAAGCTGCCTTTCCCTTACGGTATGTATCAACAAATCTCTTGTCCTTCAACTTACCTACGAAAGTAACAACTGTTGTTCTTGCGTAATCCTTACCATAATCGTCTCTTAACTGATCAATAAGTTCCTGTACAGGAATATCCTGTGGTGCTTCCCATATAAGCTTCATAATTAATGCTTCACATGGACTTAATTCATTAAAATGATTTCTGCTCATAAACCCTCCTTAGGCTCTTCCATAGATATACATATTCTATATTATACTGCCATTATTAATATTTTTCAACTGTATAATGAATAGTCGGATATGGATTTCACAATTGTATTACCGATAAACTGAATCCATCAAATTCCTTTTCTACAATAGTGAAATTCTGGGGAAGTCCGCACATATATGCTTTCATTTTCCCTTTCTCTAATCTATAAACTATTTTGTCCAAAATGTCAAGCACACCTTGACCTGTAGCCTTGCCATAAGCCTCTTTTAATGTCCATATTCTGAAGAATCTTTGATCACTATCGCACTCTTTAATCCATTCTGCTTCAGATATGTCAAAGAAGCGTTTTGCCAGATTCTGTCTACCTTTGCGGGCTTTTTCAATATCAATTCCTACCGGTCTGTCGCCTATCACGCACGCTACATAATTAGACGAATGTGAAATATTGAAAAAAATTTCACGATTTGACAAAAAATAAGGTTTTCCTTGCGAATTATATGCTATTTCATAATCAAAGTACGGATTATTCGCTTCAATCAAAGAAATAATATCCACCTTCTCATATAGATTTTCATCTGTTTTATAATCTCTTTCTTCTGTTTTTATAGACCATTTTCCTACCGCATAATTAAGAAGTAGGCCTGCCGTCACGGTTTGCAGCTTATTTTCACGCATTTTCATCTTATCAGCCTTAGTTTTCCTGTATTCCGGAATAAGCGAATAGGCCTTTTCATATAACTTTTCATCAGTTAATGAATCTGTCGTTGTCACAAATATCATCATAATCATTCACCATCTATACACTTATTGTCTGTGCATCTGCCATATAACGCTTTGAGAACACGAATACTATATCACCTGATTTAATCAATGTCTCACCATTTCTTAATACTGCTGCAAGAATAAGTCCTCTTGGAAGACTAAGCTCGCATACCTTCTTTTCATTCCAGTTGTGGTCCTTAGTTATAATAAGCTTAATAAACTTAAGTTCCTTCTCCATAAGGTAATCTGTAGACTTCTTAATAAGGCTGTACTGCTCAACGAAACCTGCAGATAAGATACCTGTTGGAATAGCGACCATTCCGACGCCAAGAAATGTAATGATAATACTGAACATTTTTCCAAGCACTGTCACAGGATAGATATCGCCGTAACCTACTGTAAGAAGTGTTGATACCGACCACCATATTCCTGAAAATGCATTCTTAAACACTTCCGGCTGTGCCTCATGCTCTAAACTGTACATGCACAGTGATGATGCTATGATAAGCATCACAATGATGAATACAGAGGATAATATCTGGTCCCTTTTTCGCCTTATTACCTCTGTTATAACATTTAACACATCATAATATGAGTTGACACGGAATATCCTTAGGATTCTTATAACCCTGAACATACGGAAAGCAACTGCTCCTGCCGGGAAGAATACAGGCAGATAATTTGGCAGGAACGATAAAAGGTCAACAATACCGCTTCCTGAGAAGATGTATTTTATTCTCGCAATACCTGTACATTTATTAGGATACAGATATTCTGCTGTCCATACACGCAGTATGTATTCAATTGTAAAGCCGATAACTGTAATCCACTCTATAACATCTAACACCGGCTGGTACGGAATTGACTGTTCAAATGTATCAAATATCGCAATGAACAGGTTGATTATAATTGCAGCAGTTATCGCAATATCAAATGTACGGCTTGCAACATCGCCCGCATATCCAATCTGGATAATGTCAAATATACGTTTTTTCTTATTATTCACCGTATCCCATCCTCCTACTTAAGCATATACCACGGAAGCAGCAATGCTCTTATATATTTTGCAAATGGCACATATGCCGTTATGTTAATGAATACCGGACATAATATAAGACACGCTATAAGAAGCACCGGTATTATTGAAATCATTGCATTGGCTCTCCTTACAGGTATTGCCACAAGCCATGCAAATAAAGTAACCGCTATTACATACACAGCCATATGAAGTATATCTGCTGCCCCCTTAAGTTGTCCTGCCACCGCAAGTGTTAACATTGCTGATACTGCAAAAAGTACACATGATATGAATGCATACAACGGCTTTCCTGCCACACGGTACATACGAGGCAGTGTTATAAATGTTCCGGAATTCTTATCAAGATAATATTCCACGATTCCAAAAAGTCCGCCTATATATACAAGAATTATAAGTAATGCCCTTAACGGAAACTCTCCTGTCTTATCTTCAAGCTGTGTCCCATTATCCTGTGCCCCGTCTAGCACCTTAAAATCAATTCTGAATGTGTCATCTCCGGATATGTATTCCTCGTACCCTTTTCTTATCTCTTCCTCTGCCTTTTCTGAATGCTTTTTAAATATGTCTACAGAATCAACATAATTAACTGCAACCTCAGGCGAATATGCCTTAAACATAGCAGAAAAGAATATCTCATCAGTCATTGAGCTGACAAAATCTGACCTGCATATAATGAGCTCTATAATGTCTCTGTAGCTGCCACTGTCAAGCTTATCCTTAAGCCCGGTACCAACTACATAGCCACACTCTGTGTATTTATTCATTATATCCTGCTCAAGCTTTTCCTGCGATTCTGCTTCGTAGAATTGAACTGAATAATCGCCATTTACAAGATAATCTCTTGTCATTATGGCAATCTTATCGTCATCTTCAAGCACTATCCCAACCCTTACAGGCTCTTTCTCCTTAAGAGACGCTGTATTCGTAATTATTAACGCTGCAACAGGCATTGCAATAAGCACCACGACAATCACAGGATTCTTTAACTGCCTTTTAACAAGCAGATACAGCCAGTATAACAATCTCTTCATTATCTGTCTCTCCTTATCTTAACCGCCAATGCCCCTGCTGCCTGAAATATAATTATCCACATAACATTTGTCATAATGGTACTGATATCCACAGTTCCCTTGATTATCTGACATGCAAGTGTGAATAAGCCGTTAGTCGGAAGATACATGCCAATAACCCTCACACCCGGTGCAAGAAATGCTGATGAAACAATACATCCGGATGCATACATGCATGCCATTCCAAGGATACACACCGTAATAACTGAATACACCGTGTCGTCAACTACTGAGAATATACAGTTTATAAATGAAACTGCCGCATACACAAGCACCACAATCCCCAGTATGCAAGCAATGAATTCTCCAACTGTCGAAACTGCCAGAACTCCTGATATTGCAGGCACCCCCAGCCTCATTACATTAATTATAATAAAAAGCACTTCAAATATCACTATATACACAATGCCAACTCCGGTAGTTCTTGCAATTCCAGTATCAAATGCTGATATTCCCGCACCTTTAAGGCTCTTTGCAAGCGACCTGCTCTCACCCTTCATATTACCGGCACATGTTATTGTGCTAAGTAAAAGCAGCATCACAATTGCTGTGCATACATAGAACTGTACTGTACTCAAGCCTTCTTTAACCGATATATCCCTTGTCTTAAAGTATATACTTCTGTTAAGCGCATAAGAAAGATATATGTCATTAAGCTTATTCTCATGTGTTCCCCGCAGTCCCCTGTAATTCTTAAGCACTCCATTGAACAAATCGTCAAATGTATATATCCCCGCTTCTGCAGTTGCAAGGTCTGAGCCTCCTGCTCTCACCATCTCACGGAATATCATTGATGTATTATTAACGCCCGCTGACGGACACACAACCTCAACAGGTGTATTCTCGCCCGACATAATATCACTTATCATGTTCTCTGGCACAATAATAGCCATAACATAATAATTATTTCTTAATCCATCTATAGCCTGCTGTCTGTCAGTATATTCAAATGTACAGACATTCTTAATTGTGTCTATCTCACTGACATAATTGAATGCCATCTTAATATATCGAAACTCTTTATTATTATCTGCCGAATCAGAGTTTTCTGTATCATCATAATCAGGATACACAACAGCAACCTTCATCCTCATGTCGCTGTACTGTGCCGTTGCAATGCCTATGCATGTACTTATTGCGATAACAAGCACTGCCGTCACTATCGTACCCAGAATTATCTTCGGTATAGATAAAAATGCGGATTTAATCTGCAATTTTAATAATTCCAGTTTCCTTCTCATCTAATCCCCCAATTAAATCTATCTGTGAATAATCTCTAAAAGCTCATTACCGGTAACCGGATGGTCAAGTTCATTAAGCTTACCATTCTTTAAAAGATACATTCTGTCAGCAAACTTTAATTCACCTTCTTCGTGGCTTGTTATGATGACTGTACCTCCGCTTTTCGTGTAAGCAGACAGATAATTCATAATATCCTGTTTACACACAATATCCAGTGAAGCGCCCGGCTCATCTAATATAAGTACAGGTGGATTCTTAGCCAGTGCACAGCATATGCTTAAACGCTTCTTCATGCCTCCTGACAGCTTATCAACACGTTTGTCAAGATATCCTGACACTCCTAACACTGCGGGAACACCGCCCTGTAAGTCTGATTCCATATTTCTTCCGGTATCACAGTACCAGAATTTAAGATTATCCCTTGCCGACAGCTTCTCCATAAGCGGATTCTCCTGCGGCACAAAACCTATATATTTCTGAAACAACTTTGCATCTGCAAATGCATCTGTGCCATCTATCTTAAGACTTCCTCCATCTGCCTTAAGACTTCCTGCCAGTATCTCCAGAAGAGTAGATTTGCCACAGCCGTTGGCACCGACTATGGCAATATACTCTCCGCTGGCAGCATGAAACGAAGCGCCGTTAAGCACTATCGTTTTCCTGCCATATGATTTTCTAATATTCTCCGCCTCTATAAACATACATATATCTCCACATTAATTCTGCGCTGCTGTATCAAACTGGCTGTAATACAGCTTGTGATAGAATCCGTTCTTAGCCAGTAATTCTTCATGATTACCCTGCTCTATAATATGTCCGTCTTTCATAACAAGAATAACATCCGCAGACTGGATAGTTGAAAGTCTGTGGGCTACAATAAAGCTTGTTCTTCCCTCCATCAGCTTTGCAAATGCATTCTGTATCTTTATCTCTGTTCTTGTATCAATAGAAGATGTAGCCTCATCAAGAATAAGCATTGGCGGTTTTGCAAGCATAATTCTTGTTATACATAAAAGCTGCTTCTGTCCCTGTGAAAGGCTTCCACCATCCTCGCCTATAACTGTGTCGAATCCGTTAGACATTCTCTTGATGAATCCATATGAATGTGCTGCCTTGGCTGCTGCAATAATCTCTTCCTCTGTAGCATCAGGCTTACCCATTACGATATTCTCTCTTATAGTTCCTGACTTTAGCCATGTCTCCTGAAGAACCATACCAAAACCCTGTCTTAAAGACTTTCTGGTCATCTGTCTTATATCCGTTCCTGATACATCAATACTTCCGCTGTTAACATCATAGAATCTCATAAGAAGATTAATAACTGTTGTCTTTCCACAACCCGTAGGTCCGACAATCGCTATTCTCTGTCCCTTCTTGACATGAAGATTGAAGTTCTCAATAAGCTTCCTGTCAGGTACATAGGAAAAGCATACATCATTAAGATCAACTGTTCCGTCAACCTCTTCAACAACCTTTGCATCTTTTGCATCAGGAATCTCAGGGTCTTCTTCAATAAGTTCAAATATTCTGGCTGCACATGCAAGAGCATTCTGAAGTTCAGTAACAACGCCTGATATCTCATTAAAAGGCTTAGTATACTGGTTGGCATAACTTAAGATTGTTGCAAGTCCACCTACAGTAATTCCTCCTGTCATAATTGCCACAAGACCGCCACTTATTGCAACTCCGGCGTAAACTATATTGTTGACAAATCTTGTACTTGGATTGGTTATTGATGAAAAGAAAGTTCCCTTCAAATAATATTTTGCCAATTCATCGTTGATTTCATCAAAATCCTGAACGGCTTTTTCTTCCTGTCCAAAAGCCTTAACAACTTTCTGACCGCTTATCATTTCATCAATAAACGCTGTCTGGCTGCCCCTTATTTCAGACTGTTTTCTAAACATTGAATACGTACGCTTTGCAATAAATCCCGCCACACAAAACGATACAGGT
>ENA-OPXM01001250-OPXM01001250.1-human-gut-metagenome-genome-assembly--contig:-NODE-1250-length-12229-cov-1.701331_pt1 | contig 12229 bp, 8 predicted proteins | sample MGYA00241707_ERZ502035 | MGnify/ENA primary metagenome ERZ502035 (study PRJEB25962, sample SAMEA2043051) | human gut metagenome | biome: human gut; feature: human-associated habitat; material: faeces... | reverse complement strand
GTCGGACATTAACAACGGACTTTCCGACGCGCTTTCAAAGCTTGAAAAAGTGACCGGAAAACTTGATTTTTGCGAACGCTACGCCGCCAGCAGCGCGGCGGGCGGTCTTCGTATGCTTGCAAGCGGGCTTGTTCCGGAACTGACGGCGGAAGCTGCAAAGTGTGCAAGCCTCGGTGCGGGCGCAAAGGTGCTGAAGACCTACGCCTTCAAGCTCAATGAGGATGATGCGGACGAGATAAAGGCGATAAATCCGGATATTTTCCTGCTTGTCGGCGGCACGGACGGCGGCAATACCGACTGCATTCTGCATAATGCGCACGTGCTTGCGGATATAGGCGGAGATTTTCCCGTCATCCTTGCGGGCAACCGAAATGCCGTGCGGCAGTGCGAGCGCATTCTCGAAGGGCGCGAAGTGCATATTTGCGAAAATGTTATGCCGAAATTCGGCACGCTTAACATTGAACCGACCCAGAAAGAGATTCGCGAAGTTTTCCTTAAAAGAATCGTGCAGGCAAAGGGACTTACCAAGGCGAGCGAACTTATTTCCGGCATTATGATGCCGACGCCTTCCGCAGTTATGGCGGCAATGAAGCTGCTTGCGGAGGGAACGGATACTTCCCGCGGGCTTGGGGAACTTGTTGCCGTTGATGTCGGCGGCGCAACAACGGATGTTTATTCCGTTGCAAACGGAATGCCGACCGACCCGCGAACCATGCTCAAGGGTTTGCCCGAGCCGTATATCAAGCGCACGGTTGAGGGCGATATCGGCATGAGATACAGCATTCGCGGAATTGTGGATGCGGCGGGAATTAAAACGATTGCAGAGCTTGCAGGCGTGAGCGAGGCGCGTGCGGAGGAAATCATCAGTATGTTTGCCGCAAACACGGACCTTTTGCCGACGGACGATGAAACCGAACGGTTGGACGAAGTTCTTGCATGCATGGCGGTGCGCACGGCGGTGACAAGACATGCGGGCCGCATCGAAGAAGCGTATTCGATGATGGGCACGACCTATGTTCAAACCGGCAAGGATCTGCGTAAAGTGCAGAAGCTCGTTGTGACGGGCGGTTCACTGATTCACACAACAAACACGGCAAAGATCGCGTCATTTGCGCTCTATGACCAAAAGGATCCGACATCGCTGAGGCCGCTCAGGGCGGATGTGCTTGTCGACAGAAAATACATTATCGCCGCAATGGGTCTGCTTTCCGAAAAATATCCGGAACAGGCGTTGAGCATAATGAAACAAGAACTATGCAGAGCCTGACGAAAACAGGTTCGGTGCCGAACCTGCCTTCAGGCGATTTCCCAATAAAAGAGGAGCATTTAAACAATGAACAACCCCAATATCAAAAACAAGCGCATTCCCGATGACGAATTCAACGCGATCCGTGCCGACGTGCTCAAGCAGTGGCCGACCGGCAGGGAAGTTGATCTTAAAGAAGCCATCGAATACCACAAGGCCATGCCCGCTCACAAAGTTTTTTCAAAAAAACTTGTTGAAGCAAAGGAAAAGGGTATCACTTTGATTCAGCCGCGTGCGGGCGTTGCGCTGATTCCCGAACATATCAAGCTGTTGACTTATCTTCAGGATAACGGCGAAGCCGATCTGCTTCCGACAACCATTGACAGCTACACCCGTCAGAACCGCTATGAAGAAGCCGAAAACGGCATAAAGGAGTCCCAGCGGCTCGGCCGTTCCCTGCTTAACGGCTTTCCCGCCGTCAATCACGGCGTCGCGGGCTGCCGTATGCTCATTGAAGCATTGAACACTCCCATTCAGGTGCGCCACGGCACACCCGATGCGCGCCTTTTGACCGAAATTGCCTATGCGGGCGGTTTCACAAGCTATGAAGGCGGCGGAATTTCCTATAACCTGCCCTATGCAAAGAGCGTCCCGATGGAGGAGACGATCCGCGATTGGCAGTATGTTGACAGGCTTACGGGCATCTACGAAGAAGCGGGTGTTTCCATCAACCGTGAACCCTACGGTCCGCTTACGGGAACTCTTGTTCCGCCCTGCGTATCCCATGCGGTTGCGATTATTGAGGCTTTGCTTGCGGCAGAGCAGGGAGTTCGCAATATCACCGTCGGCTACGGCCAATGCGGCAACCTTGTTCAGGATGTTGCGGCGATCCGCACCCTTGAAGAGCTGACAAACGAATACATGCATAAATACGGCTATGATGATGTTATCATAACCACGGTTTTCCATCAGTGGATGGGCGGTTTCCCGCAGGACGAAGCGAAGGCATTCGGCGTTATTTCCTGGGGCAGTGCAACCGCTGCACTCTCAAAGGCAACAAAAGTCATCGTCAAAACTCCGCATGAAGCGGCGGGCGTTCCCACAATGGAAGCAAACGCACAGGGTCTGCGCTGCACAAAGCAGGTCATCAGCATGCTTTCCGACCAGGTTTGCACCGCAGCCAACCTTGAGGAAGAAAAAGATATTATCCGCAGAGAGACGCGCTGCATTGTCGATAAGTGCTTCGAACTGGGCGAAGGCGACATCGCGATAGGTTCCGTTCGCGCTGTGCTTGCGGGCGTTCTTGATATTCCGTTTGCGCCTTCCCGCTACAATGCGGGCAAAATGCTTCCCGCACGCGATAACGACGGCGCGATCCGCATTCTCGACATGGGTGCGCTGCCCTTCACCGATGATATCAAGGCGTTCCACCGCGCAAAGATCGAAGAACGCGCAAAGGCCGAAAAGCGCAATGCAACCTTCCAAATGGTCATTGACGATGTTTACGCGATCAGCAAGGGCCGTCTTGTCGGAAGGCCGCAGGCTCTCCGCAGATAAACGGACGCAAATCGGCTTCGGCTGAAAATGCACGGCGGCGCGGAATGCTTTCGTGCCGCCCGAATACTTAAATTTCATTTTTGAAATAAATTTTTGAAGAACTGAAAGGATACTTTTATGAAAATTATCGATGTTATCTGCTCCGCAGGCAGAACAGGCTTCTATTTTGACGATCAGCGCGCCATTAAAGCGGGCGCAAAAAGCGACGGCGCCGCATACGTCGGCGAACCCAAAACCCCCGGCTTTACCTCCGTTCGTCAGCCCGGTGAGTCCATCTCCGTAATGCTCGTTCTTGAGGACGGCCAGATTGCATACGGCGACTGCGCTGCCGTTCAGTACAGCGGCTGCGGCGGACGCGATCCCCTCTTCCTTGCAAAGGACTTCATTCCCGTTATCGAAAACTATATCAAGCCCGAACTCGTCGGCAAAGAGGCGGACAATTTCCGCGCACTTTCCGAAATGGTCGAATCCATCCATGTTGACGGCAAACGTCTGCACACCGCAATTCGCTACGGCATGACTCAGGCGATTCTTGACGCTGTTGCAAGGTCCACCGGCAGAATGATGTGCGAAGTTGTTGCGGACGAATACGGCTGCACCATTTCCGACAAGCCCATTGATATTTTCACCCAGTCCGGTGACGATCGCTACACCAATGCGGATAAAATGATTATCAAGGGCGCACAGATTCTGCCCCATGCGCTTATCAACAACGTTAAGACCAAGCTCGGCGAACACGGCGAACTGCTCGAACAGTATGTTGCATGGCTGCGTGACCGCGTGCTTCAGCTCCGCACGGATGAAAATTACAACCCGATTTTCCACATTGACGTATACGGCACAATCGGTGCTGCATTCGGCAACGATAACTACAAGGCAATGGCCGATTACATGGCGCGCCTTGAAGAAGCCGCAAAGCCCTTCCACCTCCGCATTGAAGGCCCCATGGATGTTGAAGACCGCGAAAAGCAGATGCGCGCGCTTGCAGCAATCACCAAGGAACTTGACGACCGCGGAATCAACGTTGAGATCGTTGCGGACGAATGGTGCAACACTCTTGAGGACATCAAGTACTTTGCCGACAACAAAGCGGGTCACATGGTTCAGATAAAAACTCCCGATCTCGGCGGTATCAACAACACGATCGAAGCTGTTCTTTACTGCAAAGAAAAGGGCATCGGCGCATACCAGGGCGGCACCTGCAACGAAACCGACCGTTCCGCACAGGTTTGCACCCAGTGCGCAATGGCAACCCAGCCCGTTCAGATCCTTGCAAAACCCGGCATGGGCGTTGACGAGGGCTATATGATCGTTTATAACGAAATGCAGAGGATTCTTGCGGTTCGCAGGGCAAAACAGGCAAAATAAGCCTTAGCAGCAAAACCCGATAAAACCCATAAAAAGCGGCTCGCCCCGACACATTGCAAAATGCAAACGGGATGAGCCGATTTGATTATTCCGATTCTTTATGAATGCAAAGGAACCGTTGTTTTGCCGGCAAAGGCCGATTGAAGAAGTGCTTCAAAAAATCACCGCAGACATGATTCTGCCTGCGGTGATTCGGACACTTTGGTTTCACATTAGACGCAAACAGACTGCCGCACTATGGATAAAGTGCAATTGCGTGCGAACGACAACAAACAATAGATTGCCGCAAAAGTGTGAAAAGTCATATTCTTAATCCCAATTCTCCTCGGAGGGATCCAACGGAGAGATGCTGCTTTCAGGAAAAATCGTCAGCTTCTCGACCAAACGGACTTTGTTCGATTGAAGCAGTGCCTGAGCCTGCGCACCTGTCAGCGTCAGTTTAACTCCGTATATGCGATACCTGCCTTGCTCCATTGCTTGTTTCAGCATGACAAAGTTATCATGGAATTCCTGCAAGTCAGCCAAGTCTTCTGCCAGCTGGAAGTCTGTGTCATCGCTGCTGTAGGAGCTTCCGGGGACTTTAATATCGGATGTGTCTATATCCTTGCCGAATGTGTCAACGGGGGGCTGCGTAACAAAAGGCTCGACAGTCTCATCATACATATAAGACTCCCGGATTTCCGCAGCCTGCTGATCATAACTGTCCAACTCGGAACAGATGCTGTCGTAAGTGTCCGCATAACACTCGGCGGCAAGCTGCGCCGCCGTTTTGCCTTCACAGTCGAGATAACCGCCGTACATCGGGTCGTCAACGCCTTCGGTTATACAGTCGTATACCTGGGTGAAGCCGCCGCAGCCGGTGAAGAGCTGCGTAAACTCCTCCGTTGTGACGCTGTCGAGCGAGACAAGAACGGTATAGGTCTTGTTCGGGTTTTTGCTGAATTCTTTGTAACATGACTGCGCATATTCAATGCGCTCCTGCGTGTTGTGAATCATTCGCTCTTCCGGGTCTATGCGCTTTTTAAAGGCCTTGTAAAAGAAGAACACGCCGACTGCCAATGCCGCCGTAAGCACAACGGCAAGGGCTGAAATGAGAAATTTGCGTTTTGATTTCATAAGATTTAACCTCCTGTCATGAAATCGTCGAGCGGGGGAAAAACAATGCCGTGAGCGGACAACCGAAAGATTGTTCGGCGGTAAACACGAAATTACGCGGAGAAAATCAAATGCGCTGTCCTTGCTCCTTCCCAGTATAACACATATACCCGATATTTGACAACAAAAAACAAGGCATTAATAAAATATATCAACTGCACAACAGAAATATTTCAACGGATATTAAAACGCCAAAAAGAAAAATCACCGCAAACATGATTCTGCCTGCGGCGAAAATATCAAAAGCAAAAAAGCGGAACAATCATTTTCAGCGGGCAAACTGACTCTCGTAAAGTTTTTTATAAAAACCGTCGGCGCGGAGCAATTCATCATGAGTTCCGCTTTCAACTATGCGCCCGCTGCGCATAACAAGGATAATATCCGCTTCGCGAACGGTTGAAAGCCTGTGCGCAACGATAAAGCTTGTTCGGCCGTGCATAAGCTTTGCAAAAGCATCCTGAACGAGAAGCTCCGTGCGCGTATCAATGGAAGAGGTAGCCTCGTCAAGAATCAGCATCGGGGGATTCAAAAGCATAACGCGCGCAATGCAGAGGAGCTGCTTTTGCCCTTGGGAAAGGCTGCCGCCCGCTTCGTCAAGTACGGTGTCGTAACCTTTCGGAAGACGCATTATGAACCCGTGCGCGTGACAGGCCTTTGCGGCGGCGATGATTTCGTTTTCCGCTGCCTGCGGCCTGCCCATTGCAATGTTTTGCCGAACGGTTCCCGCCTGAAGCCATGTTTCCTGAAGAACCATGCCGAATTTTTTGCGCAGCTCATGGCGGGGCATGGAACGGGTTTCCACTCCGTCAATAAGAATTTCACCTGAGTTAACGTCATAGAAACGCATGAGCAGGTTAATAAGCGTCGTTTTGCCGCAGCCCGTCGGGCCGACGATTGCAACGCGCATTCCGCTTTTTACCTCAAGCGAAAAATCGCGGATCAGCTCCGTGTCGGGCGTGTAGGAAAAACAAACATTGCGGAAGCTGATATTGCCGGTGCTTTCAGCCTTTTCATTGCGTTGAGCAGGGTTCGGCGCAGCGGCGGCATCGACTTCCGCAGGGGTGTTGATAAGCTCAAACAGCCGCGCCGCACAGGCAAACGCGCCCTGCAATTCCGTAATAACTCCGGAAATTTCGTTGAACGGCTTTGTGTATTGGTTGGCATAGCTTAAAAAAGCGGAAAGTCCGCCGACGGTCAGCCCGCCCGCAAGCACGGAGAATGCGCCGGAAACGGCAACCCCTGCATAGATAACGGCATTCACAAAGCGCGTACACGGATTTGTGAGAGAGGAAAAGAATACGGCGCGGAGGGAAAACTTTTGCAGCTTCTCGTTAACTGTATTAAAGCGTTCTTCTGCGCGGGCTTCGTATGAAAATGCACGGATGAGCTTTTGTTCGCCGATAAATTCATCGATCAGCGCGGTTTGCTCCCCGCGGGTTTCGCTTTGTTTGCGGAACATGGAGTAGGTTCGCTTGGAAATAAAGCTTGCGACCGCAAGCGAAAGCGGCGTCACGGCAACAACAACGAGGGTTATCAGCGGGTTGACGGTGAGCATGAACACGAGTGTGCCGATAATGGTCATAATCCCCGTGAACAATTGGGAAAAGCCCATCAAAAGCCCGTCCGCAAGCTGATCGGCATCGCTGAGCATACGGCTCACGGTTGCGCCCGCCGGGTGCGAATCGAAATAGGCGAGGGGCAGTTTTTGAATGCGGCGGAATGCTTCTGCACGGATATTGCGAACGCAGCCGTAAGTTATGCTGTTGTTGCAAAGGCTCACAAGCCATTGAGAAAGTGCAGCTCCCGCCGCAGCTGCACCGAGTTTCAGCAAAAACGGTGAGATCTCGGCAAAGTCAACCCTTCCCGCGCCGATGATGCAGTCAATAATTTTTCCGGCGAGAACGGGGATCAGAAGCGTTAAAAACACATACACGAGCGAAAGCCCGAGTGAAAGCGCGAATTTAAAACGATAAGGTTTCAGCCGGCGCAAAAGCTCCGCAGCGGTGCCGCGTCCCGCTGAATCGAGTGTAAAATGTAATTCTTCTGAGTGCGCAGATTTTCCTTTTTTGTTTAAACCGTTTTTGCTCATTTTGCCGCATCTCCTTCGGGTGTGTTGTTCGGAATGCTAAGCTTTGCCGCTTCGTCCGGGAACTGAGAGGCATAAATCTCGCGATAAACAGCGCAATTGCGCAAAAGCTCTTCATGCGTGCCCTGTCCGACGGCGCGCCCTTCATCCAGAACGATTATGAAATCCGCAAACATGACCGAGGCCGCGCGTTGGGACACTATGAAGGTCGTCGGCGCGGGGGAAAGCTTTCGAATTGCGGCGCGGAGTTTTGCATCCGTCGCAAAGTCCAGAGCGGATGCACTGTCGTCAAGAATCAAAATTCTTCCGCCGCGAACAAGGGCGCGCGCAATGGACAGCCTTTGTTTTTGCCCGCCGGAAAAATTGCTGCCGCCGCGCAAAACGGGTTCATCAATGCCGTTCGGCTTTGTGCGGACGATTTCCGCCGCCTGAGCGGTTTCAAGCGCCGAAAAAAGCTCCGCTTCGGAGGCATTCGGGTTGCCCATTAAAAGGTTGCTGCGAATCGTGCCCTCGAAAAGCACTGCTTTTTGAGGAACAACGGAAACTGCGGAGAGCAGTGCGGCGCGGTCGTATTCATCCGCATTCACGCCGTCAATAAGCACCTGCCCCTTTGTTGCGCTGTAAAAATTCGGAACAAGGTTCACAAGCGTGCTTTTTCCGCTGCCGGTGCCGCCGATAATGCCCACGGTCTGCCCGGGTTTTGCAAAAAAGCTTATGTCGAACAGAGCTTCCGCTCCGGCGTTTTTGTATTCGAACGATACGTTTTTAAATTCCACACTTCCGCAGGGCGAACCGTTCGCAGGCAGCTTATTGCCGCCGTGAGCGCCGCTGTCAAGCTGCATGACTGCCGCAACTCTGTCAGCACAGGCGAGGGATTTTGTGATGGTTATGAACAAATTGGCCATTTTTATCAGTTCAACAAGAATTTGTGCCATAAGATTATACAGCGCAACGACCTGCCCCTGAGTCAGAGAGCCGGAATTAACTCGAATTGCACCGCTTTGCAAAAGAATTATAACAGCGGCGTTGATAATTATCAGTGTGAGCGGGTTCAGCAGCGCGGAGAGTTTGCCCGCATTGATTTGAAGGCCGAGGAGCTTTCCGCTTCGACTGTCAAACGTCCGAAGCTGCTCTTCCTCGCGGCAAAAGGCACGCAGAACACGAACGCCCACAAGGTTTTCGCGCACGGTGCCGGTCACGCTGTCCAACTCCGCCTGAACTTTTCGGTATTTCGGGATGGATGCCAGCATGATCGAAAAAACAACGGCGCAAAGCAGCACTATAACGCCCGCAAAAATGAGTGCGCAGCGTGTGTCGATTGTGAACGCCATTATCATTGCACCGAAAACAACAAACGGGGAGCGCAGAAGCAGGCGCAGAGAAAGGTTGACGCCCGTTTGAATCTGATTGATATCGCTTGTCATGCGCGTTATCAGTCCGGAAACGCCGAGAGTATCAAGCACGGTGTAGGAAAAACTTTGGATTTTTTTCAGCAGAGCGGCGCGAAGGTCGGTGCAGAAGCCGATTGCAGCCTTTGCCGCGAAAAATTGTGCCGTTACGGAACAGAGCAGGCCGACCGCCGCAAGTGCCAGAAGCAAAAGCCCCATATTAATAATGAAGCTTTTGCTTTTGCCGTCAATGCCGTTGTCAATAATTGCAGCAACGATGAGCGGCACAAAAAGCTCAAATGTTGCTTCCAAAAGTTTGAAAAGCGGAGCCAGAATGCATTCCTTTCGGAACTTTTTCATGTATATCAAAAGTTTCTTCATTTTCACTTCCACCTTTGCATTCAGCTTTTGCGGGAGGCGGTGCATCCCGACGGCACAATGCGGCTGCATCCGTCTGCGCGGCGGAATTGTGCCTTATTTGAAACATTATACAGCAAAATCAAGGCTGTTTCCATATAGAATGAGGCAATGCCGCAAGATAAATTCAATTCGTGCGGAAATAGACAAAATTAAGCCTTGCGAATGCTGTAAATAACCAATATAATATTAGCAGAGACGGAGAAGAGCGGCTCTTGCACCGAAACGGGCTTTCCCGCAGGAATAACGGAAACGGAAAGGATGAACTGAATGGTAAAGGAACACAAAAAACACGGACGGCGGGTGCTGTGCATTTTCACGGCGGCGGTGATTGCGGCGGTTTCAATGCTTTGCTTTGCGGGCTGCGGCTCAAAATCAACCGAGGAAAAGACGGTTTCGGGAATTATCACCGTTATTGCCGACGGAAAGTACACTTTGCAGCCGGGGACGATCGAAAGCACCGAAAATCAATTTCCCGGCGGAATGAATGACGGATCCCGCCGGGACGGTTCGGCTCCGGCCGCACCGAACAACAACGGTAAAATTTCGGATAATGACGGCGCCGAACCTGCCGACAGCGGCGCGAAAGATACAAATACAAACGATAGGAACGATACGGGCAAACAGAGTGAAGGCAATCCCCCCGAAGGCAATCCTCCCGAAGGCAATCCTCCGGAAGGGAATCCCGGTTCGGGCATGAACCCGGGCGGCAGCAAAATAAGTTTCACCGAAAACGGTGAAGCGGCGATTGAATTCACCGTTGCAGAGGGTGCATATATTGCGAGCGGCACGGAATTCGTTTCGGCGGACAAACTTGCAGTCGGCAGCATTGTGACAGTTCGATTGAACGAAAAAAACGAGGCGCAGGCGATGATAATTTGCAGCGCCGAGGCGGGCGGCGCAGATGCAGCGATTCCGAACGATCCGAACGGACAAAAAAATACAGCGGCTCCGAACACACCGACGGTGAGCGATGAGCCGAGTTCCGAGCCGAACACAACGAACACCGGCTCAGTCAGAGAGAAAAACTGATTTTAAAATATATTTCTTCATGCCTCCTACACCATAGACTAAAGAGCCTGCCGAAAAAGCAGGCTCTTTTCCGAACCCCGTGCGTTCTAAAGCTTTTGATTACAGCTCATTAAGCATTGCGCAAACAAAATCCTTTGCAATTTCGGAAGCACGGGAACAGTTTTCTTCAAATGTGCCGACTCCGCTGTGTTTTGCGGTGTCCGTGATGCAGCGCACCGCGATGAAGCGAACGCCGTTCAAATAGCAGACATGAGCAATCGCAGCGGATTCCATATCAACCGCAAGCGGTGCAAGGCGGGAATTAATATCCGCACGTCCCTCGTCGGCAATGAACGCCTCACCTGTTGCGGTACGCCCGAAAAATATCCGCTGTCCGCGCTCGGCAAGTGGTTTTGCTGCGGCTTTCGCTGCCGAAACAAGCTCCGAAGAGGCGGGGAAGAACTGTGTTTTCATAAACGGGTGATAATCGGTCAAAATGCGTTCGTGAACATCATGATAGCAGGCTTCGGCTGCAACAACGGTGTCGAACAGTTGAAGGTCTTCCGCCATTCCGCCGGAGGCTCCCGCGCTGATGACGGTGTCCGCACCGTAACAGTCTATCATAATTTGTGCGGCTGCGGCGGCATTAACTTTGCAAACGCCGCAATAAACCGCCGCGACTTCAAACCCGTTCAGCCTGCCCTCGTGAATGCGCAGCATTGCCCGTTCGGAAACGGTCGGGTTTTCAATCAACGGAAGAAACGGAGCAAGCTCACGCTCGCTCGCACAGATAATTGCAATCTTTTTGAATTCGGATTTCATGATCATAACCTTATTTTATAAATTACTTTAAATTAAATATTACGCGCAAAGATATATTTTGCAGACTAAGACGTGATACGCGCCGCAAAACGCAAAATCATGCTGCGGGGCTCGTCAATCAGCCACGCGGGCAAATCTTCAACATAGACCGTGCGTTCAACGGAAAGACCCTTTGCTTCCGCAAGCTCAACAAAGCGTTTTACCCACGGCGAGAGATAAAAAATCTGCTCATTGTCCGCCTCGTGCAGGAACATGCAGGCATATTGCCCGGCGGGAAGGAACGCATTGGCGGTTTCCGAACGGCAATGCTTAAAAAAGCGGCGCGGATGAAGGGCTTCGGCATCCTCTTCAACCCCGAGATAATGACCGAGGGAGAAGTAACTTATGCCGAGGGAATGATTGCTGCCGACATTATCGGCGTTTATTGCGGAGATTGGCAGTGCGGGCGTGTTTTCCGTAAAAATTTCGCCGGGCGCGTGTTCAAGATAACTTTTGCGCAGGGCAATTCTCCGCTCAATATAGCAAAGTCCCGCCTGCATATCCGCCATTTGCTGCATGACGCGCTGACGGCAGTCGTTTACAATGTCGATATTATGTCCGCTTTCGCAGAGCAGCATGGATTTGATTTCACGAAGGTTCAGCCCCGCCGATTGCAGCAGGCGGATGGATTCCATGCGCGGCAATTGCGAAAAATCGTATTCACGGTAGCCGTTGGGCAGTATGCGCGCAGGCTTGAGCAAATCGATTTCATCATAAAAGAACAGCGTCCGCTTTTCAACTCCGCAGAGCTTTGCAAATTCCTTTGTTGTCACGGCGGCTCCTTCCGCGGCTGAATGTTTTCGGCATGAAAACATTGCGCGCCCAAAAAAATTTTTTGAAAGGGCTTGACTGTAACGTTACGTTATACCCTATATTGATTGTATCACCGAAATCGACATTATTCAACCCCAAAACGGAGGTTTTTTCGGGTCGCACGGTTCGAGTGCGGCCCGGAGCTCCTCCGAAAACGGTGATGAAGCAAAAGGCTGATAAAAGAGGCGGGGTTCCGTGCTTTTTTGCATAATCAGATGACTCCTTTCGAAAGCGGGGCGGCGCTGCGCCATCATCTCTTCGGGGCAGAGCGCGCTGCACTTCTCGTCGGGGTCGCTCGACCTGCTGGGCGCGCTGCCCCAGCGTACG
>ENA-OPXM01001249-OPXM01001249.1-human-gut-metagenome-genome-assembly--contig:-NODE-1249-length-12234-cov-1.898596_pt1 | contig 12234 bp, 8 predicted proteins | sample MGYA00241707_ERZ502035 | MGnify/ENA primary metagenome ERZ502035 (study PRJEB25962, sample SAMEA2043051) | human gut metagenome | biome: human gut; feature: human-associated habitat; material: faeces... | reverse complement strand
GGCGGCGGAGGCGGCGGAAGCAATCCTACGCCCAAGCCTTCCGATCCCGATCCGGATCCCGATCCCGGTGAAGGCGCAAGTGAGCGTATCGACAGGTTTATCCGCATTGCGCGGAGCAAACTCGGTTGTCGCTACGTTCGCGGCGGAAAAGGGCCGAACGTGTTTGACTGCTCCGGTTTTGTATACTGGTGCATCAACAAGGCAGGCATTTCGCAGGGCTACATGACGAGTTACATGTGGCGCAGCTGCACCCGCTATCAGCGCAACAACAATATCAACAACGTCAAACGCGGAGATGTAATCGTTTATTACGGTCACGTTGCAATATGCAGCGGCAAGTGGACAATGATCGATGCATCGCAGTCCAACGGCAGGATCGTTGAACGCTCGTTCAATTCCAACTATTGGCACCGCAACTTCATCTGCTCATTCCGCATATTCAGATAATATCGGAAAAGCAGTCGAACAGAAAATTCAACTTCATAAGGCGGAGCGGTGAATGCATTGCTCCGCCGATTTCTTTTGCGGCAAAAAAACACTTGCAATTATCCTTCGAATGCTGCATAATGAAAAGCGCAAAGAAACAACACAAAAAGGCATGAAGCAGCCGACGGTGCATAAAGGCAACGACATATAAGTGCCGACGGCATATGCCGATGCAAAAAAGAACGGACAGCGAATGACTATGAAAAAAGAAAGCAGACGCAATATTTCAAAAAAAACGGTTTATTTCGGCATTGTTTTCACAGCGGCGGGTTTTGCTTTGCTTGCTGTGCTTTTTGCGATGACGGGCAAACAAAACTCAACCATGAGCAGGCTTCGGGCGGAAAGGGAGGAACAGCAGTGCAAACTTCAGGAAGCCGAAATTCAGCAGGAGGGGCTTGAAGAGCTGAATGCATACATTTCGAGCAGTGAATTCCTGATAAGATACATGCGCGAAACGCAAGGATATATGCTGGACGGAGATATAAGGTTTGATGTTGATGATCCGAATGCAATTATCACAACATCGGTGCCGATTTCAAGCGCACCGGTCTCTGCCGACGCTCACGATACGCCGGAACCTGCGGAGCCGACAGCAGAACCCTGAAGAGGCGCAATCTGCGAATACAACCTGCAAAGGAGTAAAAAATGGCGGATACTTACATAAAAAAAGACATTGTCGGCGGAGCGGATTCCGTTGCGGTTATTGATATAGGTTCAAACTCAATCAGATATGCGGCGGGCAGGAACGGAAAAAAACTCGTAATAACAACGCGTCTCGGCTCAGGCCTTGCACAAACCGGGCGGCTTGATGAGGAACGAATGGAAAAGAGCATTTCCGTAATTTCAGCTTTGGCATCGAATGCCCGTCATTCGGGATATATTCCTTTCGCCTATGCGACAAGTGCGGTCCGCGATGCATCGAACAAAGCTGAATTTGTAAACAGATTAAAGCAAAAATGCGGTATCACGGTCGATGTTTTGAGCGGAGAAAGAGAGGCGCAGTATGCGTTTGAAGCGGCATGTAATTCTTCCGACGGGTGCAGCGCACTCATTGATATCGGCGGCGCGTCAATGCAGATTGCGGAGGCAAAAAGCAAGGTGAGTTATCCGATAGGCTGCGTTCGCGGAAAAGATATTGCGCTGCAAAACAGCGGCAAAACGGACTGCGATGATGATTTTGAGACGCAGCGTACCGCAATAAACAAATATATGAATGAAATTATCGGCACGCCGAACCGACGACTCGGAAAATGTGCGGGAATCGGCGGAACAATAACCACTCTTGCTGCTCTTTCGCTCGGTATGCGTGAATATGACCGCGATGAAATCGAAAAGGCTGTTCTTAACAAGTCAGAGGTTGAACAGCTGATTGTAGGATTGAGCTCAATGGGTGCGGAAAGAAAACTAAACCCGCTGCTCAGAGAGAGGCATGACGTCATAATGTATGGGGCGGCTGTTCTGGCACATGCAATGGAGCTGTTCGGGATTGAAGAGGTTCATGCCCGTGATCGTGACGGTTTGGACGGATACATGCAGTATGTGACGGAGCATTTGCTCTGAGAAACTGCCGGAGGTTCTGCCGAAAAATAAGCGAAAACAGAAAAGAAAAGCATTGCTTGAGGAGGATTGAATAATGAGGCTGATTATAGCGTCAAACAATAAAAATAAGATTCGTGAGATTAAAGAGATACTCGGCGACAAATTTGAAGAAATTGTTTCAATGAGGGAAGCGGGCATTGAACTCGATGTTGAAGAGGATGCAGATTCGTTCATCGGCAATGCACGCAAAAAAGCGGAGGAAACAGCGAAACTTTGCCCGCAGGATGCCGTGCTTGCGGATGATTCGGGCCTTTGTGTCGATGCTCTGAACGGCGCACCGGGAGTGTATTCGGCAAGATTCGCCGGGGAGGGGCATGATGACGCCGCAAACAGGGCAAAGCTTTTTGCCGAACTTCGTGATGTTCCCGCCGAAAGAAGAACTGCGCATTTTGCATGTGCAATGGTGCTTGTGCGTCCGGGAGAGCCCAATATTGAGGTTGTCGGAAGGGTTGACGGCCGCATTCTGTTCGAAGAGCGCGGTGAAAACGGTTTCGGATATGATAATATGTTTTTGTATGAACCGTTCGGCCTGAGTTTTGCGGAAATCGATGCCGAACGCAAGAACGGCGTCAGCCACAGACGCAGAGCGTTGGAACTGGTGCTCGATGCGCTGAAAAAACAGTAATTGTTTCAACAGAAGATACAGGGTAAAAAACAAAGCAAAAAACAAATGCCTCCGCGGAATGCGGCGGACTCGGGGAGAGCGTACGAAAGATGAGAGTTGCAGTTGTCAGCGATACACACGGCTGCCTGTCCATGCTTGACAGGTGCATTAAACTCGCAGGTCAGGTTGATGTGTGGTGTCATTTGGGGGATTTGACTTCGGATGCCGAAGCGCTCATGAGCAGAACGAATGCAAAGGTTTATGCGGTGCGCGGGAATTGCGATTATTTCGGAGGCTCGGCGCAAAGATACGAGAGCGAAGCCGTTGTTGAGCTTGGCGGCGTGCGGATCCTGATGATGCACGGCCATACGCACGGAGTCAGCCCGTATTCGTATGACAAAGCTGCATACAGGGCGGAGGAACTGCATTGCTCCGTGCTGCTGTTCGGACACACGCATATTTCAATCGTGAACAATGACGGGAGAGTGCTTGCGGTGAATCCGGGCAGCCCGTCCTGTCCGCGCGGAGGCAGAAGTCCCTCGTTTGCTCTGCTCGAAATTGAGAACGGCGATGTGCGGGCGGAAATTATAACAATGTGAAATTTTACGCCGAATTTATTTCGAGAAAACGAAAAAGGAAAAACATACCAAAATACTCGGAATTCAAGGAGGCACGGTATTTTAAACTACAAACAGGACAAAAAATAAATATATTGTTGAACCCCGCAGAACGGCAAATGCCGATTTGCGGTTTTTTTGTCTGAATTTCGGGCATTTGAAGCCCGTTTTTTGCCGCAGCAAGCAAATTTTCGGGAAAAACACGCACGCGAACAAGCTCGAATTATAAAAAGTATAATATCGATATTTCTTTCGCCTGCTTGCAAAAAGCATGGTTGCGTGTTATAATCACAATTGGCATAGGCGAATGCAAAAAATGAAAGTATTTGCCGTTCGTGCCGATTTATATCGAAGTCATACAATGAATGAGTATAGATTCGAAAGGAGCAATCACAGTCAATGTATAAGATTACGCTGAGAAAAGAACTCAATCCGACCGTCACCATGATGGAAATCGAAGCTCCCCTCGTGGCGAAAAAGGCAGAACCCGGTCAGTTCATCATTCTGCGCGTCAACGAAGACGGCGAGAGAATCCCCCTGACCATTGCGGGTTATGACAGAGAAAAGGGCACAGTAAGAATCATTTTCCAGATTGTCGGTGCAACAACAACTCTGCTTAATGCAAAAAAAGAAGGCGAATACATTCAGGATTTCGTCGGTCCACTTGGCGTTGCAACCCATATCGAAGGGCTGAAGCGCGTTTGCATCGTCGGCGGCGGCGTGGGCTGCGCGATCGCTCTGCCCATTGCACAGAAGCTGCATGAAATGGGCTGCGAGGTAACAAGCGTTATCGGTTTCCGCAGCAAGGATCTGCTGATTCTTGAAGATGAGTTCAAAGCTGCTTCCGACAGGCTCTTTGTTATGACAGACGACGGTTCTTACGGTACAAAAGGTTTGGTGACGAATGGCGTGGAAAGTGTGATCAACCGTGAAAAGGTGGATTTGTGCGTCACGATCGGCCCGGCCGTCATGATGAAATTCGTCTCTGCCCTGACGAAGAAATACGAGATCCCGACAGTCGCCTCTTTGAATACGATTATGGTGGACGGGACCGGAATGTGCGGCGCTTGCCGTATTACGGTCGGAGGAAAGACGAAGTTCGTCTGTGTGGACGGACCGGAATTCGATGCTCACCAAGTAGATTTCGATGAGATGCTGATGCGCCTCGGTGCTTATAAAGATATTGAAAAGAAATAACGAAACCACAGTAAACAAATGACAACAGAAGAACTGATCGCTGCCCGTCGTGCCGAACCGTGGAGAGAAGCACTGCGTAAAAGCAAAAAAAATAAGGAACGTACGGATATCCCCCGTGTAGAAATGAATGAGCTGGATGCGGAATACCGCAGCCATACCGCCCTCGAAGAGGTAAACCTCGGATTGACGAAGGAGCAGGCCATGCAGGAAGCCCAGCGTTGTCTGGACTGTCCGAATCCGACCTGTATGCAAGGATGTCCGGTAAGTATCAATATCCCGACGTTTGTGAAGAACATCGAACGGGGAGAGTTTCTGGAAGCAGCCAGAGTGCTGAAGGAAACAAGTGCATTGCCGGCTGTCTGCGGCCGTGTATGTCCGCAGGAAAAACAGTGCGAAAGCAAGTGCATTCATCTGAAGATGGGTAAACCGGCTGTCGCTATCGGTTACTTGGAACGTTTTGCCGCCGATTATGAACGGGAAAGCGGAAACATTTCCATCCCGGAAGTAGCGGAAAAGAACGGCATTAAGATTGCCGTTGTCGGTTCAGGTCCCGCCGGCCTTTCGTTTGCCGGTGATATGGCAAAGCGTGGCTATGATGTGACGGTGTTCGAAGCTTTGCACGAAATCGGTGGTGTGTTGAAATACGGTATTCCCGAATTCCGCCTGCCGAATAAGATTGTGGATGTAGAAATTGAAGGGCTGCGCAAGATGGGTGTGAAGTTCATGACAAACTGTATTGTCGGTAAGACAATCAGTTATGACGATCTGCATGCGGATGGTTTCAAAGGAATCTTCGCTGCCAGCGGCGCCGGGCTTCCTAACTTTATGAATATTCCGGGAGAGAACCTGGTCGGGGTGATGTCTTCCAATGAATACTTGACACGTGTCAATCTGATGGATGCTGCCAATCCGGATAGCGATACGCCTGTCTTGCAGGGTAAGAAAGTGGCTGTCATCGGTGGTGGCAATACAGCAATGGACTCGGTCCGTACTGCTCGCCGCTTGGGTGCCGAACGTGCCATGATCGTTTATCGCCGTAGTGAAGAAGAGATGCCCGCACGCTTGGAGGAGGTGAAACATGCCAAAGAGGAAGGTGTGGAGTTTATGACCTTGCATAATCCGGTCGAATATCTTGGTGACGAACGGGGCCGTGTCAAACAGATGCGCTTGCAGAAGATGGAACTGGGTGAACCGGATGCTTCCGGACGTCGTCGTCCTGTACCAGTCGAAGGAGCGATCGAAACAATTGATGTGGATGAAGTGATTGTCAGCGTCGGTGTTTCTCCCAATCCGCTTATCCCGCGTGCTTTCCAGGGATTGGAAGTAAGCAAAAAGGGAACGATCGTGGTGAATGAAGAAAATATGCGCTCAGCCTTGCCTGATGTATATGCGGGTGGTGATATCGTCCGTGGTGGCGCAACCGTAATCCTGGCAATGGGTGACGGTCGTAAGGCTGCTGCTGCAATGGATGAAGCATTGAGGGGATAGTGTGGTATTTTTTCAATATTTTGACTTTTGAGGATAGCTTTTCGGGGTTCGGGAAGCTATCCTTTTTTTAGAAACTGTTTTAGTGATTTATTTATACTTGCACCGATGTATGGTTATGTGGAATGTTGCTGCAATAAGAAATAAAGTGTATACCAGGACATGAAACATTGCCCAGTTATGTCACAATTCATGGTTATATTTACTGGACGCAGATTACGCAGACAAGCGTAGATATATTAATTGACAATATAAAATAAGTCTGCGTTAATTAGCGCATTCTGCGACGTCTGAGTCCAGTTTATTTTCTTTATACACTTTTACTCTCCAAGCCAAAATGGGCCTTGAACCAATGTTGGATCCTTATCTATTTCTGATTGATGTATCGGATACCAATAGAATTTGCGAGGATAAACACGATCCATGTATTTTGTGCGTTTGAAGAAGGCGTTGTCTCCTTGATCAGTATATTCGGTTCCATAATAATTCATCCCATAATCCGGTCCATTGACACCCCAATCTGGATTTTCACCCTGCTCATTTAGGTTTCCGATGCCATAATGGGCTGTTTTCCAGCGACGCAAATCATGGTAACGAACTCCTTCACCCACAAATTCTACTCGGCGTTCTTTGTGTATCAAACGTCTTACCTCTTTCTGGTCTGAGAAATTGATCTTAATGCGGGTAAAACCATTCTCATCCGTGCCAGTTCCATATTCGGCAATACCAGCCCGATGGCGAATCTTATTCAAATTGTCGAGTATTTCTTGTTTGTGGCTCATGCGTTCTGAACTTTCATTTAATGCTTCAGCATAACTTAGATAAGCTTCTGCCATGCGGAAAATGATAGCCGGACGATAAGGGTGATTGTTATCACGAGGTATATAATCCAATGATACTCGACTACGATTTAAATAACCGTTTTGCGGAGCATCGTGTGTTGGTCCTCCGTCCGGTTGTCCATACAAAAAGTTCGTATTACGGTTTTCCCATTTGAACCATTGTCCATTCCATACTACAGTCAGGTAAAAACGAGGTTCCCGATGGCAATACATATTAAATGTGTTGGGTTGTACAATCAAGCGTTTCCCGTCTCGTTCCGGTGTAACGTCAGGGTAATTACTATCATTGTACCCATCCATTAAATAATAATCGGTTGCCCTATATTCGGGTTTTGTAGAAAATCCCTTCTCACTATATAATGGCGCATTCGGATTGATTTTCGGACTACCGTCCGCATTATATCCCAGTATAGGCTCCGTTCCGTCTTCCATAAAGAAAGCATCTACCAGTGATTGAGTAACTCCTAAGCCTCCATTACCGCCGCAACCGCGAGGAGTTCCGTGCTGTTCCCAATCTCCGTAATTTCCTTTAGGTCGGAACCAAATGATTTCATTGTTACCCTCTCCTTCTGTTCTCATTGTGGCTCCGTAACAGGACATGAAGGGATCCACTTTGCCGTTTTCTTTGTTATTTACGATATACAATCCCTTTCCTTTTTTCTCGGCTTCATCGATCAGCTGCTTACATGCGTCAGCTGCTTTTTTCCATTTATTGGCATCATAAGCTTGGCTGAAACGTTCTTCTCCGTCAGAATTTTTAAAGCCGAGATACCATTCATTTCCATTTACTAACGGACTTGCTGCAAATAGCAATATGCGGGCGCGAAGCGCCAATGCTGCCAATTTAGTTGCGCGACCACCATACAACGTACTCCAACTGTCCGGAAGGACTTTCGACAATTCTAAAAATTGATTATCCAGCCAGTCGATCATCCATTCAAAGCTTTTCTGACCGCGCATTAGATCCGGAGAATCCGAAGTCATATCATCTTCAAAATAAGGGACTGCTCCATAAACCAAGGTCATCATCCAATAGTAATACGCAACCATGAAACGACATTCGTTTTTCATTGTCTCCACGTCACTCTCCGTTACGTTTTGTTTTGGTAAAGCCTTTACGTTATCCATGAAAATATAGGCTTGTCGAATATATTTGGACATTGTCCAATAGGATCCGCTCCAACCTGAATTAGGTTCCCATTGTCCTACGCGAAATCCTAATCCGCAGTCACTACCCCAATATGGTAACCAGCCTTGCGATGGAGTGATATCGTTTGCCAGCATCTCGAACGCATCGTAACGCGTATAATCCCAGTATGGATCCCGAATGCCTTGGTATACACCTGCTAGCCAATCTTCCGTACGAGTCTTGTCGTCGAATATCATGTCTATTGTAATAATGTCGTCCGGTGCATTGTCTATAAAATCCGTGCATCCGTTTAAACACATACATAATGCTGCCAAACCAATATACTTGCCAAATTTTGTTTTTTTCATTTTTCTTATTTTTAGAAATTAACATTTAATATCAAAACCTGCTGAAAATGATTTCATTATCGGGTATTTTGTACCTACGGATGTGTCGACTTCAGGATCCCATAAGTCAAATTTTGAGAATGTGAACAGATTACTACCTTTTGCATATAAACGAATGTTCGACAGGCCAATTTGTCGTACCCAAGATTTCGGGAGCGTATAGCCGATCTCTATATCTTTCACTCGGAGAAAACTCATGTTTTCCAACCACCATGTAGAGTTTCGAACATTATTCTCGCTTTTCCCCCATGTCAAACGTGGGTAATATACATCTTGGCTTGGATTTTCAACGGTCCAACGGTCTTGATAGTTAGTCAGGATATTTCCCATGGCCCCCATTGTTTCACCAGGGGTAAACTTGTTGCTGCATCCTCCTTTAAATCCGTATGTCATCCCATTCCCTTGGAAGAATATGTTAAAATCTAGATTCTTATAGCGAAAATTGGCACCGAAGCCGTATACGATCTGAGGGTTGTATGTTCCTCCTATGGCAGTCTCGTCCAATGAACTGACAACGCCATCCCCATTCACGTCTTTATATTTGATGTCACCGGGGCGAACCGGACCGAATGTATGGGTAGGAATATCCTCGTTTACAACGTAACCGCCATTCTCGGCAATCAGATAATCTCCGTTGGCATCTTTTTGGAAATCATCAAAAGTAAACAGGCCTTCGTCGACTAATCCAAATAACTGGTTGACTTTTTCGCCTGTCCGTTGACGATTCGTCCCCATGACGCCTAATGCCTCATCCTGTTCGATGATTTTGTTCTGGGCGTATGTAAAAGATCCCCGGAAGCCGACGTATAAATCTTTATTGATTTGTTTGTTTACGTTTAATGCTAGGTCGATCCCCTGATTATTTACTTTCCCATAATTAGCCCATGGTGTATTTCTAAATCCTGCTGATGTCGGAATATTATTTCGTTTCATAAAGATATTATATCTGTGTTCAAAGAAATAGTCCACTTGGAAGTCGATCATATTCCAGAGGCCCAATTCGAAACCTGCATTTGTTTTCGATACGGTTTCCCATGTCAGATTAGGAATTCCGAAATCACCTTCAAAGCGAGAATTCCGATGATAATATTGTCCGTTGGTTCCCCAGTCATAACCCGTTCCGTCTTCTCCCAATGTTGTCTGGTAAGCAAAGCGACGTCCGTCTAATTGGTCGTTCCCTGTCAAGCCGAATGAACCACGAAACTTGATTTTACTGAACGTGTCTTTGTATGGTTCCATGAACTTTTCTTCCGAAAGCAAGTAACCAATTGCTACGGACGGGAAAAATCCGAAGCGATATCCTTTGGCAAAATTCTCTGATCCGTTATAACCGAAATTAAATTCTGCAATATATCGATTGTCATATGTGTAAGATGCTCGTCCGGCGATACCCATGCGGCGATAAGGTACGATGTCGTACGATTCTTCAAATTGCTGGTAATCCCGTTGGTTATACAAGAACAAACCTTCAACCTGATGTTTCCCGAATGTCCTTTCATAATTCAAATTCAGTTCTACATAAGTTGCTTTGTTTCCCCAATCATTATTTTCGGAAGTGCTCAAAAATTGTTGTCCGTAACTGGATATGTTCAAAATTAAATTACCATTTTCATCGCGTTGGGTAGCCGGTTGATACAAGTCTGGTGTTTTTGAACGAGTAACGCCTGACCAAGAATAGCGATCAAATGAGAAAATACCCTTTATTTTCAGTCCAGGAGTAATAAATTTCAAATCTTGCTCTAATGCGAACAACGATTCGATTTTACTTTGAGAGGTTGTTGCATATCCTTTTTGAGTAACCTGTACGTACGGATTCACTCGTTGATTGACTACTGGAAAATAGATATTATCATCTTCTTTATAATAGGCCGGATGTATGAATGGAGGGGTCTCGAATGCTCCCGAAAATGCATCATCGGAAGATATTGCCATTTTATTCATCTCCTGTAAATAGCCACCGACACTGACTGTCAATTGCGTTGTTTTTGTGATATTGATGTCTACATTCGAGCGTAAGTTGAATTTGTTTAGATGTGTTCCACTGTTCCAACTTTGACTCTTGTCGCGTTCGAAAATACCTTGTTCGCCATAATATGATCCGACCACTGCATAGCGTAAAATGTCAGAACCTCCGTTGACAGTAATATCTGCACGTTGATTCATGGCAAAATCTTTCGTAATCAGATCCATCCAATTTACATCCGGGTATAAATCCGGATCAGTTCGATTTATGTAGTGATCAATGGTTTCTTGCGAATAGGGAGATTGCTGTTGACCGTTATCTTTTGCTATTTCATTCAGTAATGTCAGATACTCTGCTGAACCGATGTATTGGGGTAATTTTGTTGGTTGAGTAAAACTTTGTTCGAAATGGACATTGACTGTAGGTTTTCCTAATTTCCCACGTTTAGTTTGCACCAAAATAACACCGTTTGCTCCACGTACACCATAAACGGCTGAAGCAGATGCATCTTTTAACACAGAGAATGATTCGATTTCAGCAGGGTTCAAGTCATCGAGTGTTCGTTCGATGCCGTCGACTAATACTAAAGGACTGGTTCCTGCTCCTTGGAAAGATGAAATACCTCGTATCCAGAAATTGGAACCGTCCGCTCCCGGTTCTCCTGATCGTTGCACGGCAATTACACCTGCCACATTTCCCGCCAAGCTGTTACTTAAGGCACGTGTTGTCCCTTGGCTTAATACCTGAGGCTCGATTGTTGTAATCGAACCTACTATCGATGCACGTTTTTGAGAGCCATAGCCGACTACTACCACTTCATTCAAGCCTGTCGAAATTTCGTGCATGTTCAAGTTTATGTTGATTTGGTTACCAACAACAATTTCCTGCTCTTCAAATCCAATGTAAGTGAATACTAGTATAGAACTTCGACTTGGAACTTCTAAAAAATAGTTGCCATCTATATCTGTTGTTGTACCTATCGTTTGTCCTTTTATTACAATATTCACTCCAGAAAGTGGTTCTCCCTGGGAATCTCGTACTGTACCATTTATATGGATCCCTTCTTCTGTGAGTTTTTTAACAGTAGGGATTATTTCCTTTTCATGTCTATCTGACCATTTGCCATTGGCATGAAGATAATTTGTACCTGATAGCAATGCACACACGATACATGTTAATTGCAATTTTTGATTTAATTCATTTTTGATCATGTTTTTTACGGAATTATAGATTTTACGTTAACTGTTGTTACTTTTAACTGTGTTCTTTTTTTGTTTTTATCCCATAGGCTATTTTTTATTGATTATGAATTTCTACTTTAAGCATATTATTTAACTAATTATCTAAATGATGTCTCCATAGTCCTTGAGGAACTATGGAACTTATATATAGAAAGAATCTTATTATTCAATGTCTTAAATGTATGAGGAGTGGAAATTGTTATCATTACAATGTCTTTTTTGACATAGGAGAAAATTATTTTATTCCTATTGTTTTAAATGTTGAATTTATTTTGTAAAAAAAGTTGCTCATGTTAAATGGATTGTTTACGTTTGCAAAAACGTAGTATTTAATATACTCTATTATTAAGTTTTTTTTCTGAAAGCTTTTTGTTATTATGGTGGAATTCCATAGTTCCTCAAGGACTATGGCGTTTCGCCATCATCCGCGAATTGCCTTCACCGCTTATGTTTGCCTTCATCAGAGACCAGGTCGGCCTCGGAAGATTCTATATTAAGTGACAATGGGTATGTTTCTGTTGTCAAACAGCCTGGTCATAGACCTTTTGCCTTTAGTCGAATACCTTTTCGACCAAGGTCAAAAGCCTTTTCGACACTGGTCAAAAACCTTTTCGCCCTTAGTCGAAAAGGTAAGGAGTGGTAGTAATAGCTGTTAATGCCTGTG
>ENA-OPXM01001248-OPXM01001248.1-human-gut-metagenome-genome-assembly--contig:-NODE-1248-length-12234-cov-2.253715_pt1 | contig 12234 bp, 10 predicted proteins | sample MGYA00241707_ERZ502035 | MGnify/ENA primary metagenome ERZ502035 (study PRJEB25962, sample SAMEA2043051) | human gut metagenome | biome: human gut; feature: human-associated habitat; material: faeces... | reverse complement strand
TCTTTGGAAAAATTTTATTATCGGATCAATTTAATATGTGTGTTAATATAGAGTTTACATAAATAAAAAATAATATAGAGGTATGACCTCGAAAAGGAGCTAATTATTATGGGAAGATTATTTGGAACTGACGGCGCAAGAGGAGTAGCTATCACCGAGCTTACCTGCGAGCTTGCTATGCAGATCGGCCGTGCTGCGGCAATGGTTCTCATTGATGAGAACAAAAAGCGTCCGAGAGTTATGATCGGAATGGACACAAGAATTTCATCAAATATGCTCTGCTCTGCGATTACGGCAGGTCTTTGCTCGGTTGGAGCAGATGTTCTTGACCTCGGCATAGTGCCCACACCTGCGGTTGCTTTTCTCGTAAAGGAATACGGATATGATGCCGGAGTAATGATCTCCGCAAGCCACAATCCTTTTGAGTATAACGGAATAAAGATATTCAAGGCTGACGGATTCAAACTTCCCGATGCACTTGAGGAAGAGATAGAGAGCATAATCCTTGACGATGCAAAGGTTCCGCCGGTAAAGGTTGCGGCTTCCGTGGGACGTGCAAGACGCTCAAGCACGGCTCATCCGGATTATATCAACCATCTTCTGTCAACATCCGAGTACAGATACAACGGTATGAAAATTGCCCTTGACTGTGCAAACGGTTCTGCGAGCCTTATAGCCCGTAAACTTTTTGAGGCTCTCGGCTGCGAGTGCTTTGTAAGAGGCGCAGATCCCGACGGAAAAAACATAAACCTTGACTGCGGCTCAACTCACGTTGAAGAGCTTCAGAAATTTGTTGTCGAAAATAACTGCGAGGCGGGTTTTGCTTTTGACGGGGACGCCGACAGACTTATCGCTGTAGACGAAAACGGAAACGTTGTTGACGGAGACAAGATAATAGCCCTTTGTGCGCTTGACATGAAGGACACCGGAAGACTTAAAAATGATACGGCTGTCGTTACCGTTATGAGTAACATGGGATTTTTCAAGTTTGCCGAGGAAAAGGGTATACATTGTGAAAAGACGAAGGTCGGAGACCGCTATGTTCTCGAAAATATGCTTGAGAACGGATACTCAATCGGCGGAGAGCAGTCGGGGCATGTTATTTTTCTTGACTATGCAACGACAGGTGACGGCGAGCTTACCGCCATACAGATTCTCCGTGCAATGAAGAGAACGGGAAAGACCCTTTCAGAGCTCAGCAGTGTTATGGATGTCTATCCTCAGGTTCTTAAAAATGTTAAGGTTTCGGCTTTCGGAAAGGCTCGCTTTGATGATGATGATGAGATAAAGAACGCCATAAGGAAAGCTGAGGACGAGCTCGGAGACACAGGACGTGTTCTCGTCAGAGTTTCCGGCACCGAGCCCCTTGTAAGAGTTATGCTTGAGGGTAAGGACACAGAGCAAATCGAAAGACTCGCAGACGAGATTTCTGAGGTAGTCAGGGAGAGACTTATATAATGCGTTCAACAGAATTCTGGAAGGATTATGAATTACTTGACAGCTCCGACGGCGAACGTCTTGAACGCTGGGGAGATGTTATTCTCATACGACCCGATCCGCAGGTTATCTGGAAAACAGAGCGAAGACATCCCGCTTGGAAAAATGCACATGCACGCTATCACCGTTCCGCAAGGGGCGGCGGTCAGTGGGAGGTGTATAAGCCCTATAAGGATGAGTGGACTGTGTCTTACAGAGACCTTACGTTTAAAATAAAGCCCATGGGCTTTAAGCATACCGGACTTTTTCCGGAGCAGGCCGTAAACTGGGATTTTACACGTGAGGTTATAAGGAAGGCTCGGGAGCAGGGTATGGGCTGCGGTGAAAACGGAGAGGTCAGGGTTTTGAATCTCTTTGCGTATACCGGCGGCGCTACGATTGCGGCACTTGCCGAGGGTGCGTCTGTCGTTCATGTGGATGCCTCGAAGGGTATGGTGCAGTACGCTAAGGAAAATGCGAAACTTTCGGGAGTTCTTGACAAACATGTTCGCTGGATTGTTGATGATTGTGAGAAATTTGTTCAGCGTGAAATAAGACGCGGAAACAGATATGATATCATCATCATGGATCCTCCGTCATACGGCAGAGGTCCGGGCGGTGAGGTCTGGCAGCTTGAAAACAAGGTGTATGACCTTGTAAAGCTTGTAAGCGAGGTGCTTTCGGAAAAGCCCCTTATGGTTCTTATAAATTCTTACACTACCGGTCTTTCCCCTTCAGTTATGAAGTATATACTGGGAACTGTCGTAAGCCCTGAATTCGGGGGAGATGTATCCTGCGATGAAATAGGACTTAAGACTACACAGACCGGATTATGTCTGCCGTGCGGCGCATCGGCAATTTGGAGCAGATAATGGAGATATTACAGTTCAAGGACGTTTACTTTACGTATAACGAAGATCCCAAAAATGAAAACAAAGACGGCAAGGAAAATAACTTCGCGGTAAACGGTGTAAACCTTACCGTAAATTCCGGTGACTTTATCGCCATACTCGGACACAACGGCTCCGGAAAATCCACCCTTGCAAAGCTTTCAAACGGAATTCTCACTCCGGACAAAGGAGAGGTTCTTGTTCGCGGAATGAGTACGGCGGATGAAGATAAAGTCATGGAAATACGTCAACATGTGGGAATGGTTTTTCAGAATCCCGACAACCAGATTGTTGCGACAATCGTCGAGGAGGACGTTGCCTTTGGACCCGAAAACCTCGGCGTTCCGTCAGAAGAAATACGCACCCGTGTAGACGAAGCATTGAAGGCCGTGGGTATGTATGAGTACAGAACGCATGAGCCTCATAAGCTTTCGGGAGGGCAGAAGCAGCGCGTTGCCATCGCCGGAATCATAGCTATGAGACCTGAGTGTCTTGTTCTTGACGAGTCAACCGCAATGCTTGACCCGAGAGGACGAAAAGAGGTCATGGCTACTATAAAAAAGCTTCATGACGAGCTTGGAATGGCAGTTGTTTTCATCACACATTTTATGGATGAAGCGGTGCTTGCGAATAAGGTAGTCGTTATGGAAAAAGGAAAAATCCTTCTCGAAGGAAAGCCAATGGATGTTTTCAGAAATGTTGACCTTTTGAGAAAAGTCGGACTGGATGTCCCACAGGCGACAGAGCTTGCTTTGGAACTTGACCTCAAAGAGAAAGTTCTTACGACGGATGACTGCGTGGATGCAATCGTCGAATTATTTGATAAGTAAACCCAAGTTAAGGAGAAAAATTCATGTCCATTCTCAAGACGGAACATTTGACATATCTTTATTCGAAGGGAACTCCTTTTGAGGTTGCGGCCGTGAAAGATGTATCGCTCGATATTGAAGAGGGCGAGCTGGTTGCCGTTATAGGTCACACCGGTTCGGGCAAGAGTACGCTTATCCAGCATTTTAACGGTCTTTTAAAGCCTGCTGAGGGTAAGGTTATTGTGGACGGCAAGGATATCTGGAGCGATAAAAAGCTTCTTCGTGAAGCCCGATTTAAGGTAGGTCTTTGCTTCCAGTACCCGGAATATCAGTTATTTGAAGAAACTGTATACAAGGATATTGCATTCGGACCCGGAAACATGGGCCTTTCCGATGATGAAATTGATACGCGTGTACGCCGTGCCGCCGAGTTTACCGGAGTTACGGAGGAGATGCTTGAAAAGTCCCCCTTTGACCTTTCCGGCGGGGAAAAAAGAAGAGTGGCGATAGCCGGTGTTATGGCTATGGAGCCGAAAATTCTTATTCTTGATGAGCCGACATCGGGGCTTGACCCAAAGGGTCGTGACAGGATTCTCAACCTTATACGTGAGTATAGGGAGGAGACAAAAAGTACGGTTATGATTGTTTCTCACAGTATGGAGGATGTCGCAAGGGTTGCGACCAAGGTGCTTGTGATGAATGATGCCGAGGTCTTCGGCTACGCAGGTGTCAGGGAAACGTATGAGCGCGCGGAGGAGCTTATGTCCATCGGACTTGACGTTCCTCAGGTTACAAAGATTTTCATGGAACTTAAAAAACGCGGGTTGGATGTTCGGACGGATATTTTTACCGTTTCACAGGGCGTCGAAGAGATAAACAGACTGAGAGGTACACTATGATTAAGGATATCACTATCGGTCAGTTTTTCCCGGGAAATTCTCCGATTCACAGAATGGATCCGAGGATGAAGCTTATTCTGACGTTTGTATACATTATCACCATATTTCTTTGTAAAAACTTTTATTCACTCGGAATAATGGTTCTTTCACTCACGATAATGGTCTTGCTCTCAAGGATTCCGATAAAGACCATCTTAAAGAGTATAAAGCCTATTGCCATTATCATCACGATTACGGCGATTCTCAATATATTTTACATCGATAAGGGCGAGCCGCTGCTTGATGTTGGCTTCATACACATAACTACAGGAGGTGTGTATACGGCGGTATTTATGATTATACGTATCATAGCTCTCGTTGTTGCAAGCTCGCTGCTTACGTATACCACAAGCCCCACGCTTATAACGGACGGTCTGGAGCAGCTTCTTTCACCTTTGAAGTTCATGAAGAACAGTGTTCATACCGTTGCTATGATGATGACCATAGCCCTGAGGTTTATCCCGACTCTTATCGACGAGTTCGAGAAAATAACCAATGCGCAGAAGGCGAGAGGCGCAGACCTTGAAACAGGCAGTCTCACAAAGCGTGCGAAGGCTCTCATTCCGGTATTTATACCGCTGTTTATTACATCGTTCAGGAGAGCGTACGAGCTTGCCTTTGCCATGGAGTGCCGCTGTTATCACGGCGCTGAGGGAAGAACCCGTATGAAGCAGATGAAGTACACTTATCTTGATTTTATCGCCTTTATGTTTGTTGCTGTTTTCTTTGCGGGCGTTATTCTCCTGAATAAATTTTTTGCGGCAATCATCTGATTTTCGCTGAGTTCGAAAATTTAACTTAAATTTAAGCATTTTGTTATATAAAGGAAGCCTCATATGCGTAATATTCTTCTGAAACTTAAGTATCTTGGCACAAATTATCACGGCTGGCAGGTACAGAGCAATGCATCAACCGTTCAGGAGACTCTCCAGGACGCCGTTGAGCAGATACTTCAAAGCCGTGAGGATATAAAAGGCTGTTCAAGAACAGATGCCGGTGTACATGCAAATATGTACTGCTGTACGCTCAGGACTGACAGTGAGATAGAATGTTATAAGCTTATGGGTGCTCTGAATTCGGCTTTGCCCTGCGACATTTCGGTGTTTTCGGTGGAGGATGTGCCCTTTGACTTTCATCCGAGGTACAGCTGCACCGCAAAGCAGTATATATACAAGATACACAATTCCGTCGCAAGGGATCCCTTCCTTTACGGACGGGCTCTCTGTTATAAGCCGCATATCGACGAGATTATGCTCAACCGTGAGGCACAGGATTTCCTCGGGACGCATGACTTTACAACCTTTTGCGGAACAAAGACAGAAGTCGAGGACTGTGTGAGAACCATCTATGATATCTCAGTTAAAAGAGACGGAGAGCTGGTTACGATTTCCGTTACGGGCGACGGCTTTCTTTATAACATGGTGAGAATAATAGTGGGAACGCTTCTCTTTATAAATGAGGGAAAATGTTCTCCGGGGAGTATCCCTTCAATGATTCTCGGAAAAGACAGAAGTCTTGCCGGGCAGACAGCACCGGCATGCGGTCTTTACTTAAATAAAGTTTTCTACGGAGGTGAGGAAAAAAGTGGCTGAGAAAACAAAACGCAGACGCTTTAGGATATCCGAAAAGCAGAGAGCGGCACTTCGCGCCGTTTCCGTGATAATACTCATTCTTGTTCTTCTCTTTATGGCAACCGAAACTCTCGGTATTGCCTCCGTCTCGGACATGAATGACAGTATCAAAAACTTTTTTCTGACCCTTTCTCCCGGAGAGGGATATCCGTACAAAATAAATTCAAGCTCGGTTGAGGGAATGACGGTACTGAACGGAGATATTTTTGTGCTGACGGATGAAAAGACCCTGTCCCTTGACACAACCGCCAAGCAGGTAAAGGGCGCACAGCACACCTTCTCAAATCCGATTATTTCAAAAAAAGGCGGTAAGGTCGTACTGTTTGACCAAAAGGGAAACAGATACAGGATTGAAAACAGAACGGACACGCTCTATACGGGTGAAACCCCCGAGCCCGAAAAGATAATCACCGCCGCACTCGGGAAAAAAGGAAATCTTGCACTTGCAACGCTTTCGGATTCATCCGTGTCAAAGCTTACCGTTCTGAATAACTCATATAAAAAAGAGGAGTTTGTCTGGAACTGTGCAAATGACAGCATTGTTTCCGTTGACCTTTCCGATAACGGTAAGTACGCCGCTGTTTCAGTGGTGGGAGCACGTGACGGTGAGATATACTCAAAGGTATACATCTTTGATTTCGCTTATTCGGAGCCGAAGGCGGAGTTTGAGTATCCGGGAACGGCTATAATTGAGGTAAGATTCGTTTCAAAGGACAATGTAGTTGCTCTCGGAAACAACATGGTTTCATTTATAAAGAATCTGAAAACAAAAGAGGATAAGTCTTTTGAGTCGGATACGCTTTCGAATTATACATTTTCAGACAAGGGAGATTTACTTCTTGTGCTTTCGGAGCACGGTAGCAGAAATTCACAGATTTTAAAATCCTATTCTTCATCATTTTCAAAAAACTTTGAGGAAAAATACACAAGTAGTGTAAAATCAATTTTTGCTGCTGACGGAAAGGTGAGCGTACTCCTTGAGGACAAGGTTGTCGTCTACAAAAGCTCAGGCTCGGTATTCAGGGAGTATCCGGCTGATAATACGGCTATTTCCGTTATGAACATTGGAAATAAGACGTATGTCTATGCCATAGGAAAAATAGAAAAATGCTCAGAGAAAAAATAAGAGGAGATAAATATGAGCGGCAATAAAGCAAGCCTTAATACTCTAAAAGAACAGTTAAAGGGTATGGGAGAAAACGCTGTTACCATACCGAATATTCTCTCAATTATCAGAATTATTTTAATTCCGGTTTTTGTTTTGCTTTTCCAGTCGGGGAAGTATTTGCCGGCGGTTATTGTTATTTTTGTATCCGGACTTACCGACCTTTTTGACGGAAAAATAGCTCGTCATTTCAATCAGATAAGCAAGCTTGGAAAGCTGCTTGATCCTGCTGCGGATAAGCTTACGCAGATTGCTCTGACGGTGCTTATGTTTTTTCATTTTCACAGCTCAAAGGATGAAGTTCTGAAAGCGTTCAGCTACGTATTTTTACTTTTTTGCGTGAAGGAATTGACAATGATTGTGGGAAGTTTTATTCTTCTCAGTATGGATATTGTCCCGGAGGCGGCAGTTATTTACGGTAAAGTCGCAACATTTACGTTTTACTGTGTGATGGGTCTGTTGCTTTTGTTTGCACCGGGATTCGGTACGCTGTCGGCGTACGTTACATTGCCGCACGGAGCTATTGTCGTGCTTGTTACGATTTCGGCGGTGCTGACCGTGGTTGCTTTCTGTTCGTACATACCGGACACGGTAAACAAGGTCAGAAAAAAGACAAAAGAAAACGAGGAGCAGTCTTAAGATATGAAACAGATTATGTGTACAAGATGTAAAAAGAACCCGGCGGTTGTTTTTGTGTCAAAAATAGACGGTATTGACAGTAAGGAAGAGCCCGTTGGCTACTGCATAAAATGTGCCATGGAGCTCAACATAGGACCTGTCAAGCAGATGATGGAGAACATGGGTATAAGTCCTGATGACGTTGACGTCGTTTCGGAGCAGTTCAACTCACTTATGGGAATGGGTGAGGACGAGGATTTTGAAGGCGGCGGAGCACAGGAAATGCCGTCTCTCGCAAACCTTTTCGGTGCTCTCGGCGGACTTCAGAAGAAGGACTCCGACTCGGAGACAGTTGAAACTGAGGAAAAGGACACAAAAGACGAAAAGGGCGGCAAGCATAAACGCCGCAGAAGAGGCGAAAAGCCGGATAAAAAGAAAAGAAAGTATTTAAGCACCTACTGTACCGACCTTACCGAAAAGGCACGTGACGGAAAGCTTGACAGAATCATAGGCAGGGACCAGGAGATAAGCCGTGCCATACAGATTCTTTGCAGGCGTTCAAAGAACAATCCGTGTCTTATAGGTGAGCCGGGCGTAGGTAAGACCGCTATTGCCGAGGGTCTTGCTCTCAGAATTTCAGCGGGAGATGTTCCGGCAAAGCTGAAGGATAAGGAAATTCATCTTCTTGACCTTACGGCACTTGTTGCGGGAACACAGTTCCGCGGACAGTTTGAAAGTCGTATAAAGGGTCTTGTGGAGGAAGTTAAGCACGAGGGAAATATCATCCTCTTTATAGATGAGGTCCACAACCTTGTGGGAACAGGTGACGCTGAGGGCACGATGAATGCCGCTAACATACTGAAGCCCGCGCTCTCACGCGGTGAGATTCAGGTTATCGGCGCGACTACTTTTACCGAGTACAGAAAGCATATTGAGAAGGATGCTGCGCTTGAGCGCCGTTTCCAGCCGATTAAAATAGACGAGCCATCCATAGAGCAGACCTATGAGGTCCTTAAGGGAATAAAGAACTACTATGAGGACTATCACAGAGTTAAGATTTCCGATGAACTTGTTCACAGGGCTGTAGTTCTTTCGGAAAGGTATATCACCGACAGATTTTTACCTGATAAGGCGATAGACCTTCTTGATGAGGCATGTACCTGTGCAAATCTTCGAAACAAGGCAATTTCAGAAGCTGAAATTGCAGAAAACGAGCTTGAGGATGCAAAAGCCGACCTTTCCGACATGGAGGAGGATACCGAAAATCCGGATTATGAGGAACAGGCTAAAACAAAGGCGGAGATAATAGCCATTGAGGCAAGGCTTCCCGCTCTTCTCGAGGCCGCAAAGGATAACAGCGTAAAAGAAGAGGATCTTGCAAAGGTTATTCAGCTTTGGACGGGTATTCCGGCTTCAAAGGTCATAGAATCGGATCTTCGCAAGCTTGCTCATCTTGAAGAGCATTTGAAGGAGCATATAAAGGGACAGGATGAGGCTATAGCCGCTGTCAGCGCTGCGGTAAAGCGCAGCCGTATTCAGATAAATACAAGACGCAGACCGGCGTCGTTTATCTTTGTGGGACCGACAGGCGTAGGAAAGACCGAACTTGTAAAAAGGCTTTCCGAGGAGCTGTTTGATACTCCGGAAACGCTCATAAGACTTGATATGTCGGAGTTTATGGAAAAGCACAGCGTCTCAAGAATCATAGGCTCGCCTCCGGGATACGTAGGCTATGAAGAAGGAGGTCAACTAACTGAAAAAGTAAGACGCAAACCCTATTCTATCGTTTTATTGGATGAGATAGAAAAGGCCCACCCCGATGTATTCAATATTTTGTTGCAAGTAATGGACGAAGGCCGACTGACTGACAGTTATGGCAGAACCGTAGACTTCAAGAATACGGTAGTTATCATGACCTCTAATATAGGAACCCGCCAACTAAAAGAATTCGGCAAAGGAATAGGCTTCACTACACAGGCACGTGAGGATGATAAAGAATACGCTAAAGGAGTCATTACAAAGGCTTTAAACAAAGCCTTTGCCCCTGAATTCATTAACCGCCTAGACGAAATTATTAATTTCGACCAATTGGATATGGAAGCATTGGTGAAGATTATCGACATTGAGCTTAAAGGACTTCACCAGCGGATTGAAAACATTGGCTATAAGATGATTATAGATGACGAAGCAAAGCGATTTGTCGCATCAAAAGGTTATGATATACAATTCGGTGCACGTCCGTTGAAACGTGCTATTCAAAACTATTTGGAAGACGGATTGTCAGAAATAATTCTTGGTACAGAATTACAGCCCGGAGATACTATTAAAGTGTCATACAATAAAGAAGAAGATGCCATCAGTATGACTGTAGAAAAGTAAAGGACTAAAAGTTATCCAAAAATAACCGCCAAAATGTCAGATACCTGTGTATCTGGCATTTTTTTTGCACCAAAGCTTACAATTACAAATAACAATAACTTAAAACATTAATAATATGCAAAAAGGAAACATTGGGGTAACTACCGAGAATATTTTCCCCATCATTAAAAAGTTCTTATATAGTGACCATGAAATATTTCTTCGTGAATTGGTATCTAATGCAGTAGATGCTACCCAAAAGCTCAAGACTCTTGCCTCCAAAGGGGAGTTTAAAGGAGAAATGGGCGACCTCACTGTCAAAGTAAGTTTAAATGCAGATACTATCACTATCTCCGATCGTGGTATCGGATTAACAGCTGAAGAAATAGAAAAGTATATTAATCAAATTGCTTTTTCTGGCGCCAATGATTTTCTTGAAAAATACAAAGATGACGCCAATGCCATTATCGGTCACTTCGGACTAGGTTTCTACTCCGCATTTATGGTGGCAAAAAAAGTGGAAATCATCACCAAGTCTTATCGCGAAGATGCTCAAGCCGTGAAATGGACTTGCGATGGAAGCCCTGAGTTTACGATAGAAGACGTGGAAAAAGCAGACCGTGGTTCAGACATTATCTTATACATAGACGATGATTGCAAAGAATTCTTAGAAGAAGCACGTATATCTGCTTTACTTACTAAATATTGCCGTTTCCTCCCCATTCCTGTAGCTTTTGGAAAAAAGAAAGAATGGAAAGACGGTAAACAAGTAGAGACAAACGAAGATAATATTATTAATGAAACTTATCCTCTTTGGACTCGTAAACCGGTGGAGCTGAAAGACGAGGACTATAAAAAATTCTATCAGGAACTCTACCCGATGGCAGACGAGCCTTTGTTCTGGATTCATTTGAATGTAGACTACCCGTTCAATTTAACAGGTATTCTTTACTTTCCGAAAATCAAGAGCAATATTGAATTGCAACGTAACAAAATTCAGTTATATTGCAACCAAGTATATGTAACAGATTCAGTAGAAGGCATTGTACCTGACTTTCTAACTCTTTTACACGGTGTAATTGATTCACCGGACATCCCGTTAAACGTATCACGTTCTTATCTGCAAAGCGACTCGAACGTAAAGAAGATTTCTACCTATATTTCAAAGAAAGTTTCAGATCGTTTACAAGCCATCTTCAAAAATAACCGTAAAGAATTTGAAGAAAAATGGGATGACTTGAAGATTTTCATCAATTATGGCATGTTGACTCAAGAAGATTTCTATGAAAAAGCCAATAAATTTGCTTTATTGAAAGATACAGACGGAAAATATTATACTTATGAAGAATATCAGAGTTTAATCAAAGATAACCAAACAGATAAAGATGGAAATCTGATTTACCTGTATTCCAACAACATGGACGAACAATACAGTTACATTGACGCTGCCAAAAACAGAGGATACAATATATTACTGATGGATGGTCAACTGGATGTAGCCATGATAAGCATGCTCGAACAAAAATTTGAAAAGAGTCGCTTCACTCGTGTGGATAGTGATGTCATTGATCGTTTGATTGCCAAAGAGGAGCATAAAGAAGCTAACTTGGAATCCAATCAACGCGAGATTCTTTCTTCCGTCTTCCGCAGTCAGTTGCCTCAGATAAAGAAAGTGGAATTCAATGTCGAAACACAAGCGTTAGGAGAAAACGGTGCACCGATAATGATTACACAAAGCGAATATATGCGGCGTATGAAAGAAATGGCTAATATTCAGGCCGGTATGAGTTTTTATGGAGAAATGCCAAATATGTATAACCTTGTTTTGAATGCCGATCACAAACTCGTCAAACAAGTATTGACAGATGCCGACAACTCGTGCAAAGCAGCACTTGAACCTATCGAAAGCGAAATGGCAAATTTAAACAACCGACGTAAGGAACTCCAAAAGGCTCAAGAAGGCAAAAAAACAGAAGACATCCCGCAAGCAGAGAAAGATGAATTAAATGATATCGAAAAGAAAATATCGGATGAAACCACCAAGAAACAGGCTGTCTTAGGTGAGTACGCCAATGGAAATAAGATAATCCACCAATTAATCGATCTTGCATTATTACAAAACAATATGTTAAAAGGAGAAGCTTTAACCAACTTTGTAAAACGAAGCATCGAATTAATCTGATTTTATGAGCTTTTCTCATAACTAAAGAGAGGGTATCAACAGCAAAACTACACAATTGCTTTTGATACCCTTTCTCTTTTTTATTTCCAAAACGAATATATATAAAGATTTATTTCTATATTTGGGAAAATATAGAAAATCCATGAAACAACGCATATATATACTCC
>ENA-OPXM01001243-OPXM01001243.1-human-gut-metagenome-genome-assembly--contig:-NODE-1243-length-12279-cov-2.218505_pt1 | contig 12279 bp, 9 predicted proteins | sample MGYA00241707_ERZ502035 | MGnify/ENA primary metagenome ERZ502035 (study PRJEB25962, sample SAMEA2043051) | human gut metagenome | biome: human gut; feature: human-associated habitat; material: faeces... | reverse complement strand
CATAAGGGCCGCGTCGGCCGGGGTGGCGATGCCGCCGGCGGCAAAGTTCACGACGGGAAGCTTGCCCGTGGCATGGACCTCGCGGACCAGTTCGACCGGAACCTGCAGCTGTTTGGCTGCCTCAAAGAGCTCATCATCGCGCAGGGCGACAACGTCACGGATCTGCTTTTGGATCTTACGCATGTGGCGTACGGCTTGGACGACGTCGCCCGTGCCCGGCTCACCCTTGGTGCGAATCATCGTGGCACCCTCGGCAATGCGGCGGAGCGCCTCGCTGAGATTGCGTGCGCCACAGACGAACGGCACCTCAAACTGCGTCTTGTCGATATGGTAGATGTTGTCCGCAGGGCTCAGCACCTCGCTCTCGTCGATGTAGTCGATCTCGATGGCCTGGAGAATCTGTGCCTCGACGAAGTGGCCGATGCGGCACTTGGCCATCACGGGGATGGAGACGGCGGCCTGGATGCCCTTGATCATCTTCGGGTCGCTCATGCGGCTCACGCCACCAGCGGCACGGATGTCGGCGGGAATGCGCTCCAGGGCCATGACGGCGCAGGCGCCCGCTTCCTCGGCGATTTTCGCCTGTTCCGGGGTGGTGACGTCCATGATGACGCCGCCCTTGAGCATCTGCGCGAGCTCGCGATTAAGTTTGACGCGATCGGCCTTGCTGGTCTGTTCTGCCATGGTTGCTCCCTTTGTTGGCATGTGCATTGCTTGACGGAACATCCTATCGGTGAGCTGGGTATGGCGAAATACTCAGTTTTCGAGATAATAACAAGGTCAGACTAATACCAGATTGAATGACTTAATAAGGTCAGGTGATATGATCATGCTTGACTACAATTTGGAAAAACGCGGCGAGGCATCGCTCTATGAGTATGTTTACCAGCAAATTCGAGATGATATCGTAGCTGGACGTATTGGGGCGGGGGAGCATCTTCCGTCTAAGCGCGCCTTTGCCAGTCATCTGGGAATCAGTGTCATTACCATCGAGAATGCATATAGCCAGTTGCTTGCCGAGGGCTATATTTGCTCAATGCCGCGTCGCGGTTACTACGCTTGTGAGCTTCCGGATGCACCGGTTTTGCCTTTGGCTGCGGAGGGTGTCGAGCGAGATGCCGTCTCTGTGGGCCCCAGCGCGCATGATGTCAACGGACAGGTCGAGCGATTCGATGCACTTTCTCCTTACGCTTTGGAGGCGGCGCGGCTTTGGCAAAGCGCGCTACGGGCGACGCTGACGTCCGAAGACGAACGCGAAATCTTTTCGCCCGCACCGGCACAGGGCACCGCTCGGCTAAGACGCGCAATCGCTCACCATCTGCGTGGGACGAGGGGTATGAATGTCGATCCTAATAACATTGTTATCGGTGCGGGCGCCCAGCTGCTCGATACCATGTTGGTTCAGTTGCTTGGAGCCGACAAGGTGTATGCCGTTGAGGACCCGGGCTATTTGCGTCTGACGCGCATCTATCAGGCTATGGGCTGCAAAGTTCGACATATCCCGTTGGATGATGACGGCGTGGACCTGAGCGTTCTGCAGAAAACTGGGACCGATGTCCTTCACCTTATGCCGTCCCATCAGTATCCCACCGGTCTTGTGACGAGCATTGCGCGTCGCTATGCGCTGCTGAGCTGGGCTGCCGAGCGACCAGGTCGATATCTCATCGAAGATGACTTTGATTGTGAGTTTCGCCTTGCCGGCAAGCCGATTCCCGCGCTCGCATCGATCGATGCCGCCCAGTCGGTTATCTACACCAATACGTTTTCGAAGAGCCTGTCATCGGCGTTGCGCCTAGCGTACATGGTGCTGCCCGATGAGCTAATGGAGCGGTTTAGGCGCAACCTTGGTTTTTACGCCTCGTCGGTGAGTTCTGTTGACCAGGTCGCTTTGGCTCGTTTGCTGGAATCGGGTGATTACGAGCGACATGTGAACCGCGTGCGCGTGCGTGCTCGCGAGGCGCGTGATGGCCTGATGGCGCTTGTGCGGAAGGCGTTTCCGGCAGGGGATGTCTCGATCGAGCATGCAGACGCGGGCCTTTACTGCACTGTGGTTGCGGAGCGCGGAACGGGTGGAAGCTCTTTTGTGCGGGCCCTCACGCGCTCGGGTATTCCGTTTATCGATATCAGTGACTGTTATTGGTGTGCCGATGGTGCATTTGTCCCTGAAAACTCGACTCAAATTCTTGTCCAGTATGACGGCCTGAGTCCGGAAGTGCTAACTACCTTGGAATTGCAGCTAATGGGGGCGCTCTGCAATCTAAGTGAGTAGACTTTTAGCACTTTGGCGACCAGGCCGTTTTGAAACAAGCTATCTACTTGCGACTTTATAAAGCAGTACGGATGGTCTGCTCGGCAAGTTCCAAAAAGTCTACTCACTTGCCGCGCAAAGTTCCCGCATGAGAAAAAATGGGGTTTTCAACAGGGCTTCGTCCAGCTTTTGGCAAGCTTTTGGCCAGTTGGGGAGGGCTGTTGAAAACTTAACAGTCCGTTCGGTGCCATTTTTGGTGCGTTCGCCCCAATGCGAGACAGGCTGGGTTGAAATTCGTGTTTTCCTGTGCCTATGAAGGATTTACTTTGTGACATATCGGCTTTTAGATACTGGCGTTTGCCCCCTCAAGTCCGCGCTTTGTGTCCGCCGCTTCCGCGACCGGAAGAAGACCGGCAGCGATATGACCTCGCCCGTAACCCGACGGCTGCGGTTGCACTCGGCTTTCCGTTGTATACATTGGTTCGGACGAGAAGCAAACGGACATGCTCTGCCAGCATTAGGCAGCGGCTGTTTCTGGGCGAGCTTCCCAGGGAATCCGTGCTGGAAACGGAGCATGGATTTTTGATTACGTCTCCTCTACTGACGGCATTCATCATGTCGCGGCATCTGACGGATCTTCAGCTTCTTTTTGTGTTGGCGGAGATGTGCGGCCTGTTTGCGGTGTGTGCCCTGCCGGCGGCACTTGAGGCGGAGCTTTCGCGCGCAATTGATTCGGGCGCGATTTCGACAACGTTCGGTTGGGTGCGCTGCCCGTCCGAGGACGGCACCGCCTCAAATTTATGGCGTCGAGACGCTTTGGTTTTGGGCGGAGACCTTGACCGTTTTTGTTCAGATGTTTGCGGGATGCGTTACGGCAATAGATTTATGGCGGTATCGCAACTCGTTCCATTGGGTGCCGCGTCGCCTTTTGAGGTCGAGGCGTATTTGCTACTTGCACTGCCGCGATCCCTGGGAGGCGAAGGTTTTTGCGGCATAGAGCTTAATGTTGAAGTGACGTTAAGCACAAGTGCCCGAGCGATTGTGGGAAAGTCCCGTGTATATATCGACCTACTTCTTTCTTCACCGGACGGTAAGCGACAGGTGGCCATTGAATGTCAGGGAAAGGCCTCGCACGGACGCGCAGGGGATGGCTTGCGTGACGCTGACCGCATGACAGCCCTTCAGGCCATGGGCTACGATGTACTTCTCCTGACACACAGACAGATATCCGATGAGGATAGATTCCGCGCGATCGTTAAGGCCATATGCAGGATGCTCGATGCTGAATATCGTGATAAAAGCTCGGATGAGCAAAGGGCTGAGACATTACTCCGGTCTGAACTATTCGTTGACTGGACAAAATTGGGAGTAATTGACGGAAAGATGCCCGTTAGACACAAAACAGCTCGATCGTGGACGGCTGCGGTTCTAAGTGAGTAGGCTTTTGGCACTTTGGAGACCAGGCCGTTTTGCAACAAGGCATTTACCTGCGGCTTTATAAAGTGATATGGATGGCCTGCTCGGCAAGTTTCGAAAAGTCTACTCACTTAGTTTTTGACGAGAGACCGGTGCCGAAGATAGCTCTATTTCAGGGCGTTAACGAGTCCTCGAGACACAAAAAGGCCCGAACCAATACGGTCCGGGCCTCATCGAGCTAGAGGTTATGTCTCAAGCGGTTGGCTTAGCCAAAGTAGCGCTTCAGCAGGCCGGCGAAAGCCTTGCCGTGGCGAGCCTCGTCGCGAGCCATCTCGTGCACGGTGTCATGAATCGCATCCAGGTTGGCAGCCTTAGCCTTTTTAGCCAACTCAAACTTGCCCAGGGTAGCGCCGTTCTCGGCAGCCACACGCATCTCCAGGTTCTTCTTGGTAGAGGGAGTCACTACCTCGCCGAGCATCTCGGCGAACTTGGCAGCGTGCTCTGCCTCTTCATAAGCGGCCTTTTCCCAGTACAGACCGATCTCCGGGTAGCCCTCACGGTGTGCCACTCTGGCCATTGCCAGGTACATACCCACCTCGGAGCATTCGCCGTTAAAGTTGTCTCTCAGGCCCTGGACGATCTCCTCGTCCACGCCGTCAATAATGCCTACCTGGTGCTCGGCAGCCCAAGTGCGCTCCTCGTTCTCCCGCACGGCCATCTTAGCGCCGCAAATGGGGCAAACATCAATGGGGGTGTCGCTCTCATACCCGCATACCGGGCAATAATACTTTTTGCTCATAATCGTCTTTCTCCTTTTTAGATGATTTGGATAACACATTTATTGACAACAGCTGCAAATGCCGCTGAAGTACACATCTTTGTGGTGGACGGTAAAGCCGTCCAGTCCCTGAATACCTATCAGGTCCGGGATAAAGTCATAGATCCGCCCGCATTTTTCGCACCGGAAGTGCCCGTGGAAGCGGGTGTCCGCATCGTAGTGGATTCGGCCGCTGTCAATGGTCACCGGAATGATCAGACCGCAGGCGTCCAGGGCTTGCAGGGCATTGTACACCGTGGTCTTTGAGAAAGCGGGATTGTCCTCCAGCACTGCCCGGTACACGCTCTCCACATCCGGGTGGGTGCGGTGCTCGCACAGATACTTGTACACGGCAATGCGCTGGGGCGTTGCCTTAAACCCTCGATCCTTAAAGATTTGTACGATCTCTGCCGTTTCCGTTGGGATCACCTCTCTTTATGTTGTAATTATTACTGACTTGTAATGAGTACAACATAAATATACACGATTTCTAACCGGATGTCAAGTCTTTTTTTGATTTTTTGCACTTTTCTTTCCGGCGGGTACAGAAAGCCCCGGCGCCTACAAAGGGTGCCGGGGCAATTTTGCTTTTTATTTTATACAGATTTAATAGGTGATGCTGTCGGTGGTAATGTAGGTAACACCCTTGTCTTTCAGGCTTTGCAGCGTGTCCATATTGTCAATGGTCCAGGCGCCCACTTCCAGCCCGGCATCCAGGCACTTTTGCACCACTTCCTTGGTGTTTTCGTCCTTGTTGCCGTTAAAGTCAATGCCGCACTCTCCGCCCAGAGCCTTGGCGTCTGCAATGGCCTGGTCGTCGATCTTCTGTACCAAATACCACACCGGCACATCCTGGGACAGCTTGCGGATCTGCTGCAAATTCTCCAAATGGAAGGAGATAAACAGCGGCTTGGCACCGGTGTCCGCCACCAGCTTCAAGATCTCGTCATAATGCTCCGTGTTGTTCTTGCCTTTCAGCTCGATCACGGCGGTCATATTGTACTTGACGCAGGTCTTTAAGTAGTCCTCTAAGGTGCAAATTTTCAAATTGGGATATTGGTCGATATTCACCCCGTTGTCCGTATTGTAGGTGAGCAGCTCGTCGTAGGTCTTTTTTTCCACAAAGGCGTGCTGATCCATCATACGGTAGGTATGGCTGTCGTGAGAGATGACCCACACCCCGTCCTTGGTGCGATAGGTGTCGCACTCGGCGCCGGTAAATCCGGCCTTGCCGGCCTCCTCAAAGGCAGGCAGCGTATTCTCCGGTGCCACGGCACGGAACCCACGGTGGGCGATCAAGGTCACATCATGATTGCCCATAGCGGTGACGGTGTAGTCCTTCACCTGGCAGTAATTGTGCAGATAGATCAACCCGCCGCTGACCACAATCAGGATCAGCGCCAGCAGCACGCTGCACAGGATCACTGCCACCTTTTTGCCGGTGGACCACTTTTTCTTCTCTTTTTTCACTGCGGTTTCACTCATTTTCTTTTTCCCCCTCCGATTGCGTTGGGAATTTGATCACCTTATCGTCGGTGACGAACTCCCCTTTTTTGTTCCACTTGCCCTGCACACCCTTGTGGGCGGCGCCCAACTGAAAATGCAGCTGGGCAATACCAAAGTCCAGGCTCTTGTCCGAGTACGGCGCGTCCACCGAGGCAGAGATCTTGCCTTCCTCGTAGCGAAAGCGCACGCACCGCCGGTTGGTGGCAGACGGCGCCTTTTCCACCATCTGCATGGCAAACACATACGGCTCCGGCAGCGCCCGGTCGCAGGCCTCCATCATCTTTTGGTAGGGCTTGTTGGTCTTGTGGGTGGCGTTGTACATCATCTTCTCTTTCATGCTCTTGCCGGGCTTAACATTGCCGATGGTGATCACACCGTACAGGCGCAGATCCCGGGGCAAATCCAGCATTTGGTAGAGCTTGTTCTCATTATATGTACCCGTTACCCAGCAGGTGCCCAGCCCGTGGTACACACACTGCAAAACAATACTTTCGCCAAAGTAGCCGCTTTGAATTCTGGCCCACTCCGTGTCCGGCCCGCACACAGCCACCAGCGCAAATTTGCCGGTAAACAGGGTAAAGGGGGCCGTGCCATCCGCCAACAGACGAAAGGAAAGCCCGCTTTGGCGATTGACGGCGTCCACCATCTCCTGCAAGATCTCCAGCACCCGGGGATCCGGCGGCGTGTGGCTGTAAGTACGGCGGGAACAGCGGGCGCCGATGGCCTCAATATATTCTGCATTGGTCAAATGTACCACTTCCTCTCTACGGCAGGCACTGCCTACTGCACGCCCCCCGCCCGGCGCAAAACCGGGCAGGGGAACACAGCCTCAGTATAGCACAATCCCGGGAGAATTACAAGTCAAAGGTCACGCCGTAGGCCTGAACCCAGCCGTAGATCTGGACCACATACGCCACCACCTGTGCCCCGCGCATCAGCTGGCCGTACCAAGGCTCTTGCAGGGTGTCCGGGTTTTGGCACAGAGCGACCACCGCGTCCCGGTTCAGTAGATCATACAACGGGCAGGCGGTGTCCGTCAGCACCGGCTCTGCCAGCGCCTTGACCCGGGCAAAATACGCCGGATTAAAGGTCTTGGGGTACGGGCTTTTTTTGCGCCAGGCGATCTGATAGGGCAGCTCCCCCTCAAAGGCCTTGCGCAGCACGCCCTTCTCCCGCCCCTCCGGCGACTTCAGCGCCCAAGGCATATTGTAGGCGTACTCTACCAGCCGCCAGTCGCAAAACGGCACACGCACCTCCAAGGCGCTGTGCATACTCATGGCGTCCTTACGCATCAACAGCGTTTGCATAAACCAATCGGTGTTCAGCCGGAACATCTGGCGCATACGCTTTTCCAGCGGGCTGTCTGTGTCCAGCACCTCCGTGTCTGCCACCGTGCGGCGGTAGGCGGCCTGCACATAGTCCGCCCCCTCCGGCAGCAACCCCGGGCGCAGCAGACTTTGGCGCACGTCTACGCTGCGGGACCAAGGGAATGTGTCCGCAAACAAGATCTCCTGCCGATGATACCATGGATAGCCGCCAAAAATCTCGTCGGCGCATTCGCCGGACAGGCACACCTTAAAGTCCCGGTGCACCTGCCTGCAAAACAACAACAAGCTGGAGTCCACATCGGTAAAGCCCGGCACGCCACGGGCCAGGGTGGCCTCCACCAGCGCCTCTGCCACATCCACATTATTCAGCACCACATTACGGTGATCGGAGCCGATGGCCTCGGCCATTAGGCCGATATAATCGCTGTCCGCATTGGGCTGGAACAGACTCTTTTGGAAGTAGCGGTCGTTGTCCTCATAATCCACCGAGTAGGTGCACAGCCGCTCCCCCTGCGCCGCCATCTTCCGGGCGGCGATCTCGGAAATAATGGACGAGTCCAGCCCGCCGCTAAGAAAAGTACATACCGGCACATCGCTGACCAGCTGGCGCTCCACCGCGTCCGTCACCAGCTGATGGGTGCGCTCTATGGTATCCGCCGGGCTGTCCGTATGGGGCGCGGCGTGCAGCTTCCAGTACCGATGCACCTGCAAAGTGCCGTGGTCATAGGTCAGGTAGCAGGCCGGAGGCAGCTCCGCCAGATCCCGAAATACCGCGTGCCCCGGGGAGCGGGCAGGCCCCAGCATAAAGATCTCTGCCAGCCCGCTGCGATCCACCACCGGCTCCACCTCCGGGAGCAGCAGCAAGGTAGGGATCCGGCTGGCAAAGGCAAACAGTCGCCCTTTTTTGCAGTAAAACAGGGGCTTTACCCCGATCCTGTCCCGGGCAGCAAATAGAGTGCCCCGGCGGGTGTCATACACCGCAAAAGCAAAAATGCCGTTGAGCTTTTCCAAACACCCGGCTTTCCACTTATGATAGGCCTTAAGCACCACTTCCGTATCACAGGCGGTCTCAAAACTGTATCCGGCGCTTTCCAATAGGTGGCGCACTTCTGCTGTGTTGTAAATTTCGCCATTATAGGCAATCACTAAATCGCCAAAGCGCATGGGCTGCCGCCCACCTGCCGGGTCAATAATCGCCAGCCGCCGGTGCAGCAGCGCCGCCCCCGGCTCTAAGTATCGCCCACTGTCGTCCGGGCCACGGCTTCGCAGGCTGTCGCTCATTTGGCACAGCAGCTGCTCTTGCTCCCGCAGATCCACATCCTCACGCAGAATTCCTGCAATTCCGCACATAACATCACCTCACTTTTAGTCTATGCAGGCGCACGCCCTTTGCCAGTAACGGAATTTTTGGAAATTTGCAATTTGGGCTTGACTATCATTTTTTGTTGTGTTATAGTATTAAGGCGTTAAGAAATGCTGGTGTAGCTCAGTTGGTAGAGCAGCTGATTTGTAATCAGCAGGTCAGGGGTTCGAGTCCGTTCACCAGCTCCACGGCGGAGTTGGCAACGCCGTTCTCCGCATTTATATGGGTAGGTTCCCGAGTGGCCAAAGGGAGCAGACTGTAAATCTGCCGTCTACGACTTCGATGGTTCGAATCCATCCCTGCCCACCAAAGAAACGACAATTTTCTTCTGAAGATTGTCGTTTCTTTTTATTTTTGCACAAAAAGTAACCGGCAGGAAAGTTCCCTGCCGGTTTTTTTATGCCTGTTAAATCTGATACCACTTAATTTCGTTAGGCTCCAGGTGCAGGTCAAACCCGCTGCCGTCGCCCACATACACGGTGGTGTCTTGCGGCGCATAGGTGTTGTTGACCACGCAGTATTTGCCGTTCTTTACATAAGCGTGGACTTCCACATTGTAGTTGGTGGAGAACCACTTGTGCAGCTCCGCCTCTGCAGAAGCCGCCCACAGCACTGCACGGTACAGCACGCGGCTGTTCTTAAAGCTGTACGGCAGACCGCTGATATACACGCCGCGGCCTTTGCCGAATTCTTTGACCGCCATCTGCACCTCACAGCCGTTGCGCACCGCAAAGGGCAGCTCCGTTTCGTTCTGGAGCAGCACCCGAGCGCCCTCCAGAGCCACAATGTTCTTCTTGCCCTCGCCGAAGTCCACATCGCCGTCTGTATCCGCCAAAATAAAGTGATCCGGGTGGGCGGTGGTGTTGTAGCGGTCCGTGTTCAGGGCAAAGCCGTTTTCCTCTTCCACACCCAGAATATCGTCCAGTTGGAAGAATTTGCCCTGCCACTGATGTGCTGCCGGTTCTCCTACACCGATAAATCCACCGCCATTATATACAAATTCTCTGACTGCTGTGATGATTGTTTCGTCGATCCAGTTCTCGCCGCCGGACTGTGCAGTGTCCGCATCTCCCACATTGATCACTACGTCAAATTTCTTCAGAAGATCTTTGTCTGCTTTGATATCGTCAAAGCTGATAAACCTCACATCAAACGGTGCGCCGGACAGCATTTCGATCACGCCCGAATAGCTGTAGTTCTGCTTGTAGTAGAGGGCATGATGCACCATGTGACAGCCCCAAGCCCGCATTTTACCCCAACAGTTCAGCACGGCCACTCGCTTGACACAGTAGGGTGTGGTGCCCTTGATGTTCTCGTACAGTTCGCGGAACTCGTTGCAGACGCTCTCCACGTAATCCACGAACTCCGGGAACTGCAAGGCCAGTTTCAGATAGCCGCCATAGCCGATGCGGTCGATGGGCTTGCGCAGGATGGCGCGGCGGGCGGTGACCCAGTTCTCCTTGGCCTCGCGCACAGGGTCGCCGCCCTCGTGGAAGGTGTCGGGGAAGAAGTACGGCAGGAAACGGCCCTCGGTGTACTTCACGCCCTCAATGTCAGAGATCAGGCGCAGGGTGGAGCCGTTGCCCACGCTGCCCACTACGGCATCCAGTCCGATGGTCTTGAACTCCGGCATGAAAGGTTCGGTGCCGATCCAGTGATCGCCGAGGAACATCATGGCTTCGCACCCGCACGCGTGGGTGATGTCCACCATCTCCTTGGCAAGCTTTGCCACCTCGCGGCGCTGGAAGGCCTGAAAATCCCGGAATTCCTTGCTCGGCACACGGTACTGGTTGTTGTAGTAGCCCTGATCGATGATGTACTCCGGGCGGAACTTGTAGCCCACTTCCTGCTCAAACTGGTTGAGGATATAAGGGCTGACCGAAGCAGAGTATCCATACCAGTCCACGAACTTCTCCCGCTTCAGCTCGTCGAAGATCAGGGTGAACTGGTGGAAGAAGGTGGTGTAGCGGATGACGTTCACATACGGATGCTCTGCAATGAATTTCCGCAGACGCTCCATGGAATATTTATGTGTTTTCGGCTGTCTTACGTCAAACGTAATCTGATGTTCGAAATCTTTCCAGTCATTTGTCACCGCATTGTACATATGTACCGGATCCCAGATAATATATGCCAGAAAGCTTACTGTATATTCATGAAACGGTTCTGCCTCATGAATACAGACGCACCCTGACTCCTCATTATATTCCCACTGTTTGGTCGATACCACCTGACCTGTGGAACGGTCAACAACCTCCCACCATCGTTTAATATCATCTCTTGTATTGACCTGCATTAACTCATCCGAAATCCCCTTCATCAGAGGAATTTGCAGTTCGCTTTCAACAGCCGTATAAAATCCACTCATAATATAACACTGCTGCACCTCATCCGGGTTTGCCTTCGCCCACTCATTATCTTTTCTCGTGGTGTAGTAAGTTGCATAAATCTTTGCCCCGGTCTTTGTCAGCTCTTCCGGGAATTCTGTTCCGTCACAATCGCGGATTGCATCTGCACCCCAGCGTTTCATTAACTCAATTGTCTCTGGAACCACATCCAGATTTGTAGGAATTGTGACACGGCCTGTATTTTTCTCACTCATTTTTCTTCCTCACTCTATTTCATCCATATAATTACTTTCTTTTCTTCTTTTCTGCAAAAGGGCAATTATAAATCCACAATGCCATTAATAAACAGATAATTCCAATAAGCATAATTCCTAAACCTGTCATTTTTCCTGTCATACCCCATCCAAAAACAGACAGGCTTATTCCGGCAATAAAAAGAGCTGCCATTAAAATTATTCTGCATTTTGTGTGCTTTTTCCAAAATTCCATTTTAATCTCCCTTCTCATCAACCCTTTAAACCACCAACAGTCATTCCCTGTGTCAGTTTATTCTGAACACATATATATAAAATTAATGTAGGAAGCATTACTATTACAAGTCCTGCATACATAATTCCATACTGTGCTGCTGACTGCTGTGCCTGCATCAGATTTAATAATCCTACCGGTAACGTTTTCGGTCCCTTTGCCGAACTCATTAGTGTCATGGAAATGATATATTCATTCCAAAAAGAAAGAAAATTAAACAAGATTACTGTAATAATAGATGGTTTTGCCATTGGGAAAATAATTTTCCACATCGTTGTACTATAACCTGCTCCATCAATATATGCCGCCTCTTCATAATCATGTGCCAATGTTGAAAAATACCCTGACAACAGATAAATTGTAAACGGAAGTGCTGTCGCAGCATATACGATTGCAAGTATGACCAGATTATTTAAAAGAAAACTTTTCCCAATTACTGATTTCAGCCAATTGTCTCCATCTCGCAGCATCAGAAAAATTGGAACAACAATATAATTCACGTTAATAAAAAGACCACCCATAAAAGCCGCATTTAAAGATTTGCTTCCTTTAAATTTAAAACGTGACAAACAGTAAGCTGCCGGCAGTGCAACAATTAAAAGAATTACAAGTGCCAAAGCTGTAACCAATACGGAGTTTAACATGTAATCTCCCATTTTTGCTGTATTCCAGGCATCAATAAAGTTCTGAAAATAAAAACCCTTCGGCAAAGTCCACGGATTTCC
>ENA-OPXM01001230-OPXM01001230.1-human-gut-metagenome-genome-assembly--contig:-NODE-1230-length-12383-cov-1.628164_pt1 | contig 12383 bp, 10 predicted proteins | sample MGYA00241707_ERZ502035 | MGnify/ENA primary metagenome ERZ502035 (study PRJEB25962, sample SAMEA2043051) | human gut metagenome | biome: human gut; feature: human-associated habitat; material: faeces... | reverse complement strand
CCGTGACAGCCGCGGCAATCGCAGCCGTCCGCAAAGGCAGAACCGCGAGGAAGAGCCCGCGCCCGAAGCCGTGAAAGAACCTCCCGTGAATTACACCGAGGAGGCTGCCGAGGGTGAACCTGCGGCTCAATTTGTGACGGAACTTATCGAAAAAATGGGCATCAGCGGAAAGGTGCTTGCGGCAAGGGAAGAGGATGCGATAAGGCTGCGTATTGACAGCGACACAATGGGCGTTCTTATCGGTCACCGCGGCGAGACTTTGGATGCAATTCAGTATCTGACAGGGCTTGTTATTAACCGCAATCGCAAGGTGGACGGCTATACACGCGTTACCATCAACACCGAGGACTACCGTGAAAAGCGTGAAGAAACCCTTATCCGTCTTGCAAGGCGCGTTGCGGCGCAGGTTAAATCAACGGGCAGGCCGAGGACTCTTGAAGCCATGAATCCCTATGAGCGCAGGATTCTGCATTCCGCTTTGCAGAACAACCCCTATGTTACCACCCACAGCGAGGGCGAAGAGCCGAATCGCAGGGTTGTTGTTGCGCCGAAGCGCGGCAGAAGACCGCAGCGTCCCCGCGACAAGGCATAAACACGGTAAACTCGTTTTGGCAGCATTGAAGGCATGAAAAAAATTAACACATGCAATGATAATATTTTCGCACTGTCCACCCCGGTGGGCGGTGCGATTGCTGTAATTCGGGCAAGCGGAAGCGGTGTTTTGCCCGTTCTCAGGGAGATTTTTTCGGGCAGAATCGAACATCGGCAGCTGAATTACGGCAAAATAACCGACAGAATTGAACCCGACGGCGGACAGGGCGAAGAACGGAAGGAAAACGATACGGGTGCTTTGGCCGTGCTTTACGAAGCTATGGCGGTTTATTTCCGTGCACCGCATTCCTACACGGGTGAAGATATGTTTGAGCTTAATCTGCACGGCTCCTATTCCGTCGTTTCGGCCGTATCGCGCGCACTGACACGGCGGGGGATGCGGCTTGCGGAAGCGGGTGAATTCACAAAACGTGCCTTTTTGAACGGAAAGATGGATCTTGTTCAGGCTGATGCGGTGATGGATTTGATAAATGCAGAAACGCGGCGCGGAGCGAGTGCGGCGTTGGAGCAGCTCGAGGGCGGATTGAGCAGGAGAATCGGCGCAATTGAAGAAAAGCTGCTTGATTTTGCAAGCGAACTTGCGGCAGCAATGGACTACCCGGAGGAAATGGAGGATGAGGTGCTTTCGGCTGCGCCGGAGGTGCTGAATTCGGCAATTTCCCGCATAAGGGACTTGATTGACAACGGGAATTGCAATAAAATTATACGCGAGGGGGCAAAGCTTGCCATTCTCGGAAGGCCGAATGTCGGAAAATCCAGCCTCCTAAATGCGCTGATGAATGCGGAACGTGCAATCGTTACAAGCATTGCGGGCACAACACGCGATGTTTTGGAAGAGAAAATCGATTTGCTCGGTTTGCCTGTTCGCATTGCCGATACGGCGGGCATTCACGAAACCGACGATGCGGTTGAAAAAATCGGAATTGAACGCGCTCTGCACGAAGCTGCTTCCGCAGAATGTGTGCTGCTGCTGTTTGACGGTTCGGCGGGCATAACGCAGGAGGATGAGAGACTCGTTCAAAAAGTTTTCGGCATGAATTGCCGAAATATAATTTTTGTAATAAACAAATGTGATCTGCCGGATTGCGGGACGGCGGCTGAACAGCTGAAAAATATTGCGCCCGAAAATGTCGGGAGCATAAGCCGAATCAGCTGCCGCACGGGTTTCGGACTGGATGAGCTGAAACACCGAATTGCGGAGGCGGTCGGGCTTTCCGAGGGGCGTGCGATTGTGACGAATGAAAGGCATATCGAGTGCCTGAGTGCGGCTTGTGCGGAACTCTGTGAGGCGGCGGAACTCTTTTCCAAAGGCGGGAATGCGGCCGAAATGCTTCTTCCGCAGACCGAGCTTGTTGCGGAATCGGTCGGGAATGCACTGCACTGCCTCGGCGAAATAAGCGGCAGGGAAGTTTCGAAGGAGCTTCTTGATCGCATTTTTGAACGATTCTGTGTCGGAAAATAGCTGAACGGAAATGCAGGGCGCGGCGAAGGCTGAACCCTGTAAGTTAGGAGCTGAAATGGACGAAACGGCAGTCTATCTTTTTAATCACGGCGAAAATGCATATGCTTATCGCGCGTTGGGTGCGCACGAGCGGAACACCGGAGGCATCCGATATTGGGAATTCTCCGTTTTTGCACCGAATGCGGTTCGAATATCCGTTGTGGGCGATTTCAACAATTGGAAACAGGGCGCAAATCCGATGGAAAAATTCGGAGAAACGGGCTGTTGGAGCTGCCGTATTGCGGAGGCAGGAAAGGGCGACAGATACAAGTTTGCAATTACCGGCAGGGACGGGCAAACGGTGCTTAAATCCGACCCGTTCGCATTCCGTTCGGAACTTCGGCCGGGAACGGCAAGCGTGCTTCACGGCATTCCCCGGAATGTGTGGACCGACGGCGAATATCTTAAACTGCGTGCGCAGAGGAATCTTTTCACCGAACCGATAAACATATACGAGGTTCATGCCGGCTCGTGGAAACAGGGCATGAACTACTCTGAATTGGGACACGAACTCGTCGATTACTGCGTAAGAATGGGTTATACGCATATTGAGCTTTTGCCGCTTGCCGAACACCCGCTGGATGACAGCTGGGGTTACCAGGTCACGGGCTATTATGCGGTCACGGCGCGTTACGGTGCGCCCGAACAGCTTGCGGAGCTTGTGGATTATGCGCACAAATGCGGCATTGGGGTTATAATGGACTGGGTTCCGGCGCATTTCACAAAGGATGAGAGCGGATTGCGCAGATTTGACGGAGGAACATTGTTCGAACCCGCAGAACCGCTCCGCGCCGAGATGCCGCAATGGGGGACGCTGCTGTTTGATTACGGGCGAAGCGAAGTTGTGAGCTTCCTGATTTCGAACGCTATGTATTGGCTGCGCGAATTCCATTTTGACGGTCTGAGGGTCGATGCTGTGAGCTGTATGCTCTACCATGATTTTTGCAGGGATGAATGGCTCCCGAACCGTTTCGGCGGCAGAGAAAACCTTGAAGCTATAGAGTTCATTAAAAAGCTGAACGCTGCCGTGCACAGAGAGTGCCCGAACACGCTTATGATTGCGGAGGAAAGTTCGGCTTTCCCGAAACTTACCGAACCGGTTGCGTTCGGAGGGTTGGGTTTCGATTTCAAATGGAACATGGGGTTCATGAACGATACTCTGAAGTATTTCAGCGCGGATGCGGCGGAAAAACGAACCATGCACGAAAAGCTGACTTTCCCGATGGTATATGCGTTTTCCGAAAAGCATGTGCTGCCGTTTTCGCATGATGAGGTTGTTCACGGCAAATTTTCCCTGATAAACCGCATGAAGGGCAGTTACGAACAAAAGTTTGAACAGCTGCGGCTTCTTTTTGCATATCAACTTGCGCATCCGGGCAAGAAACTCAATTTTATGGGGAATGAGTTCGGGCAGTTTATAGAGTGGGATTTTAAAAAGCCGTTGGACTGGTTTCTTTTGGACTATCCCGCTCATGCGGCAATGCAGGAATTTTCATGCGCACTGAATTGGTTTTACCGCGGCACGCCTGCACTGCATCGCGAGGATGAAGGCTGGCAGGGTTTCCGCTGGCTGAGCGCGGATGATTGCGAAAATTCCGTCATTGCATTTGCGCGGACCAACGGAAGCGATACTGTCGCTGCTGTTTTTAACTTTTTGCCGAGGGAGCATTCGGCATACAGGCTGAATATCGGCGCATTGGCCGCGGAGCTTGGGACAGCAAAGAGCAGAGCCGACGGAGTCGGGTTCGAATGCGTGTTTTCAACACATATGCGCGGCGCGGTGACCGTTCGGGTTAAAGGCGGAAAGACAGGGCGGAGGCGAAAAAAAACCTTGGGTGAGGCCCGTCATACGGTGGATGAGCTGTACTGCGAAATTCCGCTTTACGGCTATGAGGGTGCATTTTACCGCCTAAAGCGTATCGATAAACCCGTTCTTGAAAAAAACAGGGGAAACGAATAGAAAAAACGTTTCCGAAAACAGGTTCCGCAAACGAAAAGACAGTTGAACAAACGGGGGGAACATATGCGCGGAGAAATTGACAACAGAACATTTTTCGCGGGAGCCGAAACGCAGGTTCTTCCGTCCGAAAAGCGATTTCTGCTCGGCAGAGTCGCAATAATCGACCGTGTGGCCTGCCTTGACTGCGGGGACTGCGATTCGGCATGCAGCTTCGGCGCAATTGAACAGGGAAAAAACAATGCCGACGAAGCATTTGCGGGTCACAGGATTATTTACGAAAAATGCATAGGCTGCGGCGGCTGCCTGAGCTGCTGCGAAATGCGGGCAATTCGGCTTGCTGACGGGGCAAAAGGTGCGCTTGATGCGGAAATTACGGTGCGCCATGATGAAAATCCGCTGCCGGAACTCGGAAAACCCGTGGACGTGTTCAATGCTTTCGGTGAAAAAATCAGCGGAGGACGCGTTACCCAGGCTCTTGCGGGCTCCAACGCCGGGCGTGCGGCAACGATTCGGTTTCGACTCCCCCGCGAATTCCTGTCGGATGGATGCTTTGCCCATGCGGTGCGTGAAGGCTGAATGCCGAAAGCTTCGGAACGCCGAAAGAAAATGCGAGATACGGAATTAATGAATCGGAGGATGCAAATGATAATTGTTGGAATATGCGGCGGCAGCGGCAGCGGCAAATCAACTTTTGCCGAAAGAATACGGGACGGTTTAAACTGCTCGTGCGAAATCATGCGGCTTGATTGCTATTATTTTGACCAGGGCGGGAAGCCGTTTGAAGAACGTACAAAAGTGAACTACGATTCTCCCGAAATATTTGATTTCGATGAAATGCTTGCGGATATCCGCCTGCTGATTGACGGAAAACCCGTGACGCGGAAGGGTTACAACTATGCAGAACACAGACGGGACGACAGCGAAGAGCTGATGTATCCGCCGGAGGTGCTGATAATCGAAGGAATCCATGTTTTTTATGATGACAGAATATGTGATATAATGAACCTGAAACTGTTCATAAAAGTGGACAGCGATATTTGCCTTCTGCGGCGTATCGCACGGGATATGAACGAGCGCGGGCGTTCTCTTGAAAGTATTTCGGAGCAGTACAAAGCAACGGTGAAGCCGATGCGTGAAAAATACATCGACAGGTATATCGACAAGGCGGATGTCGTTGTTATGCGCGGCGGAATGAATGAACAGGCATTGAAAACGACAATATCCTATCTTAAGTCCTGCGTGAAAGAGCAAAGGCTTGCCGAATCCGAAAAAAACGAAAGCGACGGAAACGATTCCGAATAAATCGGAACAACTGCGGATGAACAATCACAAGAATAATACCCGTAATTGTAAAAGGGGGGAAAGGTTTTGAGTAAACTGCGCGCACTTTGGAGAAACGGCAGAGGGCTGCTTTTTGTAGTTCTCGTCGGCATTGCTTTTTATGAAATGCTTGAGCATTTTTCATCGGTGAGAGCTGTAATTTCCCGAACGACATCGGTTTTGATGCCGATATTGTGCGGACTGATGGTTGCATACATAATCAATATTCCCGCAACGATACTTCAGGGAACTCTGTTCAAAAAGGCTCATGCTGCCGGCAAAAAATACGTTGTTCCGCTCACGGTTGTGCTGAGCTATCTTATCGTGTTCGGCATTCTCACCGCCGTGCTTATTATTGTTATTCCGAAGGCGGCGGACAGCGTGAAAATCCTGTTTGACAATTTTGAAACATATTACAACAGTGCGGCAAAATGGGCGACCGAATTTTGGGAGGGATTGAATCTCAGCGACGAAGTTACGGCGCGTGCGGTTGAAATTTCAAACAAGATACTGGACAATGTGGAAGTGTTCACAACCAATCTTGCTCCGAAGCTTTTGGGTTACACTTTCAATGCGGTAAGCACGGTTGCGGACATTCTGCTTGCACTTGCGTTCAGCATATACGCAATCCTTGATAAAAACCGCCTGCTTGCACATTCACGGCGGTTCGTAAGGAGCGTTTTCAATGAAAAGCATTCAAGCGGGATTCTTGAAGTTTTTTCGTATGCAAACCTGACTTTTCGCGGTTATTTTGCCGGACAGATAACAAGCTGCACGATAATCGGCATATTGTGCTATATCGGAATGCGGATCATGAACATGCCGTTTCCGGAGATGATAAGCGTGTTTATTGCTGTATTCGCAATGATTCCGATACTCGGCCCGTGGCTCAGCACGATTCCAAGTGCGTTCATAATCCTTATGACATCACCCGGAAAGCCCGAACTTGTGCTGTATTTTGTGATAATGATTATCATAATACAACAGATTGACAACAACCTTGTTTATCCCCGCGTGGTCGGCGATGCGGTTGGACTGTCAAGCGCATGGGTTCTCGGAGCGGTCATTCTGGGCAGCGGCTTGTTCGGCATTGCAGGCCTTATTTTTGCCGTTCCTGTCACGGCTGTGCTTTATCGTCTGCTTGCGGACTGGACAAACGAACGCGCAAGGCAGCGGGGGGTTCCGATCATCGACACCGTACCCGGCGTGAAATACGATCTGCGCGGGCATGTTCGCCGCAGCTTTAAAAAGAAAAAAAATAATGCTTCGTCCGGCTCCGGAAGGCTGAGAACCAAAGAGACAAAAACCGAAACGGGCGAAACGGCAGCTGCGGACAAAGCGGGCAGAACCGAAAAATCCGAAAACGAAAACAGTGATAATAAGTGAATAAAAAATTGCGAAAAGAGGGGTAAAAATGAAATCGCAATCACATCCTTTCAAGCATCTTCGCACGATTTTGCGGCATCGCCGTGCGGTGTTCCGCCATTGCGTTTTGGCAGGCATACCGTGGCAGGGAATCAAACATGACTTGTCAAAATTTTCGCCCTCGGAATTTATTCCGAGCGCAAGGCATTATGACGGGACACGCAGCCCGAACGAACTTGAACGCGCAGAATACGGCTGCTCATTTGCGTGGATGCACCATAAGGGGCGCAACAAGCATCATTTTGAGTATTGGACGGATTACAGCCCGATAACAAAGCGCATGTCTCCGGTTAAAATGCCGCTTCGGTATGTTGTTGAAATGTTCTGTGACAGAGTGGGGGCGTGCAAAACCTATAAGGGGAAAGCGTACACTTCGAGCGACCCGTACGATTATTTTATGCGCGGGAACGCAAAAAACGCAATGCATCCGGAAACGGCGGCTTTGCTTGAAAAACTGCTTGTGATGCTTCGTGACGACGGGGAGAAAAAAGTTTTCCGCTACATTCGGAAGGAACTGATGAAGAAACGGGACTATTGAACGGCGAAAGCATGATTTTAAATATCTGTACACAATTTGCCGCAAAGAATTCGTAAAAATTAGCAATTTGGGGCTTGCGGTTCGGCGGGCATATGTGCTATTATTAAACCGACGGAAAGAAAAGCCGAAGGGCTGAGCTTCCCGGAAAAATACAAGCTGTGGACTTCTGCCGCATTTCAGTCGAAATTCAGGAACATGCTTTCCGAATGCGCGGAACGCTGCGGCCCGAAAGAGTGAAAGGAAAAAACATGAAAAAATATTCCAAAATCGCAAGAATCGCCGCGTTCGCGCTGGCAGTCGTGATGCTGTTCGCCTTTGCGGGCTGCAGCGGCAAAAAGGATAACAACAACAAGAACAACGGCGGCGGCAACAACGGCGGCGACGGCTATGCGCTCGCGATTCTGATGGAGGAGGCCGCTCCCTCCAACACGCCCGTTCCTGCGCCTTCAACAAAAACTCCTCAGATGAACGATGATATGAAATCCCTTAACGAGCTCTTTGTCGGAATTCAGGCGGGAACGACCCCGATCACCGGCATTACGGTTAAAACAAGCTATTCAAATCCCAACGGCAACCCTCTGGAGTTTGATGCTGCAAATATCCCTGCGGAGCAGCAGGAGCTTTACAACAAAATAATCGATTTCATTAAGGGCATTAAAATCAGTTTTTCGGCCTGCAATTGGGATAAGTTCCTGAACGTGATCGGTGCGGCACCGGAAAGAAAAACCAATGAAGCCGCATTGACAACGGCGATGGTAGAGAAGGGTTCGGACAGCGTTATCTACATCAAAACCGAAAGTCAGACCCTTGCATTGACTTTCATCAACGACGGTACGATTCTCCTTGCCGGATGCACCTTTGATGCGGGTGCGGCGGAAGGCAAAATCACTCCCTCCGCAACCCTTATCTGCGGCAGCTTCGACATGAATTATACAATGCAGCTGCGCAGCCTGTTCGGAGTGAAGTAAAACATCCGGGTTGAAGGCCGGCAGTCGGATAAAGTATATGAAAACCCGCTCCGCATGTTTCATGTGTTGGGAGCGGGTTCTTATATTAAAAATGACGTTTGACTGAAACGCAGCCCAAACCGGCACAGCCTGTTCGGAAATATTGAATGCGTGCATTGATAACGGGGTACTGTGCATTAAAAAGCAATGAAGGTAATATGAATTTTGAAATATCTTTTGACTTTATAGTTTTTGAAACCGAACGTCTGCTGCTGCGCGAATTCAACGCCGATGACGTCGATGCGGTATATGCCTATGCGGGCGATGCGGAGAATACAATTTACATGGACTGGGGTCCCGCAAGCCGTGAGGAAGTTCGGAATTTCGTTCAATCCCGCCTTGCACAGCAGATAACGGAACCGCGGCGCATTTTTGATTTTGCCGTTTGCATCAAGGCGACGGGCCGGCTTATCGGCAGTATGGGCTTGTTTTTTGGCGATGACGGGCAGCAGGCGGAACTCGGCTACACGATTAACAAAGCATTTTGGGGCAAGGGATATGCCTCCGAAGCAGCGAAGGGAATGATTCAATTCGGCTTCATGAACCTTAATCTGCACCGCATAAGCGCAAGGTGCGACAGCATGAACACTGCCTCGGAACGAGTTATGCAGCGTCTCGGAATGCGATTCGAGGGCGAAGCGAAGTCCGCCGAATATGTCAGAGTACGCGCGCGGCGGCAGTGGCGCAGCGTAAAGCACTATGCAATGCTGCAAAAAGAGTTCCTGAATCGAATGATCGACGGGGAAGATGTTTGACTCGGCCGTGACTGAAAAATGCCCTGCATGTGTGCATTATGCGGCTATATTTTATATTTGACCGCAAAGGCTTTTTAATGCGTAAAAAAGCAGCTTGTTTTGACAAAAACATCCTAAATATATTTGCAACCGCGGTTGCAACAGGCTACAATGTAACCATGGAAAACGTGCGCACAGGGTCTTGTGGACGGCGAATGCGGGCGGTTTCGAATATATTTTTACACAATGGTGCGTTTCACGGGTTTCAAAACGGAGCGCTGCGGCAGCGGACACGGCGCAGAGAATTTCCGCAGAAACCGAATTTGATTTTTCCGCACGTATTTTCAAGGAGGATTATATTATGCAGACAGCAAACCGTATGCAGGGCGTTTCAGGCAGCGCGATCAGGGAGCTTTTCAAGCTTCTGGGTGATCCGAACATCATCTCTTTCGGCGGCGGCAATCCCGCGAAAGAGTGCTTCCCGAAGGAAGAGATCCGCACAATTACCGATGAGCTGCTCAGAGATAAATCCGACACTCTGCTTCAGTACGGTGCGACCGAAGGCTATCTGCCGCTGCGCCGCGCATATCTCGACAGCATTCTTCCCGACAGCGGGCTGCACGGCGAGCTTGACAATGTTCTTTCGCTGACCGGTTCGATGCAGGGGCTTGATCTTATTTGTAAAACTGTCATAAATCCCGGTGATGTTGTGCTTGTTGAAGAGCCGAGTTTTCTCGGTGCGCTGCAAACTTTCCATGTTGCGCAGGCGAAGCTTGTCACCGTTCCTCTTCATCCGGACGGAATTCACATCGATGAGCTTGAGGCGGTCGTTCGTGAACACAAGCCCGTGATGTTTTACACAATTCCCACCTTCCAGAACCCCACAAGCTGGGTTTCCGGCGTTGAAGTGCGCAGGCGCATTGCGGAGCTTGCTGCCGAGTTTGACATGCTCGTAATCGAGGATGACCCCTATGCCGCGCTCCGTTTTTCCGGTGAAAAGCTGCCCACAATCAAAAGCTTTGACACGAGCGATAATGTTATCGTTCTGACCAGTTTTTCAAAAACGATTTCCCCCGGTCTGCGCGTTGCGCTCTGCTTCGGCAACAAGGATCTCATCCGCAAAATGACGATAGCAAAACAGGGCAGCGATACTCACTCGCCGAACCTTAATCAGGCAATCGTTGCCGAATACATCAATCGCGGCTTTATGCCGAAACATATTGAGCATATATCGGGCGTTTATTCCCGCTCAGCCCGCATTATGACCGATGCGATGGCTGAGCATTTCCCCGAATGGGTTCACTTTGAGCAGCCCGTCGGCGGTCTGTTCATCTGGTGCACCCTTCCCGAGGGCTGGGATGCAAACGAAATCTTCAAGCGTGCGGTCGAGCGTAAGGTTGCGTTCGTTCCCGGTGCGCCTTTCTTCACAACCCCGGGCAAAGGTCAGAACACCTTCCGCCTGAACTTCTCCGCAGAGCCCGAGGAGCGCATTCGCGAGGGCATAAAGCGGTTGGGCGACCTTCTTAAGGAAATGGCGGAAGAACAGAAATAAAATTCGGTTCAAAAACCACCAAATCCACCGAAAGGATAATTTATATAAAATGGAGAACAACGAAATTGCCGCAAACGGCATGATTTCAGAAAATACAGAAAATACAGAGAATACAGAGAACAAATGCGCCGAAAAAACAAACGGGGTTGCAGGCCCCGGGCGCAATGCATACGACGTTCTGAACGAGCGCGGCTTCATTAAACAGTGCTCACACCCGGAGGAGCTTCGCGAACTTCTCGGCAAAGAAAAGCTGACGTTCTACATCGGCTTTGATCCCACGGCGGAAAGTCTCACCGTCGGTCACTATGTTGCAATGTGCGTTATGGCGCATATGCAGAAATGCGGGCATCATCCCATCGTGCTTCTCGGCGGCGGCACGGCAATGATTGCCGATCCGTCCGGAAAGACGGAGCTGCGCAAACTGCTCAGCGTTGAAGAGCTTGACAACAATGTTGCCGGCATCAAAAAACAAATGGAGCGGTTGGTTCGCTTCGACGGAGAAAACGGTGCTGTTATCGTGAACAATGCGGACTGGCTCCGAAACCTCAACTTCATGGATTTCATGCGCGATATCGCCGTGCATTTCTCCGTGAACGAAATGCTTCGTGCGGAATGTTACAAACAGCGTTTCGAGCGCGGGCTGACCTTCTTCGAATTCAGCTACATGCTTATGCAGAGCTATGACTTCCTCTGCCTGAACCGCAAATACGGCTGTGAGCTTGAAATGGGCGGCGACGATCAGTGGAGCAATATCCTCGGCGGTGCGGATCTTATCCGCCGCAAGGAACGCAAGCGTGCATACGCTCTTACGACCCGCCTTTTGACTACGGCGGACGGCAAGAAGATGGGCAAAACCGAAAAGGGTGCCGTATGGCTTTCCAAAGAGCGCACAAGTGTGTATGATTTTTACCAGTACTTCCGCAATGTTAACGATGCGGATGTTAAAACCTGCCTGAGTCTGCTGACCTTCCTGCCGATGGACGAAATCGAAGCGCTTTGCGCGGAAGGCGCAAATATCAACGAGGCAAAGCGCGTGCTTGCTTACACCGTAACAAGCCAGGTGCACGGCGAGGACGAAGCCAAAAGAGCCGAGGAAGCCGCGCTTGCGCTGTTCAGCGGCAAGGGCGACCTTACCCATATGCCCACAGTCGCGCTTTCCGATGCGGACATTGAAGAAAGCGGCATGAGCATCACGCGTCTGCTTGTGCTTGCAGGCATTGAAAAATCCAACTCTGCCGCAATAAGATCCGTTCGCGAGGGCGGCATCAGTGTTAACGACCGAAAGGTTACGGACACAAAGGCGGTTTTGGACAGTGCCGAACTTGCGGACGGAATCATCCTTAAAAAAGGCAAAAAAACTTTTGTAAGGCTGATTCACAAGGACTGATTCGGCGGATTTTCAACGCCTCTGTCGGGCGCTGCACCGCAACTGATTTATAAAAATAAACATTCTTTCAGCGGAGTGCGCTTTGATGTTCACTGCGCACTCCGCAAAAGTAACTCGATATGGCATTGAAAGCATTCAAAACCCCTGCTGCGGCATCCGAAACGGAGTTTGTTGTTAACAAATCGCGTTTCATCGGAAGAGCTTTTCCGGTTGAAACCGAGGCGGAGGCAATTGAGATCCTTGAACGGATACGCCAAAAGCATTATGATGCAACGCATAACTGCTGGGCGTATAACCTGCGCGGAGCTTCGCCGCTGCGCCGTTTTTCGGACGACGGCGAGCCGGGC
>ENA-OPXM01001228-OPXM01001228.1-human-gut-metagenome-genome-assembly--contig:-NODE-1228-length-12385-cov-2.750933_pt1 | contig 12385 bp, 9 predicted proteins | sample MGYA00241707_ERZ502035 | MGnify/ENA primary metagenome ERZ502035 (study PRJEB25962, sample SAMEA2043051) | human gut metagenome | biome: human gut; feature: human-associated habitat; material: faeces... | reverse complement strand
CTAGCGCCGGGCTTGAGCCTGCGTTTTATCTCTCGCTACGCTCGGTGTTGGGGGCACAACTTTGGTCGGCTATGCTCATTCCTCATTCCTCACTCCTCACTTATGACATTGCCTCTTCCATTTCCTTTACAAGCTCTCCGAACATTGCAAGTGCCTCATTGATAGGCTGAGTTGTTGCCATATCTACACCTGCACCCTTAAGTAATGAGATAGGGTCAGTTGAACAGCCGCCTTTCAGGAAGCCTATATAGTCCTTTACCGCAGGCTCACCATACTTCAATATCCTCTGTGAAAGTGCAATAGCCGCAGAATAGCCTGTTGCATACTGATAAACATAATAGTCATAATAGAAGTGAGGTATCCTAGCCCACTCCAATTTTATCTCATCATCAAGCACTATTCCGTCACCGAAATAAAGCTTGTTTAGCTCGCCGTAAAGCTCGTTCAGCCCCTCGGCTGTCAGACTCTCCCCTGCCGCTACCATTTCATTTATTTTCAGCTCAAACTCTGCGAACATTGTCTGACGGTAAAGTGTGGTACGGAACTGTTCAAGGAAGTAATTTATAAGATACGCTCTCTGCTTTTTATCCTCGGTGTTTTTCAGCAGATACTGCATAAGAAGGGCTTCGTTGCAAGTTGAGGCTACCTCTGCCACAAAGATAACGTAATCTGAATATACCACAGGCTGATTTTTATTTGAAAGATACGAGTGGATAGCGTGACCCATTTCGTGCGCCAGCGTGAACATACAGTTAAGTGTATCCTTATGATTGAGCAGTACATAAGGGTGAACTCTTGCACCTGCGGAATATGCTCCGCTTGTTTTGCCCTCGTTCTCGTAAACGTCTATCCAGCGGTTTTCAAAGCCCTCTTTGAGTATCGCAAGGTAATCCTCGCCCATAGGTGCAAGGGCTTTCAGGACAGTTTCCTTAGCCTCCTCAAATGTTATCTTCATATCTGCGTCAGGAACAACAGGAGTATAAAGGTCATAGAAATGCAGCTCATCAACGCCCAAAAGCTTCTTTCTCAGTGCAACATAATCGTACATATAGTGCATATTGTCATGGACGGCTTCAATAAGGTTTTTGTACACTGAAACAGGTACTTCTGTTCCGTCCAAAGCGGCTTCAAGGCTTGAATCATATCTTCTTGCCTTTGCATAGAAGTTCACCGCTTTTATCTGTGCCGACAGTGTTGCCGCACAGGTGTTCTTGAACTTGTCAAATGTGCCGTACATAGACTCGAAAGCCGACTTTCTCAATACTCTGTCCTCGCTCTGCACCAGTGGGATATAGCTTCCGTGTGTGACCTGATGAGCCTTGCCGTCCTTATCCACAGCGTCAGGGAAACGCAGGTCAGCGTCAGAAAACATAGAGTAGATATTCTCAGGGGACTGACCCATTTCACCAGTCAGGGCAAGTATCTTCTCCTCAGCCTCAGAGAGGATATGAGCCTTTTTACGACGCAGCTTATCCAGCGCACGCTTATAAAGCTTCAACTCAGGCTTATCCTCATAGAATTTCTGAAGCTTATCCTCCTCGATAGAAATGATCTCAGGTGTTTCAAAGCTTCCTGCTGAATTTACTGCAACATAAGCGTTCATAAGCTGACCGAGAAAGCCCTGATACTTTGCATTTGCAGTGTCCTCGTCAGAACGTCTTTGAGCATAGTTGCCAAGGCTGTCGCAAAGAACAGATATCTCGTCTGAAAGCTGCATAAAATCATAAAGCGTGTCAGCACTCTCGCTAAGCCTGCCCTTGAACGCCGCTATCCTCTCAGGCATAGCCTTAAGCTTTTGCAAGTCCTCCGCCCACTTTTCGTCAGTGGCATAAATATCCTCCAGTGCCCACTTGAACTGTTCAGGCACTTCACTTCTCTTAGGTATTCTTTCCTCGCTCATTTTCATGACCTCGTTTCTATAATAATAGGTATAGGCTTGTCTTGTGTGGTATTGCCTATAATTAATTTGCGTAACGCTGGTTACATTATACTCCATTGACGTACTTTTGTCAAATTAGGGCAGGTGAACTGTAAAATAATACACGATACAAATAAAAATACGCCCAGCGGCATAAAGCTAGGTGCCAATCTCCTTTGCGAGCTTTATTGCCTGCTTTCGTTAAATTGTGTTGACAAATCCCATTAAACAAGGACTTTCGGATAAAAAAAACGGACACCAATCAAGATACGCATTGTATCAAAATTGGTGTCCTGTTATGGCTTGTGACTATGAAATAGATGAATAGTTAAGGCATGTTCCCTATAGCTAAGAACATGACACTTAATCCTTTTTATTATACTGGAATTATCAATTTACAAGTAATACATTCCGTTTAAAATGTAACGACATCTTTTATATCATGACCGCTTCTGGAAAATATCTTTTGCAGATTGTTCTGAAAACAATTTGCATTATAGTTGCTTAACTTTACGATAATTAGCTTGCATTTAGCTCGTGTTACGGCAACATAGTGATTACATAAACTTGATACATCAGATAAGCGATAGTCTTCTGCAAATATTATAACTTGATCAAACTCCAATCCTTTTGAAGAATGGAATGTAATTGCAATATGCTGATATTTTTCAGCCTCGAAAGCAACATGAAACTTCTCATCAATTATCGTTTGGTATAATTTCTTTAGATGGTCAGTTCGTGTTTCATATCCTAAATATACAGCCAAATTATCGACTTCCAAATAGAAAGCATTCTCATCAATTACAGCCTGCTCAATTTTACTTAATATTCGCTTAATGTTGGATACTATTTTACGAGTTTCATTTCCTTCAACAGGTATTTCAGAAATAACATCATAGGCTGAATATTTTTCTATAATTAGATACTTAGCGATGGCAGAGTATAACCAAGCTGTATCTGTGGTAATTTCTGCAATGGGCGTTTGAGGTATATAAGTGTACTCCATTCCATTAGCAGATAACTCATCCGCACCTATTCTTGCATTATCATTACTAAATCGGAGCAATGCAGATTTTCTGTTGGGGTCAATATATTTCATAGTTTCTGTTACCCAGTTAGTTGCCGTAGGTGATAGCCAGATAATATTACCCAAATCATCTGTCGGAGCGTACAAATTCCGTGTCTCATCAAACAATAAGTTTGAATAGTTTTGTATCTGCTTACAAGAGCGAAAATTATCGCCCATAAATATTTTGCTAAAATTTTCTTTGTTCCAAATGCTTACAAAAGCCTCTGGATATGCTCCACGCCAAATATAGATAGATTGCTTTTCATCACCAACTACAAATGTTTCAATTTTCAATGCATCACATAGATACATAAAAAGCTTGTGCATAGATTTATCACAATCTTGGTATTCATCAATATAAATCTTAAAGTATTTTGCTTGAAGATATAATCTGCAAGCAGTAGAATTTTCCACTATTTCTTGAGCTAACTCAAATACGAAATTCTTCTTATTGTCTGTGTAAGAGCAAAGAACTCCTTCGTTTTTGATTTTATTAATAGCATCCTGAAAAGTTTCAACTTTCGCCTCCCGTGAATAATCAGTACTCATATCTATATCATAATCAGAGCCATACACATCCTTCATAAATGGCTTTATGATTTCTTCTATCACGAAGCTATTATTTGTTCCTATAAAGTGCTGAGTAATATCTACAGACAATCTATCTTTAATCTCTTGTGCTGCTTTAATGGTAAAAGTAATAGCCGCAACAACCTTGTGAGTACGGTTATCATTAATTTCTTTAGCAATTTTGTTGACCATTGTATGCGTTTTACCTGTTCCTGCACTAGCTCGAACAATTAAATTGCCAGAAGTATTTATAATTTTTTCTTGAATGGGAGATAGTTTCATTCGGCAACCTCCTTTAAACACGCAAAATTATAATGGTTATATATTGTTCTGCAATCTGTATCAGAGAGTTTTTCGATTAATTCTACCATATGGTAATGCTTTGAATCTTGCAAATAATCTACAGGTGAAGTTTCTCCCAATAAGGTCAATAACCTATCATGCATTACTTCATCTAAATCGTTTTCCAAATCCACTTTTGATAAGAAGATGTAATATTTACTTCGTATTTTATCAAGAGTTTCTTTATTTGCGTTATATAATGTTCTTTTTGCATCTACAGATTTTTCTGTGATTTGCTTAGTAGGCAGCAACTTCTTTCCAATAAGATTATTACAGCGTGAAAAACCTAATACACTGTATGTGCCTTTCCCTTTTACTGCTCTCAAGTCATTGTCTGTTTTGACCACAATAAATATTTCAAGTTTATCTAATATAGAAAAATAGGTTTCAAATCCAACTCCATCAACAGATAAAATATAAATTCCATCTGCTTCATAAAATGGATGAACAATAGCAAGCACCTTGCTGAATAACATATATTCAGATGGTCCTTCAACTAAAAGCACCTTGTTTGCAAAAATTGCTTCAGACAAGCAGCGATTTAACATTTTTCTTGCTTTTTCATAATTTTCTGGCACTTTATAAAAAGTACTGATACCGTTAATTTTTCTGTCACTGTATATGCGCACTAAATTCACATCATCCATCTCATAAAGCACGAATGGTGAATGCGTTGTAACAAACAGATATGTATATTTAGTATCTGTAAAAAGTATTTGCGACAACGCAATTTGCATAGATTTATGTAGATGATTTTCTGGCTCTTCAATTAAAAAGAGTGTTATCTTTTTCTCTGCATTTTCATCTGCAAGAATATCAAAGATTGAATAAGCCAGCAATTTCTTACGACCTTCGCCCGCAGTAGGATATAAATTTTCATCGTCATTTTGCTTGATATAGGGAATGATATTTGAATATAATCCTTTTACTGCAATCTCAGATTTAATTGATACCGAAATTCCTTCATCACGAAACTTTTGATATTCTGGGGTGAGCCTATTCTCAAATTCTTTAATCCCAGACAATGACGATATATTGTTGTTTAATTCGTCAACTGTTTTTTGAATATTAGCTAATGCAACTTTGTCGTCATCATTTTCATTTTTTATTAGTTGGCTTACATTCTTCTTGAATAAGGAATATAAATCAACATACGAGTCAATATAAATTACATTGAATACATAGTCTATTTCGTAAAGATACCCTCGTTGTTTCATCTCTTGAAGATTATCTAAATCCCCACCCCAATATAGTAGTGGTAACGCAAGCAACTCGTTTTTGTTGTATTCTGCAAGTAATTTTATATAAACTTTGCTATGTTTGCTTTGCAATGCACCTTTGAGTTGAGCACGAAGTTTTTGGCAATCGCTATCCTCAACATCACTTATGTCTAATGTCACGATAATTTCTATTGGTTTATCCAGTTGCTTATTATGAAAGTCAGAGTCTACAAGATTTAACTTACGAATGTCTTTATCGAACACATACCGCAGTGCATATAAAAAATTAGTTTTGCCAACATCATTCAACCCAAAGAAAATATTCTTATTAGATAAAGTCAATTCGATATCTTCAAAGTTTCTAAAGTTTCTTATTTTTATACTTTCAAATTTCATATATACCCTTCCACTCCCCATCATGTTTGTATAAAAAATATGTCATTATTTCATTTAATGAATTTTTGAAATACTCTATATCCAAAAAAATCAATCTTACAAACAACTATTTACAATTTTTAAAATTAGTTATTCTATACGCAAATTTTTAATTATAACCTTCCCTTTATTGCTAACCTTTTTTTTATGAAAAACAAACTTAATTTCCGAAACCATTTTCCAAAACATAAGAGAATCACAAAATTGAGTTAAAGGTAGTTTGAACTCTTTCTCATCTTCATTCAAGCAAATTTCGTATGGCATATCAATATCCTTAAGATGGAGTTCAATATCTACACAATTTATGCCCTCATCAGCATAAGCTTCAAAGCATAGATTCTTTTTATTTAAATAGTAGTTGGTAAAATCTCTTTTGCCATTAAAAACAACAATACTGCATAATTTACTTTCGGTCTTTTCAAAATCTATCATAGCAGTAATAATATCATTTCCTGATTCACGCTTAATGATTTTACAACCATCATTTTCCAGATCACTTATACAGTAACTTCTTGAAAATGACATATTTAATTTACGCATATTTTCTAATGCTGATTGTAGAAATTCATCCCTTGCAATTTCCCAATGAGTTGGTGTAGGATCTATACCGAATTTTTCTTTTAATATTCCAAGGAATTCATTGAAAGCTGCTTTGGCCATATTATCACAGGTTCCAAGTTTTATTCCCACCTTATTTTTTTCAACAACTCCTCTTATGTCCTCGAAATTAAAACCTGGAAGCAACAGATTAAGACTATCCGATTTTTTCAACCAAACAGCGCCCATTTCATTCAGACAAACAGGACTTGCGTAATAGTTATCTGACAAAAAATAAATAACATATATTTTTTCTTCAGAAATTAGTCTGTTTAAATATGCATAGATATCATTTCCTACAGAAATTTTAGTTTCAGGTACTGACGTGCATACAATATTTTCTTCTGTTAGACCTACCTTATACATAAAGTTCACAAATGCTGTTACGATTCTTAAATCTTCAGACGAATGACTTAAAAATAATTTATTACACATAATTTAAAATCTCCTTTAATAATATCCAATTATCATCTGTTGACACAATGCCACCAAAAATAACTTGAAAATAATTCTGCAACTGTCCTTACTTAAAAAAAGGACAATATTCATTATTCAATTACATTATAGCATAAAATACTCCAAATTTCAAGTATTATTAGTGCGTTTTCACTATATTTTGCGATACTTTAGTACATATTTCTACATTTTACGACACAGATTAATCTTTTTATATTTCCAGATTTCTTTAAAATGAGGCACAGCGAAACAATTCCATACCACCTTGTTTTCTTTCTAATAGAATTTATCATAAAATACTATCCATTATTCTTTTGTATTCCTTTTCTTCGCAATCAATATAATCTTTTGCAAACTGTTCAGCCTCAGATATACTGTCTTCCAACAGTTCAAAATTCACCGCAGCCGAAAAAACATCAATTTCAAGCTTTTCGGACTTATCTGCAAAGACTTCAACTGTAAACCCGTTACAGCGAACATCATTACCGTCCTTATCCTCCCGATGCAGATCAGTATCGGGAGATATTTTCACATAAAAACCATTGTATTTCATTCAACCACTCTCCTTAAAATCTCATCTGCATATCATCGTCAAGGTCGTAATCATCATCAAAATCCTCATCGAATTCATCATTCACGTAATACTCAAGCTGCTGAGAATTTTCAAGAGCTGTTTGAAGATATTTCTCGTCCAAACCGTTTTCTCTGTATCCCTGCAAAATCGTGTTGTAATACTGCTGACTCGGTGGAGAAATTGTCCCACGATTCATCAGATATGCCATACCTTCGTAGGTTTTTCCGTCCATTTCAAAGGTCATTTTTTCCTGCCTGTAGAAACTGGGGTAGCCTTCGTATTTGTTAAGAGTAGGCAAATCCCTTTCGTCAAGCTCCCAGATCAGAACAGGAACACTTGCCCCTTTATTCGGAACAATGGTTGCAACGCCTCTAAATTCCAATTCATAATCCTTGATTTCCGCCGTTCCTACAACCTTTGAATGAGGACATCTGTATGTCATTTGCTCCAAATTTATATTGCTTCCATATGCAATATATAGCTGTTTTTTACTCATTGTGACCTCCATTACATACTCATTTCAAACGATTCTTCTTGTTCATCTTCGTACTCCATAATTTCCTCACATTCGCTTTCTGACGGCTCTGAAATTTCATCGGATACATTTTCGTTTAACTCCTGAACCTCGCTTACAGGCTCGACACGCTGCCCACGGGCGGCTTGCCGTTCAGCTTCACGTTTTTCTTTCAGCTTTGCTCTTGCGGCTATTCCGTCCTCCGGGTGTCGCCATGCAATATCGCCATCCAAATGTTTTAGCAAATGCGTTCTGCAATTCTTGAACTCATCTCCGATAAGTCCAAGATTCAAAAGCCATACACGAAAGCTGTACCGCATATTATCGCTTTGCGAAACGTGCGGAGAACAGTATTTCTTAGTCATTGCCGCATTGCTTATGGCAAGCGCAAGAACTATCTGACTTCTTACCTCTCCTGCATGAAGACTTCCGTTGTATGCCCTTATCTCGTAATGACCATGCTGAAAGAATGAGTGCAGATTGCAGATAACATATCGGCTATTTGAGTAATGCTGAAACTGTTCGCTCATTCTGCCGTGATACCAAAGCCCCTTTATTTCTTCCATATCTTTAGGCTTTTTTCGGTTAATTTCCTCGATGAACTGCTTATCCATCTTGTGACAGTAGGATTCACGAGCAGAAGAAACCTGCAAAGCGTCCCACAGAAAGTCCTCCTTACTTGCAAAAATATTTACAAGATTGCGTATCTGCTGCGGAGTGTAATCGTCTGCCGAAATGTGTATATGCGTGCCTGCACAATATCTCGGACCTGTTACTCCGCCCGCTTTTCTAAGAGCTCGTACAACCTCCTGCAAAAGCGGAATATCCCCATATTCAAGAACAGGAGAATTCATTTCCACACTGTAGGATTTGGAAGCTCGGTCGCCGTTTGCATTGTAACAGTTGATACTTCCGTCGTACACAATAGACCAATCCCTGCTTTTAATATCTTTAACCGTATATTTATCATAAGTGCCACCCTCATGGACAACCTCTCCTCCCAGAACACCTGAAAGCGCTTTTGCCGCCTGACAGCGAGTTAAGCCTGTCATTTCTATCTCAATGCCAAAATTTCTTGTCTTTATCCCATCAAAATTGCCTGCCAAATAACCGCCTCCCAACAAAAACAGCCTGCAGATTTCTCCGCAAGCCGTAAATTTAATCGTTATTCAATTTCCGTTCTAACTTCGTATCCGCCCTTGAAAATCACCAATATTTCGGTCTTACTCAGTACTTTTATGCACTCGATTAATTTGCGTATCAGCACATTATCAAAGGTTTCCAACTCAAACTTTTCATGCTCTATCATATCCATAATTTCATCAAGTTTCGCCTGTGTTCCTTCTGAAGTTTTGTTCTGCAATTTCAGATTTTCAAGACGTTCGCTCAACTGCTGTTCTTCCGCATAAAGCTTTTCAAATTCACTGTCAAGCTTGTCCTCGTCGCAGCCGCCGGAGGCTATCAAATTGACTAAATCATTTCTTGCTTGGTCGATTTCCCTAAGTCTTTTTCCTGCAGCTAAAATTTCCTCCTGACCTTGACATTCAAGCACCGAACCAATATTCGCTTTTAAAATCCTTGCAATATCATTTCGGCAGGAATAGTAATTGTTTATCGCCCTAATTATCGCCTTATGGAGCTGTTCTTCCTTGATCGTAGGTGAATCGGGGCAGTACTTTTTACCGTGTTCCAGACGGCTTATGCACCGCCAGACCACCTGCTTTTTGCCGTTTCTTGACCACACCCTGCGTCTGTATGGAGTTCCGCAGTGACCGCATATCAGCAGCTCGGATAAAGCATATTTTCCGCTGTATTTGCCTTGCTCAGTTTTGGTTTTATCGCTGATTTTACGCTTGGAAGTTCGCCTTGCAAGCTCCTGCTGTACTCGGTTGAACGTGTCACGGTCAACTATCGGCGTATGATGGTCTGTCACAAGATACATAGGACGTTCACCGTTATTTTTCACCACTTTGTGAGTTATGCAGTCCACCGTAAAACTTTTTTGCAGAAGTGCGTCGCCGACATATTTTTCATTTTTCAGAATACGCTGAACCTCGCCTTTACTCCAAATATTTTTGCCTGTAGCCGTCCTTCTGCCCTGAGCCATAAGCGTATCTGCGATATTTAAAAGCGTGTATCCGTCAAGGTACATATTAAAAATCAGCTTAACTGTTTCCGCTTCTTCAGGAACTATTTCAGGCTTGCCGTCTGCACCTTTTTTGTAGCCGAGAAGATATTTGTATTGAAAACTAACCTTGCCCTCACGAAAGGCTTTTTCTTTGCCCCAACTTACATTTTTACTTATGGATTCACTCTCAGCCTGTGCAAAACTTCCGTAAAGTGCAATCATAAATTCTGAGGTCATAGTCATCGTATTGATGTTCTCTTTTTCAAAAACAACTCCGATGCCAAGGTCTTTCAATTGTCTGACATATTCCAAGCAATCCACAGTATTTCGGGCAAATCGGCTTATGGATTTTGTGATCACTAAATCAATTTTCTTGTTTTTGCACATCCTAATCATGCGGTTGAACTCGGTACGTTTTTTCGTTTGAGTGCCTGAAATTCCTTCGTCGGCAAAAATTCCGGCAAGAGTCCATTCTTTTTTGCGATTTATCAAGTCTGTGTAATATGCGATCTGAACCTGATAGCTGTTTTGCTGTTCCTCTTGCTCTGTACTTACACTGCAGTATGCCGCTACTCTCAATTGGTGATATTTATCACGGTTTATTTCCGTCTGAACTTTCGCAGGAATTATCGTTACATTCGATGCGGTTGACACAATTCTCATTCCTTTCTGATATGTTTTGGATGCGTGTGCCGTTGATTAATTCAACCTCTATGGTGCAAAAATGGCTTATCCAAATTCGTGAAACACACGCTTTGAATAAGCCAATATCGAGCGTATTTAATTGTTCGTGATTTTCAAGCAGAGCCTTGATTTCCGCTGTTTTCTGCGGACTGTCATTGTAAGTACAGCAATCGTATTTCAGCTCGGCAAGCCTGAAAATCTCAGCTTTCACTCTGTCAAAATCTATTTGAGCAGAATCTGTCATCCGGTTTATCTCATTCTGCTGACGGATAACATCGACAGTAGGGGAATACACGCTTATTTCGCCGCCGTACTCTAATAGGCTTGAATTTGCAATAGCTGTGTTCAGAACGGTCAATACCGCTCCTATTATCATTTGGTCGGTCAGTCGATATTCATATTTAAAGCAATCGGGATTTCCGCAGTTCCAATATTCACGTCCCTTGCCGTTGGTTTTTCTGAAAAGCTTTTCTCCGCATTCAAGGCAGTATGTAACCTTTCTGATTTCCTGTAAATCATCGCATACCAGATTAAGCGTATTAGCCTTTCTTATCCGCTTTTCATTTGCCTGATTGAAAATATCCTCATCAATTATCTGTGGATATTTGTCAGTTCCGAGATGTTTCTCATTTTCGATTATCCGCTTGACCATGTTCTTGTTCCAATGGTCAGAATCCTCAGTATATCGTATTTTTTTAGACTCCATTAGCTTTGCGATTTGAAGTAAACTGCTGCCGTTCAGATATTCGCTGAAAATTTCCGCAACTGCGCAAACTTCTTTCGGTTCTGTAGTTATTTCGCCGCTTTTCATGCAGTAGCCGAACGGTATTACTCTGTTTTTGGGCATCTAATTTCACCTCCATGTACAACAATATCACAAACTTCTGCGGAAATCCAGTACCAAAACCGACAAAAATATGCCCTGCAATTTTACTGCAAGGCACTTTCCGTTATATGTTTTCTTTTAACTTCAATCCGCCGATCAAATGAAACTCCAGTTCATGCTGATCTGTAGCAACAATTTTCTCAACTATACTCTCAAATGCCAATTCTTCAAACTCGGTTATCGGATTATCTCGCTTTTCAAAAAAATCAATCAACATTTCAATCTGATCAAGCGTTTCATTCTCATCGTCGGAACGTGTAAGCTTTTTCAGCTCGGATTGCAGTTTATTGATTTTAGCTGTAAGCTCCGTAGTCTGCTCAATGTATTTTGCCTCGTCCAGAAATCCTTTCGTTTTCAGTCTTGCAAGGACATGGGTCTGCTCCTTAAGTTTTGCGATTTCTTTGTGAATATCCATAACATTGGTGTTTCCGCTGAATTTTTTCAGCTTTAAATCCTGTAACGACGTTTGGAGAGGTACAAGAATTTGCTTGTAATTGAATAACAGTTTGTTGTGAAGTATTATAAAACTCTGTCTAATAAACTTTTCCTCAATTCGTTTATTTGTGCATAGTTGCGCTAAATTGTCATGCCTGCGGCAAACCCAGTATATTTTATCGCCACTACATTTACGCTTATATTTTGTTCCGCAGTTGGCGCATATGATTTTTCCGCTGAATGGTGATTCTGACAATATGTTCTTATGCTTTCTACATTCTATTAGAGCTTGTGCTTTCTCAAATGTTTCTTTTGATATTATAGCTTTGTGTGTGGCTTGAATATAATATTGAATTAACTCACCTTTATTAGGGAGTTTTCTATACGGAAGTGTATTCGTGGTAAATGTTTTTTGATATTTTGAATCACCGATATACTTTTCATTGGACAAAATATATCGAATGCCGTAATAACTAAAATTATCCTTATATGATGAATACTTATTTTGACAAATCTCTGAAATCCGCTGATAACCAATACCATTCAAAAACATATCA
>ENA-OPXM01001217-OPXM01001217.1-human-gut-metagenome-genome-assembly--contig:-NODE-1217-length-12454-cov-3.292685_pt1 | contig 12454 bp, 5 predicted proteins | sample MGYA00241707_ERZ502035 | MGnify/ENA primary metagenome ERZ502035 (study PRJEB25962, sample SAMEA2043051) | human gut metagenome | biome: human gut; feature: human-associated habitat; material: faeces... | reverse complement strand
CTGGTGCTGTGTTCCATGTAATGCGCCATACGGGGCGGAGCAATGAGGTAGTCTATCGCCAATCCAGGGTTATTCGCCAGTTCCACAGAGGACGAAGAAGCGCCTGTGAATCTATATCCCGGCGCGTTGCCGGATCAAATTTCCCAAAGAATTATAGTCAGGGGGAACTTATATGACGCACACACCAACCAGGCGTCTGCTCGCACTCCTGCTGGCAGTCGCCACCGTGTTCAGCCTGCTGTCCATGTCCGTTTCGGCAGCAGATGAACAGACCGGCCCGGAGCTGAAGCTGGTCAGCACAGCCACCGAGCCGTTAAAGAAGGGAGATAGCTTCACCGTTGAAGTGCAATTTCCCAAGGATGCTGAATTTTCCAACTTTGAATTATATTTCGATTTTGATTTGACGCAGTTTAAGCTGAAAGCTGTCAATACAAGTCATAAAATCGACTTTAACGGTTCGGAATTAACAGTTCCGTACCTTCCTGTAGAACCCACCTTCAATATGGATACCGTTGTTGATAAAGACAGCGGAAAAACATATGGCGGCACAATAAACGCTGCATATACAGGTACAGCGGAAAAGTTTAATATGACCGCCAATGAAGGTATCCTGTTTACATTGACGTTTGAGGTTTTGAAATGTAACGCAGAACCGCAGAGTATTTCGATTTTCAGTAAACTCTTCCAGAAATGCCCGACAATTTCGACATTTGAAGATATCGCACCGGTCGTTACTCCGGCGCAGATCACGATCAGCCACACGCTGACTGCTGTTCCTGCAAAGGACGCGACCTGCACGGAAGACGGCAATACAGCGTATTGGAAATGTTCCGCCTGTGAAAAGTGGTTCTCGGATGAGAACGGCACGACCGAGATCACGGATAAAGATTCTGTTGTAAAAAAAGCAACAGGCCATACTCCGTCTGCAGCATGGAGCTATGACGGCGCCCATCACTGGCATGTCTGCACAACTTGCAGTGAAGTGCTGGACAAGGCTGCGCACAGCGGCGGAACCGCTACCTGCTCCGCGCAGGCCACTTGTGAAGCCTGCGGTCAGAAATACGGTGCGACCACTGAGCATGACTATCAATGGAATCACGATGCTGCGCAGCACTGGAAAGAATGCAGTATTTGTGGTGCCATCGACTTGGAAAATTCCAAAACAAATCATACATTCGGCGAATGGGAAACCGTAACAGATTCCACCTGCACGGCGACCGGCACGAAGAAGCACACCTGCACTGGCTGTGATTACTCCGAGACTGGCGTGATTGAAAAGAAAGCGCATACGACGGAGCATCACGACCGTGTTGATCCGACCTGCACGACTACCGGCAGCATCGAATACTGGCAGTGCAGCGCCTGCGGCAAAAAGTTCTCGGATGCAGCCTGCACGACCGAGGTCGCCAATGTGACGCTGGACAAGCTCCCGCACAGTGCCGGCACTGCATGGGAGAAGGACACGACGTATCACTGGCATCTCTGCGTAAACTGCGAAAGCGAGGTCATGGACAAGGCCGCGCATACATATGGTGACTGGGTCGTCATCACGGAAGCAACGGAAAGCGAAACCGGTCTGCGGAAACGCACCTGCTCTGTCTGCGGCTATGAGCAGACGGAAGAAATCGGAATCCTGCGCTTTACGGTCACAGTCCGTAACGGCAGCGGTTCCGGCGAGTACAAGTCCGGCGAGACCGTCACCATCACGGCAGACCGCCGCAGCGGCTACACCTTTGAAAAGTGGACGGTCGATTCCGGCAATGTGACGCTTGCCAAGGAAACGGACAGCACCACGACCTTTACCATGCCCGCCGAAAACGTGACGGTTACGGCAACCTACCGCTATAACGGCGGTTCCGGTTCCGGCAGTGGCAGCAGCTCCGGCATTGTCATCAAGGACGAGAAAGGCAAGGTGCTCGGCAAGGCCGATCCGGATACGGGCATCGTAGAACTGCCCATCACCCCGGTTCCGGCAGCCTCCTCCAGCCGCCAGGCGGAAGAGCTTGAGATCACGATCCCGAAGAATACCACTGTGAAGGTGGAGATCCCGGTCCGCAACGTGACCCCCGGTACCGTCGTTGCCATCGTCCACGCGGACGGCACGGAAGAAATCGTGCGTACCAGCATCGTGACAAAGAATGGCGTTGCACTGGAGCTGACCAGTTCGGCAACCGTGAAGGTCTATGACAACAGCAAGTTCTTCAGCGACGTTCCCGCTGCAAATTGGGCCAGCGACGCAGTTGCATTCGCTTCCAGCCGTGAGCTGTTCAACGGTACCGGTGCGAATACGTTCAGCCCGAACGCGCCCATGACGCGGCAGATGCTCATGACCGTCCTTGCCAGACTGGACGGCACGGACACCAGCGGCAATGCCTATGCGAAGGGCATGGAATGGGCCATTCGCAACGGCGTTTCCAACGGCAGCGATCCGGAGGGCAAGATCACGAGAGAGCAGCTGGCAACGATGCTGTGGCGCTACGCGGGCAGCCCCTCCGTCAGCGGCAGAATGACCGGTTTTGCGGACGCAGATCAGATCAGCGGCTATGCCGAGGATGCAATGCTCTGGGCGACTAAGGCCGGCATCATCGGCGGCAAGGGCAACGGTCAGCTCGATCCGAAGGGTTACGCGACCCGTGCGGAGGTAGCGGCCATGCTGATGCGCTATTGCAATACACTTTTTACAAAATGAGCGTATTGAACAGAAAAATTTATAACTAACCACCCCAAGCTGGGCGGTTCCACGCCGTTTTTTCGGCGTGGAACCGTGCGGCTTATCCGTGTATTTTAGGGTTTCTTTAAAATGTACGGATAAACCGCACATAGGTGCGAATTTTGGCAAGGGGGAAGCCCTTTTCCCGAAGGGCAAAAAAGAATGAAGAAGCTATTTGAAAGGTTCCCATGGCTGCAGCAGGCCGGCTGCGGCGTGCTCGTCTGCGCGCTGCTGCTGAGTATCTGTCTGCCACTCATGGGCATGCGGTCAGCCGAGCCGGAGAATCCAATTCTGGACGCCGCACCGCAGGAGATCACCGTCTTGCAGGCAGGGCAAGCGCCCGGCCATGCCGGAAACAGTGAGGCGGAAAGCAAGGATGCTTCCGGTTCTGGCGGCAGCACAAACAGTGAGCTGACCGGCGAGCAGGAGCAGCCCGATCCGCAGGAAACGGAAAACCAGACGGAACAGGGTCAGGACACCCAGCCGGAGCAGCAGCCGAAGTCGAAGCCCCAGCAGGAAATCCTGGCCGACGCCGCCATCGGCACGAACACGGATTCCAACAAGGGCGACGAGGGCGAGGAAGCCGGAAACACCGGCGAAGCAGATGAAAACCTGCCGGAAACGGAGCTTGACCTTGGCGCGGTGCTGACATGGTACAAGTACGGATCGCAGGCAAGCTCCATGGTCTGCGCCCCCGGAGAATCTGTTGGCAAGCGCGTGCTGCTTGCACAGCTGGACGGCAGCAGACTGCGCTATGACGTTGACCTCACCGGCATCGACGCAGACGACGCGGAGATCACCGGTGTGCAGGTCGCTGCGGGCAACGGCGTACCGCAGGATGCGGATACGCGCGGTGTGCTGGACATGACGCTGCCGGACGGCGCGGAGTACCAGAACTATATCCTGACCGTGCAGGCGCATGCCACGCAGAAAAATCAGAAGGGCGAGACTGTGGAGACGGACGTGGAATTTGCGTTCGTGCTTCGCTTGGAGAGCGGCATTGATCTGGATCTGCAGCTCACCTGGCAGCCGACCGGTCAGGCTACCTGTCCGGCCAACAGCTCTGTCAGCCGCACGGTCAAGAGCGACACGCTGACCGAGGGCAGATTTACATATGCGCTGACCTTCCTTGGCGAAAACGCAGACGATGCGGTCATCCGCACGGCGGAATACTGGGCGACGGACGGTGAGCGCGGCGCGCTCTCGGAGTCCGGCGAAATTCAGATGGCCGCGGCAGACGGCAAGGATACGGAAACCTACTATCTCGCCGTGACCGCCGAGGTGCTGGGCCAGACGATCAGCTATACGTTCGTCGTGACGTATGAGGATGGCTTGGATCTTCAGCTCCAGTTTGCGTGGTATGAAAAATCCGTCACGGCGCAGACCGTTCTCTGCGATGCAGACAAGCGCGCAGCGCTGACCATCAAGCATAATCAGATCAGCAACAGTGAGCTTTTGTATAAGCTCGCCCTGACCGGCAGAAGCGCGGAGGATGCGCAGATCACAAGCGCCAGCTTCAACGGAGCGTCCATAAGCACGGACAGCGGTTCTGTACAGATGGAATCTGCCGAAAACGGCGCGAGCTATACCGTCCTCGTGACCGCAGCGGTCAAGGAGCGCACGGTGAACTTCACAATTACGATCCGCTACCAGAGCGACGTGAGCATGGAGATGTCCTACACGGTCATGGAGAACGGCGCGGCAAAGCCCTGCGTGCTGACGTGTGAGAATAAGAAAACTGTCAACGCCGAGCCAGTCTATGACGATCAGCTGACGGAAGGACTGCTTAACTACACGTTCACCATCCGCGGCGAGGAAGCGGCAGATGTGACCATCCAATCTGTGAAGTGCTACCAATCCGGCAGCTTCAAAACGCTCACGCTCCCGTCCCCCAGCGGCAGCGTGACGCTCCTGCTGGAAGGCGACAGGACCGGCAGCAACACATTTACAGTTACGGCCACCGGCACAGGCGGCGACAGCTATACGTTTATATTTAACCTCCCATACAAGCATCGCGGAGATAACAGCGTCAAGATCCGGACGAACCTGCACGACGGTGATACGGTCACCAACGGGCAGGAGGTCAACCTGACCGTCGAGGCGTGGACGGAAGACGCGCAGGGAAATCCGGTCAGCCATATTCTTGCAACCGGCACGGATACAAAGCTAATCGTTCAACTGGATGGGAAGACCGTGCAGTTTGAAAGCAGCTCCGGCTATGTGCAGCAGTATCTGCTCGTCCCCGAAAATCTGGACGTGGGCGACAAAAATGAGCATGAATTATATATCTATGCCGAGGATGAAAAGGGCAACTTCGGTGAGCTGCGTCTGAAGCTCATCGGCAAACGCACCGAAGAAGGTCAGAAGATCGGCACAGCCAGCATCTACATCGACATGAGCGTGCTGGGGCTCGGTGTCCGCGGCCCCATCAGCTATGATGTGCTGTCCAAGGAGCCTGTCTCCTATGTGGTCGCAAAAGCCATTTGGGATTATGACGCGGGTGACCCGTTCGGCACGGCAGCAGACAGCTTCCACTGGCCCGCCAGCCGCTGCTCCTACAGCGGCACGCTGGATACCGGCTTCTATCTGGAAACCATGGACGACGGTTCCGGCCTTGGCAGCCGCGCGAACGCACTCAGCGGCAACTGGAGTCAGTTCGGCAGTACAGAGGACGAAATCCTCGCCGGGATCGACAGCCATTTCGGCGCGGGCAGCAATGAGGCAATCCTCTGGCGCTGCATCTACCGCAACGGCATCCCGCTGTCCGGCACAAGCACCGGCATCGGTGAATTTGATTATACAATGGGTTCCGGCTGGATGTACTCCATCGGCGGTGCGGACTTCTACCCCGGTTCGCCCATGTCCGGCTATTATCTGCAGGACGGTGATACGCTGACGCTCCGCTACACACTGGCCTACGGCTGGGATGTCGGCACGGGTGAAAGCGGCTACGGCAATAACGTGGGCTACTGCATTACCTGCATGAACGGCAGCTGGTCGGTTCATCACAGCTATGAGACGGTCACGGCGGAGGATGGTACGACAAAGTACGTCTGCCGCAGCTGCGGCATGGTCGAGGGCTGCCCGCATCAAAACAAGGAATATCAGGATCAGGGCGACGGCACATGCGTGCAAGTCTGTAAAGATTGCGGCGAGAAGATCGGCGTGCCACGCGCACATGAGCTGGAATATACCGCAGACGAGGGGGCAGATACGCATACCGCGAAGTGCAAAAACTGTGACTTTACGGAACAGTCCCCGCACGAGTGGACAGAGCTGACCGACACTGCAACCTGCACCGAAGCGGGCGTGAAAACCTCCACGTGTGAGATCTGCGATGCGCAGAAGGAAGAAGAATCCCCCGCGGCCGGGCATAAGCCGCAGAACGTGTGGATCAGCGATGATGACCATAAGCATCACTATCAGGAGTGCCAGATCTGCCATGAAAAGCTGGAGGACACCGTAGGCGTGCACAACTATGTCCCGTATGGCGACGATTGGCAGTGCAGTGTCTGCGGCCAGATCCACGGCTTTGACTGTGACGGCGAGCTGATACCAGATGCATCACGGTCTACCTGCTCGCACTTGATCGGCTACTGCTCAGACTGTGGCCTGGAACTGGAGAAGATCGGTTCAGCGGGCGAGTTTACAGACTATCATACGTTCAGCGAGGGCGTCTGCACGGTTTGCGGCACGCCAGACCCGAACTACAAGCCGCCGACACCTGACCCCGATCCGGGCGAAGACGGAGACACTGGCGGTGGCGGTGACACCGGTGGCGGCGGCGACGGCGGAGACACTGGCGGAGGCAATACCGGCGGCGGTGACGCAGGCGGTGGAGATGACGGCGGAGGAGACTCCGGCGGAGATCTGTAAGGAACATCATAAAAGAAAGAAATAACGATAGGAGCAGATTTATGAACACAAAGATCAATGAGATTTTACAGGAGATCGAGTCCGTCATCGTCGGCAAGAATGAAATTGTCGAGAAAATTCTAATGGCAATTCTGGCGCAGGGCCACGTTCTCATGGAGGACGTGCCGGGCGTCGGCAAGACCACCACAGCTATGACCTTTGCAAAAGTCCTCGGCTTGGAGACCCGCCGTGTGCAGTTCACGTCGGATACCGTGCCATCGGACATCATCGGCTTCTCGGTCTATGATAAAAAAGCGGACGAGTTCGTCTACAAGCCCGGTGCGATCATGACGAATCTGCTGCTGGCGGACGAAATTAACCGTACCTCCAGCAAGACGCAGTCCGCACTGCTGGAAGCGATGGAGGAGCACAAGGTCACAGTGGACGGCAAGACGTATGATTTGCCGAATCCCTTCATCGTCCTTGCCACGCAGAACCCGGTTGGTTCTGCCGGTACGACGATGCTGCCGAACTCCCAGCTTGACCGTTTTCTGATTCGTGTCAGCATGGGCTACCCCGACCATAAGAGCAGCGTTAATATTCTCCGTGACCGCCATGTGGATAATCCCCTTGACCGGGCATATGCCGTGGTCAACAAGAAAGAACTGCTGGGGCTGGTGCAGGACGTGCGAAAAGTGGATATGCGCGACGCCGTTCTGGACTATGTGACCACATTGGTGGAGAAGACCCGCACCCATCCGCAGGTCGCGCTCGGCGTCAGCCCGCGCGGCGCGCTTGCGGTCTGCCGGATGGCAAAGGCGTATGCGTATCTCCATGGCCGTGATTTCGTCATGCCAGAGGACGCGGCGGCAATCTTCCCGGACGTCTGCGCGCATAGACTGATGCTCAACAGCAAGGCCCGCATGATGGAGGAAACGCCGGAGTCCGTTCTGGCAGAGATTTTGAAGTCCGTGGACATGCCGGTGCTGAAAAAATGAAGATAGTACGGAAAATTGTCTGGCTGCTGCTGACGCTGGGGCTTCTCATCCTTGCCGTCCAGACAGCCAGCCCCATCGCGCTTGGCCTTGCCGCCTGCATGGTGCTGCTGCCGCTTTTGTGCCTGCCGGTCAATCTGTACGCGGCGAAAAAGCTGAGGCTGGCGGTCGGGCTGCCCGTGAATCTGCGCAAGAGTGAGAGCGGCGTGGCAGAGCTGACTGTGCAGAATCCAACATGGCTGCCGATTTGCCAGATTGCCTGCCGTGTGTGCCTGGAAAACCAGTTAAACGGCGAAACACAGATCGTGCATGTGAGCGGCGGCATCTGGCCGAAAAGCAAGCGGTCGATGAAGATTTCTCTGCAAAGCCCGTGGTGCGGCCGTGTTCGCCTGAACGTGGAATCTGCCCGCCTGTATGACTGCTTCGGCCTCATCGGCGTGAAAACGCAGCCTGACGCGCACAGCGCCTGCGTCGTGCAGCCGGATACGTTTTTGCAGACGCTGGTGATCTCTCCTGCCGCGGCGCATATTGACGATACCGAGGATTATTCCAACGAGCGTCCCGGCTATGACCTTTCAGAGATGTTCCAGATCCGTGACTACGTTCCCGGCGACAGCCAGCGGCAAGTCCACTGGAAGCTCAGCCACAAATATGGCAAGCTCATTGTAAAAGATCCGTCGCTGCCCATCACGCGCTCTGCCGCGGTATTCTGGGAGCGCACGGAAGAAAATCCAACGGTAGACAGAACGGATGCAGAAGCCGAGATCGTCGTTTCCGTTTGCCGGAATCTGCTTTCCCAGTCCGTCCAGTTCACGGTCGGCTGGAACGAGGGCGATACAGGCCGCTGTGTGTTCCAGCAGATCCGGGATATGGACGACCTCATCGGCCTGCTGCCGCGCCTGTTTACGGCAAAAGCGACAACCGGCGTCAGCGGTGCGTCGCTGCTTCTCCAAGAGGTACCTGCCGGAAGCTGGTCGCATCTGATTTACGTTTCCGGTGAACAGCAGGCGGAAACGGAGCAGCTTTCCACGATTGGCCGCCTGACCGCGCTTGTCTGCGGTGAGCAGTTCAATGAGAAAGATTACGCCGCGCAGCTCTCCGAGCTGGAACTGTAAGGAGGGCAGGCTATGAAGAACAAAAGAAATACCGGCCTGCGTGCCGGCGTTTATCAGGAAAGCAGCAATCAGAAAAGTGCACTTTTTGATCTGCTTGCCAGCATCCTGATTTTCCTCGCGCTTGCCGCGATTGGTTACACGGTAAGCGGCTTTTCTGCAATGCTCTGGTTGCTGGGCGCAGGCGCTTTGACCTGCATCGCCGCCGCAATCATCCGGCATTTCCAGAAGACAAAGCTGCTGTTCCCCATCCTGCTGGCGGCATTGCTTCTCGTTGTCCTGTTCGCGCGGAACCCGCTTCTGAGCGGTTTCGGCGCGGCGTGGAACACGCTGCGGGACCTCTGGGCAGCGGAAAAAGGCATGCTCCTGCCGCTTGCCGAAACGGACAGCACCGGCCTTTGGCTGGCCGGGATCGTGAGCGGCATTCTGCTGGCATTGTTGGCGCTTGCATTTTCCCATGTGCCGACGCTGGCGGCGGCAGCTTTGACGGCGCTCTGTGTAGCGGCAGCATTCGTGCAGCCGGGTATCCTGCTCCTTGCAGCATCAGCAATTGCCTTGCTGATGCTGACCTGGCAGAAAAACAAAAATACTGTCTCGGCGGCGAGCTTCCTGCTTGTGGGCGTGATCGTTGCGGGCATAGCTGCAATTTCCCTGCAAACAGGCACGATGCAGACCCTTTCACAAAATGCGAAGAACGCTTTGCACTACTGGCGCTACGAAAAAGCGGAAGAACTTCTGCCGGAGGGCGACCTGTCCGAACCGGTCGCAAAGACAGAAAGCACGGACACCATCCTGTCCGTCACGACGGATACGGCGCAGACGCTCTATCTGCGCGGCTTCGTCGGTGATACCTACGAAAATGAAGCATGGACGGCGCTGGACACAGAAGCCGCCGCAGAGGAAAAAGACCTCTTCTACTGGCTGCATCAGTCCGGATTTTATCCGCAGAGCCAGTTGGCTTCTGCTGCCCGGCTGATGGGCAATTACCAGTCCGGCAGCGTCAGCGTCCAGAACCTCGCGGGGTGCAGCCTGTACCGCTATGAACTGTGTACCGTGCTGCCCGAACGCGCAGGGCTGGCAAAAAACAGAATCCAGCCGTCCGCAGTCGAAACAAACGGCCTGCGCGGCGAACGTGGCTATTCCTATGAGGTGGTTTCGGACGCACAGATGATTCTGCCGGAGCTGCTGGACTTTTTGCAAAATGACACGTCGGACAGCGTGAAATCGTACTTACAGATGGAAAGCGCATACCGCGAGTTCGTGTATTCCTACGCGCTGGACGTGCCCGCAGAGTTCCGCGCGCAGCTCGGCGCGGTGCTGGATAGCTGCTGCGAAAGCTACGGTGCAGCAGGCAGCCTGACGAAAGAGCAGGCGCAGACGGCGGCGCTGGCATTTTTGGAATTGTGCTTCGACGGAAGCGATACTATCGCGCTGCCGCTGGCAGATACCGCGGACGGAACAACGTACCAGTATGCGACCGTCGCGGCCTTGGCACTCCGCTACTACGGCATCCCTGCCCGCTATGTCGAAGGCTATACAGTCAAGGCCGCAGAGAACGAGCCGACGAACGTGGACGCAAGCGCCGCGGGCGCATGGGTCGAGGTGTATCAGGACGGCATTGGCTGGGGGGCTGCCGCTGGCGCTGACGCCGGGTCTCGAATACCTCTCTGCCGAACAGACCGAGAGCGGCATCAAGCCGGTCGGCGCAGGCAAGGAAGGCAACGGCGACGGCCCGCGCGTAACGGAAGGACAGGAGCTGGAGCAGGACGACGCAGAGCCGGACGATTCGGAGAACAACACCCCGGACGGCGGCCAGCGGACAGGGCTTCTCCACAAACCCGCGTTCTGGATCATCCTCGTTGCCGCGCTGCTGCTTCTGCTGCTTGCGGCTATCATCATCCGTCACGCGGTCATCCTCAAAAAGCGAAACGAAGCATTCACGCAGGAAGACCCGTCCGCCGCAGCTGCCTGCCTGTTTACAGACTGCGCGGCGCTGCTGGCCGCAATGGATCTCAAGCGCGGCACGGGTTCCATGCTGGAGCTCTGTGAAACGGCAAAGACGCAGCTTGGTGAGGATTACGCCGCGAAGCTGCACGATATGACCATGTATAACGCACAAGCGCTGTTTTCCAGCCGTGCGATCATGCCGGAACAGCTTGCCGAAATGCACACGTTCCACGACGCGACGCTGGAAAGCCTGAAAACACGCTGCAAGCCGCTTCACAAGCTGCGGCTGAAATGGCTGAATTGTCTCTACTGATGGGAGGTAACCCTATGAAACTGAAACGAATGACCGCCGCCTTGCTCCTGCTGGCGATGCTCCTGTCCTGCCTGCCGCTCAGCGTGCTGGCAGCGGATGCAGAGCCAGTTGAAGCGGAAGAAACCGTGGATACCGTGCCTGCGGAAAATACAGACGCGGAAGTGACCACAGAAGAACCTGTGGAGGAAGCTGCAATTTCGACGCAGGCGGTCAATGCAAGCGGATATTTCTATTTTTCCGCTGAAACGGCAAATAAGCTGCTCATCGCGCCAACGCGGATCGCCTTTACGAACGGCCAGACCATCCGGCAGGCGCTGTACGCCAGCCAATATAGCTTTACAACGAATGGCAGCAATCAGTTTATTACGGCGATTGAGGGCGTCAACGGCAACTATACCTATGGCAGTACGCCGGATGGCGTTTCCATTGACAGCGCCGCCAATACCGTGACGCATTTTAGATTTAGTGAAGCCTCGAACAGCGCGCCGTCCTCCGGCCTGCAAACCCTGATGAAGGTCATGGCGGACTATCTGGAAGAAGATGCCGACATCCAAAATGCTGCGGCGGAGGAATACCAGACGGCGCTGAACGGCTATCTGAACGTCACCAGTGAGACCGCGCAGAGCAATGCAGCCGCGATCACGGCAAAGATCAACGCCTATAAAGCCGGGCAGAACACCAAATACACCGTGACCTTCTCCGGTTATTCCGGCAGCAGCTATACCGTGTCTGCAACCAATGACTATGGTAAGCAGTTTGCGGATGCCAACCATACCGGTACGCTCCAGCTTCCGGCCGGCGGCTATACCTTCTATGTCCGGCAGGACAACCGCATGGTCTCCGGCAAGATCACGGTCAGCGAAGCGATGACGGTAAGAGCCAGCCTGCCCACCGGCGACTGGTTCGAAGAGAATAGTCTGCAAATTTCCAGCGGCTACGACGCGGATTTCGATGCGAACTGCTACAAATATACGCTGCAAAATCATACTGCAACCGTGCAGGTGCCGGACAGCTTCACCGGACGGCTGTATCCATATTTCAAGTTGAACACCACAGGAGCAGCGGTCAAGGCCGTTTACACGGACGTAAGCGGTGCGGCCAGAGAAAAAGACATTCCGGCAGAATCCAACGCGACCAGCATTGACAATGCGCTCTCTCGCGGCGCGGCGGGCAATACGGTTGCGCTCAGAGCCAGCAAGACCGGTTCTGACGGTTATACACAGAGCGTGGATCTGACGCTGCAGCTCGACCGCATGCCGACGCTCGGCAGTCTGCGCGTGACCAATGCCGCAGGTACGGCACAGGCCGCGACGGAGAGCTTCTCCAGCACCAAGACGGAATATACCTATAAGATCCTTGATTCCGAACAGGTATTGAAAATCTATCCGACCGCCACGGTCTCCGGGTCTTCCATCACAGTCAACGGAAACGCACTGGACACAGACGGCAGCGCGACCGTGACGATCTCCGGCAATACAACGGTCACGATTGCGGTTTCCTCCGGAAACTACACGACGACCTA
>ENA-OPXM01001214-OPXM01001214.1-human-gut-metagenome-genome-assembly--contig:-NODE-1214-length-12468-cov-1.615887_pt1 | contig 12468 bp, 8 predicted proteins | sample MGYA00241707_ERZ502035 | MGnify/ENA primary metagenome ERZ502035 (study PRJEB25962, sample SAMEA2043051) | human gut metagenome | biome: human gut; feature: human-associated habitat; material: faeces... | reverse complement strand
ATTTGCCGTCTCATTGAGGATAGCGGCTGCTTTCTCCGCATGCTTACGACGTTGCCCTTCATGCAGTCTTCTCATCGCCTCGCTATCAATTATCTCATCACCTGGCTGAGACAACAATTTGACAGCCTTTGCAAAACTCAACTCCTGAGCTTGGTGAAAAAGGGTGCGGTTCTCATCCTCACCAAAAAGTTTGGCAAATTTCACCACTTCGTCATCATCTATAATCTTATCCGCCATTATAAGATCATAGACTATACGGGCCAACGCTATCCGTTGGTCTTTACCCAATTCTTTAATGCGGCTATCCATTTTCTTTTATCTTCTTATTCTATTGATTATAAACCGTTTAATATCTGGCAGAATGAGAACAGGCGATGTGACCAACATCAACCATCCCCAATCTTTTATAGATAGAGGAGAGACATTAAACATTTCTCCCATAAATGTCACTATTACTACTTGCCCTAACAGAATCACCAAGGCAATATACACAAAACTGGCGCTAAACGATGTCTTAACTTCTCGATCTTTCCTAAACACTCCTACAATATCCTGCAAGAGACTTCTGGATGTCTTGAAGTACTTCGCATTAAAAAGATTCCAGAATTGTAATAAAACAAAAGATGTGAAAAACACACTCAGCTCATACCCACTAAGATGCTGTTTGTTCTTGCTTAGATCCAGCATTCCCGTTGCATATAGCACAAGTTTCTCCTTATTAAACAAGTCTGCCACCGATGATATATCGCAATGCCAAAGCAACTGCCACAGTCCCGCCAATACCACAAAGAAGACGATGCCGACACCCACAATCTGACAAGCCATGCTCCTGTTTATGATATGGCTTTTTGGATCGCGTGGCCTATCACACAAGACCTCCTTGTTGGCAGGCAATGACGACAGTGCCATAGCAGCAAAAGTGTCCATGATAAGATTCACCCACAACATCTGTGTAACGTTGAGCGGTGAGTCCAACCCCGTGAAAGCACCTATCAGCACGATCAGACAGGCGCAAATATTGATGGTCATCTGAAAAAGGATGAACCGTTGGATATTGAGATACAAAGATCGTCCCCAGATAATTGCTTTAACAATACTACCAAATGAGTTATCCAATATGGTGATGTCGCTGGCCTCTTTTGCTCTTGAAGTACCATCTCCCATAGACAATCCCACCTGTGCCTTGCTCAGAGCAGGTGCGTCATTGGTACCGTCACCCGTAACAGCCACCACTTCTCCTTGCTTCTGAAGCAAAGTGACCAACCTTGCCTTGTCATCAGGACGTGCACGGGAGATGACCTTGAACTCAGGATTGGAAACCAGCTTCAAAGCTTCCTCATCCGACATACTCTCAAAGGCGTCACCCGTAACGGTTTGCTCTTGCCCCTTATTGTCCAATAGCCCTATTTGTCTTCCTATCTCGTTGGCCGTACCAGAATTGTCCCCCGTAACAATGATCACCCTTACTCCAGCTTTCTGGGTGCAATCCGAGATCGCATCTTTCACATCCTCACGCACAGGGTCTGCTATTCCTACAATTCCGTCAAAAGTAAGCGGACTCCACACCCCACCCTCTTCGTATTGCGAAGCAAAAGCCAAAGTCCGCATGGCCTTGGCTTGATAGTTGGCAAGCGTCTGCAAGACATGATCCTTATCCACACCGTCAGCGACCACCTCACACATATCCAGCACCACTTCGGGAGCACCCTTGAGGTATCGGACATGTCGCTCATCCTTCGGCAGCTCATTGCCTTCACGCACCTCAAACTCCATTTTCATATATTTCTTGTCGGTAGAGAAGGGTTCCCCATGGCCCAAGCCATAGTGATGGCGCAACATTTCATAGTCCATTCCGTTTTCCTTCAACCATACCAGCAATGCCCCCTCAGTCGGATTACCCAAGGGCTTTTCACAACCATTGTCGTCAAGAGATATTTCTGCTGTGGAATTGATTGCCATGTTGTTATATACCCTCTGCTCCGCATACGCACCATAAAACTCATGGGCTACAACCGTCATTTTGTTCTGTGTCAGCGTTCCCGTCTTATCCGTACATATCACGGTAGCAGCTCCCATAGTCTCGCAAGCATGAAGTTTTCTGACCAGGTTGTTTTCTTTCAGCATTTTCCGCATACTGAGAGCCAAACTCACGGTGACACTCATAGGCAAACCTTCGGGAACAGCCACCACAATCAATGTGACTGCCAACATAATAGACCCCAATGCAAACTCCGCTACCTCCAACCACGAATGGTTATTAGCCGCATCACCATCGAAAAAGAAGAAATACACCATACGCCCTATCACGATCAGTATGGCAATGATAAAACTCAACTTGGAGATGGCACTCCCCAAACTATCCAGCTGCTGGTTCAACGGCGTTTCGACCTCTTTCCCCTCATGGGTTTTGGCTACACCCTTACCCTCTATGGTGTCCATGCCGATTTTGTCAACATGGAAAATAGCGGTACCTCCTATGACGGTAGATCCCCTTAGCACCATATTGGTGGGAAATGTTGCTTCCTGATCAAACTCTTCTTGATAAGCGGACTTCCGAGCATATTGCTCTCCCGTGAAATTCGACTCATCCACAACAAAGGCATTGGTTTCATCCAGATATCCATCTGCAGGGATTTCATCTCCATTTTCCAGATACACATAGTCACCCACGCACACGTCGTGCTTCTTCACCTCGCGTATTCTGATGACTTCTTTTCCGTTTTCCTTAAATCTTCGGAAAACTTTTATAGGTCGTTTGTCCTTTACCGTGTTTAATACTTCAAACTCTTTCTCTGCCTTTACCTCAAATATAAAGCCGACACCAGTGGCAAGAAGCAATGCAGACAATATACCTATCGGTTCGATAAGTATCTTTGCCCCTTGCCCCATGTAAAACGCCTCATAAAGAGACACAATCACCGAAAAGAAGAAAACCACCAATAATACTATTATCAGTGGGTCTTTGAATTTTTCCAGATAAGCTTTCCACAAAGACTCCCTCTCGGGTGGTGGTATGAGATTTTTTCCTTTACCTTCGGTTACTTGCTTTGAGTTATCAAACAGACATTGATGTAAAAAAGACCTTCTTTTTCGCATTTCGCTCCAATTTATTTATTTGGATGCAAAAATACACAAAACATCTCCTCTCCAACGACAATTACAACGTTGAAGTCTGCATTTCCTGGGGTAGCACAAACTTGACGAAACGTTTTGGCGCCCTAATCCTATAAAAAGACAGATTGTCATGTCGGACACACTCCGGCACGAACATGTCCATATTTGCCAAGCAGTTCAGCAGTCTGATCTTGGTCTTTATATGGTGCGTTTGTGTTCTGTCCTTATATCCTTTCACCACGTTGCCTTTGCCTACACATCGATAGTATTGATTGTATTCACGCAAAAGATCTATCTTTTCTTTAGTAGGGATATGCTCTCGCCAGTCAAGCCCCTCTTTCTCCATGGACTTCTTGGCTATCATCATATACAAGGTAGCCTCCTGTGGGTTGAGTTTCAACACTACCTTCGACTTTCCGTCTAATGACTCAAAAAAGATATTTGCCGTCTTCCTTGAAAAATCAAACACAAGTATATATTCCTGTTGTTTCTTGCCGTATGCGATCAAATCAAACAAAGAACGATGAAATCCGAAATACACAAACTTGTCACTTTTAAGCCTGTGCCTCTCGCGTATCTCACAGTTGATAAATCCCTTATAAGTATCAACCATCTTCTGAACCATTCCCACCGCATTATTTGCCAATTCTATTTGGAGGAAATTACTAAATCGTATCCTTTCCGTATCGTCATCTCCATTGGTATTAATGGTATCCGACTCGTTTATCTTTATCAAAAGCGACGGTTGAGAGTCTATCAAGTTTATCCCGATCTTTTTATAGAGCAGATCCTGACAAAAACGAGCAGTAGTCATATTGCACAAACTATCGCAGATCTCATCCACTTTGTCTGACAAAGCTGACGGAATCATATACCTCACCACTTTCTCAAGATAACAGTCGCCCATGCGCTGGAAGTCTCTCACCACATTGGGTATATAAACAAACTCTAACCCTGCTTGTTCTAAAGACTGACAAAGCACATGATAGTTTTCCTCTATTGCTGAGTTTGTCTCTGTCCCGTTCGAATTCTCCACATAGATAGCAGTCATATTATCAATACGAATCCCATCCGATGGCACAGAGTACACCCTCCCCTGTTCGGTCAGTGCTGAAATGACACTATATATCAATATCGCTTCGAGCGGCACACACATTCCATCCGACAGGGATAGCTTCTTCAACGATTCTACGATACGCGCTCTTCCCTTCTCGTCCAATTCCTTCAGTATAGACAGCGCCTTCGCAAAGTCTATTTTCTTGGCCTCAACAAGCATGGACTTGCTGATATTGAATCCATCTTTAGAGATGATCTTTTCAAAAAAGTCCATCTCGCGCTCCTCTACGATAAAGTCAGCCTCTATCAAGTCTGACAATATTCGAGCCAAGGCTATACGTTGTATCCTTTCCAACATAAATGAATCGGTATTTGATCAACGATTTCTAAAACGCCTCATATCAATGACCCCATTATCCATGACGATTCTGAACCCAAGGTCATTATCCTCATCGTTTTCTATCCAGTAATTTACGTTAGTCACCCTGCTCACAGTATCCGCAAACAGCCAACTCCCCCCTCTGAACACATGCGCAGAATACGATTGGTCTGTGCATACCGGATTTTCGACAAATCCCTTAGTCCGATAATCCATTCCTTGTTCGTCTTCAACGGCACCTTCTTTGCAATCATTATAAAAATCTGCTTTATAATAATCCAGGCACCATTCCCAAACATTTCCCGACATATCGTAGAGTCCCAGCCCATTGGCCTGTTTCTGACCGACCTCCTGCGTAGTGGTCTCATTGGTCCATGCCACCTTTTCCACCTGATCACTACCACTGAAAAGACTATACCTTGGGTAGTTGTTCATTATCCGATAAGCCTCACTCCACATTTCCTCTACCGAATCATAGTTTTGGCTATTCTCAAAAACGGCCGATAGCTTTTCAGATAATCCATTCGTCCTTCCACCCTTTGCTGCATACTCCCACTCTGCCTCCGTTGGCAGTCTGAATCTTTTACCTGTTATTTTGTAGAGTTCATCAAAAAACACATTGACCACCTCATTCCAACTAACATTCGTCTGTGGCAGATTGTTTCCCTTGTGGTCAGAGGGATTGTTCTTCAAGTTTGATACCATAACCGCATTCCACAATCCTTGTGTGACAGGAATGGAAGAGATTTCAAAGTCCGACACCTTAACGAAATGGTGCGGAGCCTCAGCATCCTCAGCATGAACATCAACCCATGCCTCGGGAAATAACGGAGCGTTTTCCTTCGTTTGGGGACTCTCCGTTCCCATGACAAAGTATCCTCCCTCGACATGCCTCACATGCCTTTCCAACCATCCACAGACATATTCCTTTCTTTGCTTCTCAGCATAGATTGAGGGATCTCCGTCACCATCCATGTCTTCCACGTCTATGTTTTCTTCATATTTCCACACGACTCTAAAGCCAATATCATTCGATTCGAGCTTGGAATTCCAAAACGTATGCCAGTATTCCCTACCCATATCACATTCTATGGACTTAAATCGCCAACTTCCACCACAAAAATGATAGCATCCCTTGTGTCCTTTCGGGCTTGTCCTTGTCCACTCCCAAACATTTCCGAGCATATCATAAAGCCCCAACTTGTTTTCCTGCCTATCTTTTAGAGACATGACGGGAAGCGGCCCCTCGCTTTCCCCATAATGCAAGTACTTTTTCCATACCTTTTCTCTTTTGCTGTCATCAACAAGGGGAAGATACTCTTGGGTGGACTTTTTGGCGGCATACTCCCATTCTTTAAATGACGGTAGCGTAAAATACAAGCCCGTCTTCTTCCGCAAGACGATCAGAAAGTCGTCTATCTCCTCCTTGCTCTTGCATACTACCGGCAAGTTGTCGTCCTGACCTTTTTCTTGCACTCCGCCCAGACTCATCACTACGTTCCATTGTCTTTCTGTTATAGGAGCCTCCCCCATCCAGAACGAATGTCCAATACCCCCTTCCTTTGTTTCCGACTCTTCTTTTTCCACATAGCGCATCGTCTTAAAAAGATCAGCCAAAGCACTGTCTTTCCTAGACGTACACAACAGGGTCTCAAGGTTGATCCTCTCACAAAGCCTCAACAAAGCTGGCAGATAGCATATCACGTTCTCGTCATTGGACAAAAGATTCGGATCCACCACTTTCAATAGTTCGTATGGACAGATGTCAAGATGCGCCCTGTTCTTTTCTATCAGGCGCCTTTTCTCTCTTCTTCTATCCTTTTCGCTCAACTTGCCGCGATAGAAATAATCCCAATTCTTCAAATCTATCCCGTCCTCTCGCATCTCATGTTTCGCGACGGGTCTGAAACTCATGACCAACCGTTCCGTCATCCAACGGTTGTGTTCCGTCCCAGCCAGTCTTTTCAGGAGCGTAGCCTCATCTCCATTGCCATGACTAATACTGCGGATATAGCCATGATAGTTCCTCCCCATGACCGACCTAAGTTTTGTTGGAATACTGTCGGCAAGGTCGATATTTGCATATTTTTGAACGATACCCAATCCGTCCCACATCTCATCTATCCGAGCCTTGAGTCCGTGCGCCTCTTGCTCCAGTTCCTGAATTATTTCTTCTCGTGTCTTTGCATTACGATTATTTGATGCAAGATAGCCATACAGAAAATGCTCCAGTTTCGCCATTGTGTTGTCAATAGCCTCTCCCATATAGCTTCCTTCCACCATACCAAAAGGAAACATGTTCTGATACCGTTTCCATTCCAGCTCACCATTAGCCACCTTGTTGATCAGATCAAAACTGCTTTGCTGATACACCAGCACTTGGTGCACCTTGCGGAATATTTTACCCGGAAGATACAAGGCTGCCGCTATTGCCTGTTGCGGATTGTTAAGGCAGATGGCGATGGTAACGATCTTGTTCGGATCGTCCGTTAGGTCAATGAGGTATTCCTTCACTCTGTCTTCAGCCACATTGCCCTGAATAAACTCCCATTGCAGATCCATAAAGTTACGGCCTAAATGCTCATAACGCTCACTTCCCTCCATGGGATCTATGAAAGGCATGTCTTGTATGGGATCACCCTCGTAAAACACATCCTCTCTGTCACTGACTACGTTCTTATACCTACAAAGATCAAAAAGCGAGGCGAATCTCCCTCGTAGATACTCCCCCTCTTCCTTGGCATGGTCATCGATGAACGTAATGGTGGTTCGGAGACTTTGATCTCTCAAGAAGTTAGGATAATGGGCCAACAATGCGGTCTGCATACCCAAAGCGGTTCCCATTTGGTTCATGCCTACAATAACGACATGCACCGCCTTTTCGCTATCATAGTCGATGCCGTCACTACCGTCTATGGGCAAGTATTTTTGCACCTTCACCCTTCCCTTCTCGCCGTCAGGATAGATGGCAAAGTTGTCAACCAAGATTTTCTTCGCCCACAGTTCGTGGATATTAAAAGGAATAAACTCTATGTCCTTGTCCAATCGGCGATAAATATGAGTGGCCTTGAATGCCGTGAACGTACCTTGATACTCCAGATTGACATGACACCTGATGCGGTCCTCATTGTTGAGCACCCTTTTGCGATAGGCTTTCACCTCTTCCTTGCTCATATACTCCGAGATGTTCTCCAAGCAGTCTATATTGTACGCATCATGGTCTTCCTCGTTAGGGCTTTTTGCACCTTCTCCCAAAATATAAATTTCCTTTGCTTTCTTCAGATGCAAATCCTCAATATCCTCCCTCGATGTGCGCTCCGCATAATAGAACACCACCTTTTTCTCTTCCTCCCTATCCAGACTCAGGTCGAGCTTCATGCGCATCGCCTCCACATCTTGACGCGTCTGAATCAACACATAATCGACATCCTGTCGCTTCAGAGATAACTTCACAATATTAGCGGTCTGCTCATTGCAGCCAATAATCACGACATAGTTGTCAAACTTGTAGTTATAACGTAGCAGTCCCTTTTTCCATCGCTCCGTCACCCTGTTGATGAAGCTGACAAACGAAGAAACAGCAAAACCAGACAGGCAGATAATGCCCAACATGGCACATAGCAATGCGATGGCTGCGCCCCATCCATCCTGAGCCGCCGGGAGATTTCCGGGGTCTGTATATTGCGACAATATGGCCCAAAACGGATGATGAGTTGCAGGTTCATCGTCAAATGTTATTTCTATCTCATTCCCTTTTATGACCCCCTTTACATGCTTTACATCCGTATCGTAATTTCCAAGCAATTTGTTTTCAAGGTCAGATATTCCACATGTCAGCCCCCACACCAAGAGGGGAGCCGCCACTGCAAGAACAAAGGCAAACCTAAACATGCCCAGTCCATTGTGACCAAAAAGCCTATGGTCGCGCTCCACGGGCTTTCGCCCAAATGTCAGCACATACAGGATCCATGTTCCCGTCCATAACCTTTTGTTATTAACCCATTGAACAAAACCACCAATCATATTTCTTATTCGCATAACCTATCCTTTGATATTCATCATGACAAGAGTGCCCAATTGTATCTTTTCTATCTGCTTTTCAAAAAACTCATCAACATCAGCACGCATTCACCATTATAGCTCCCTATCCTTTGGACGCACAAAAGCCTATGGTCGTTTTCCACAGGCTTTCATAGCTATGATGGCACATATAGTATGTGCCTTATCCACAAGGATAAACTTGTAGCGTCTGTTCTACTTCGCATACCTCATTCGTTTATAGTCATGGCCAAAATACTCCATCTCACCATATTGCTCAAATCCCATTGCTTGGTAGTAAGCCTCCAGCCTTGGTTTATGAACATCGACCAAGAGAGTAGCGCGTCCACACCCCAATGCCTTACCTTTTTCTATCGCATACGCCATCAGTTCTCGCCCTATACTACGCCCGCGATATTCTGGCAGTATCGCCATCGAGTCGAGATAGAACTCTCCATCTACAGCCTCGTCTTCTATTGTCTTCAGGTATTCTGGATCCATATCGTCCCACAACTGTAACCACGACTTGTCCCTCAATTCTTTGTACCGGCTACCCTCGTATGCGATGAGGCAGCCGACAGCTGTTCCATCTATCGTAGCAACAATAGCGTTTCTCCATGAATAAATGGAATCATCCTTTAAGCACGACTTGATAAACTTCTCTATCTCGTCAGTGTCCATATCTAATGCCGTCAAGACCGTCCATGCGACGATCTCAACATCCTCTTTTCTTGCGTCTCTTATTGTAATACTCCCTTGAATCACGGTTTAAACCAAATCTTTCAACATTACCCTTTTCTTTGTTACTTCTAGCATAACCATAGAATCAGCATCGATATCGACACATATTTCACCTTCCAACTCTGGTTCCCCATCAAATTCGATAATACTTGATGGTATCCTCACTTTTTCATCATCAACAGTAAAATAAAGTTCATCATCATTTTTCATATTAACTATTTCCGCCCTTTTTATGGGAATGAGATCACCTTTTTCTACTAAATCAATTAATTCAAGGGGATCTCTATCTCGCACAATTTCAATTCCCATATTGTAAGGCAGAGAGTGCATTACAACAACATCAAGATTTCCTTCTAAAAGCGTTTTCATAAGATACCCTCCTTTAAACAGTTCCTCAATATAGTTAGTCGAGTCTTTCCTTTCAACTTCTTCTAAAGGGCCCATATCTATTTCTTCCCCTATACACATTATCACTCCACAACCTATGTCTATCCAAAAACTTTTTGAGTCCTTAGTGTAGTGTAAAAGACGTTCTGAACAATCATCTAGATTAATACAACCTAAAGCGGCACATTGGAACTCATTGACCAATCGCACTTTGCCTAAGTCATACCATTTCAAAATCCGCAACGCTTCAATATAATCACGAGGGGTGTCATATGCTATGGCATATATTTGCTCGCCCCAAATAGAGACTATCGTATCCATAGAAGTTGCAAAAGTATCTCTATAAGTCGTATCCTCTTGTCTGTCGTACAAGATTATCTCATCGTACGCTATAAAACCGTACACAGAATCTGATTTCTTAAAAAAGAACGAAATGCCATTCATATCTTAATTCAATTTACTCTTACTTTCAAGAATTATTTAATCAATACATTTTTACACTCTAAACTTCTTTAGCTACACGATGTCCTCACATCTGTCAAGCAAAAGGAAAACGATTGTTATATACTAAAGTATCCCACCACAAAATAATGGGGTAAAAGAAACTGTTTCTCAACAAAATGTTGTATCTTTGTAATTGTTAAAGCACAATGAAGCAACGATTTAAAGAGTAACTGTTATGGATGCATAATTCAAGTTTTGTTTCGGAGTTGTCCAACATATTAAGTGTTAAAATAGAGAATGTGAATAGAAGTATGTATTTGCAAAAAGCATAATACATACTTCATACACATCTTTAAATTACAGTATTTTCTTTTTCTATTGGCGATCACTTGTGTTCTCCTCTTCGGATTTCGCACCGTTTTGTAAAGTCGAATCCGAAATATTATCCGTTTCCGAATCTAGAATTACAATATCTTCTTTGGATTTATCAACTTCTGGCTCTGGTTGTGGTTGAACCTTTACTTGCTTATTCAATCTTTCTATTGCAGCAGCCAATTCCTCTTTTTCGTCATTATTTAAAGGTTGAATAGGAGCTCGTCTATGTGCGTTTTCGGCCATATAAGAGAAAGCAGCTTCTGGTTCTGTACGTACCCAATCAAGGAATAAAATGGCACGAATAGGACGCATTCCATCCTTGGTTCGAAGTTGGTCATAAGTTACACCTTCAACTTCAAGATCTGGTTCCTTGCCCTCAAGAAGTTTATCTATTTGAATTAAAAACTTTTTAGGAAGTTTTCGAACTCTGTTGATTGTACGGAATATCTGAATCCCTTCTAGTTCTTCTGTATCTCTAAGATACGTGAACAGTTTAACGTATTGTATAACTTTCATATTATTTCTTGTTATATTTAATAAATTCTTCAATTGCAACCTCACCTTTAATTATAGCCTCGAATCCGAAAGCATCTCTTTCCAAAGGTTGCCTACGATAATCTCTATCACTTTCGTCATATGGTATGTAATTGTCAAAATTATCTGCCCATTCCAAAAGAGTTTCTGGCGGATAGCCATAATCTTTTTTCCCTGTTACGGCTGCCCACTGTCTTGCATGTACTAACTCATGGAAAATTGTATAAACCTGTTCAGCTGCAAGTTCAGCATGGTCACTTGTAACCATATAAGCGTTTAGATGTAGTGTATTATCTTGACGATTGTAATAACCACAAACACCTACATGTTCTTTATCTGGTTCAAAATATTCTACTCGACTTACTTTAACATCTAAAATATCCGAAGCTTCACGAACAACATGCTGCATTGTCTCAACTCGTTCAGTTGAACTCTGATTTCGAAGAGTCTCTTTTACACCTTTTGAGAATTTTCTGTCAATAAATTCTTTGGCTTTTCGTGCAGTTTTTTGATCAGGGAAAGTTGGTGTATAACCTGGATGCTTCCATCGGACTTCAACCTCTCTAATTTTGTCCTTCACATTTTCCTTAACTTCCTCATATTTCTGTTTGGCTTTTTCTTTCCATTCTTCGATACGGGTTGATACTCTATCACAAATATCACGAGCTTTTTCTTTTATCTCATGGTATGTTTCTTTAATTGCTGTTGCTGTTTTCTTTACACCGGAAACAAAGGATGACCATAATCTCATAATTTTTAATGTTAGTTGGTTTTACTTTTCTTTGTTTATCATTTTTTGAATTGTTTCTTTAACTTGCTTTATTATATAATCCTCGGCAACTTCTTTTGCCTGGAAGGATAGTATATTTTTACCGCAGCCAGCTTCCACATGAACGATACCGTTCTTATCTCTGCTAACGATAAAATCCACTTCAGTACCCTTGGGGATATTATGAGGCAATCTAAGACTTTTTTGAATAAGTGGATTAAAGCAGTCAAATGATATTTCATCCTCTAAGCTGTCATTTTCCACTATGACTATATCCATTTTTTCTTGATTATCTCGACGAGTAGTTAGTGTGAAAGACCGATTATCAACGACACAATCATCATCTGAATAAATCATGTTTATGACAATTTCCTTCGACTGTCTCATTGCCTTAAAGCCATATGACCTTGTTGTCTTATCATTTACGTTTATATCATTTTTATTTTTGTTATCAAGTAACCCTGCATATTTTGCAGCTCCTTTTGCAATGGCATAATCTGGATCTTCTAATGAAATCCAGTCTTTTAATAATCGATGATTTGAGATTTTATTCAAGAATTCTTTTTCTAGAGTTTTAATAATCATCGGCATTCTAGAAGAGCCTCCAACTAGAACAAATCTATCAATTTTT
>ENA-OPXM01001211-OPXM01001211.1-human-gut-metagenome-genome-assembly--contig:-NODE-1211-length-12508-cov-2.488316_pt1 | contig 12508 bp, 7 predicted proteins | sample MGYA00241707_ERZ502035 | MGnify/ENA primary metagenome ERZ502035 (study PRJEB25962, sample SAMEA2043051) | human gut metagenome | biome: human gut; feature: human-associated habitat; material: faeces... | reverse complement strand
ATCGTGACCAATACAAATGAAAACGCAACAGGTGAGAAGACGGCGTCCGCGTCCAGCTGAATTCGGGTATGTCTTTGATTGTGCGCGCAGAACACCTGGTGTTCTGAAACGGAGGCCGGGCCAGGCATGAACATGTTTTTTAGGCTTACCGCGTTAGCTGGCCTGCTTGCAATAGCAGGCCAGACCTTCGCTGTAGAAGATATCACGCGTGCTGATCAAATTCCGGTATTAAAGGAAGAGACGCAGCATGCGACGGTAAGTGAGCGCGTAACGTCGCGCTTCACCCGTTCTCATTATCGCCAGTTCGACCTCGATCAGGCATTTTCGGCCAAAATCTTTGACCGCTACCTGAATCTGCTCGATTACAGCCACAACGTGCTGCTGGCAAGCGATGTTGAACAGTTCGCGAAAAAGAAAACCGAGTTAGGTGATGAACTGCGTTCAGGAAAACTCGACGTTTTCTACGATCTCTACAATCTGGCGCAAAAGCGCCGTTTTGAGCGTTACCAGTACGCTTTGTCGGTACTGGAAAAGCCGATGGATTTTACCGGCAACGACACTTATAACCTTGACCGAGGATGACGGAACGGAGGTACCTATCACTACAGATAAGGATTACACGGAACCCGGCAAGAGTTACAGTTATACCGTTGAGGGAAACATCCTGACTCTTGAGAACTTCAACGGCAGAAAAATAACCGCAAACGGAACGCTTAACATCCGTCTTAAGGGTACGAACACCATAAATATGGAGCAGGCAAACAGCGGAGAAACAACATACGGTATTTATACCGATACCGCAAATCTTCGTATTGATGCGGATGAAGGCGGCGTGCTCAACATAAACGGAAACTTAAACGATCCGAATAAGAGCATTAGATTTTGGGCGATAAAAGCCGGCGGCGTTTCCGTATACGGCGGAACGGTAAACATCAACATTGAGTACGTGCATGGTGATTCGGGCGGTGATATAGGAGCGAGCTACGGAAGAGTTTCCGTTCTCGGAAAATCTGTGTTGAACGTGGATATCAGGAACACAGGCTCGAGGAGCAGTCATCTTAACGGATTTTACCAGGGCTTATACGTATATGAGGAAGCCGGAAAATCCGAAATAAACATCAATCTAAACGGTAAAGAAAATGATTATATTAAAGCTGTTTCTTCACTTGATCTCAGTAATTTCAAAGGAACATTGAATCTTTCCGCTACCGGCGGTTTAGCAAAGAATTGCACCGCGGTTGGTACATTAGTACAGCTTAAGCTTGCAGAGGGCGGCAAAGCTGAATTCAAGGGAACTGTTTTGGAAAGTGTCTCTCAAACCGCGAAGTTTAATTCGCATACGGTATCAACACTTCCTGCGGATAATAATTTTATCGAAAAGCTTCATAAGGATTATAAATCCGGTTATTCTACCGCATACGTACTATGCGATACCGACGGGAATCCTCTTTTCCACTCAGTGTTTGAGTATACGGCTGAAGCGCCTGAGCTTAAGTGGACCGGCGGCACACACTTTGACCTGCCAGCGGGAAAATTAGGAACCAATCTTTGCGATTCATTTTCCGATATGGGAATATACGTATATGACTATGTTTTAACCGGCGGCGTTCGCGGAGGAAGCGGAGACTATACCTTTACTTTGAAGAGCGGAGCATTGCCGGAGGGTACTACTCTTTATTCAAACGGCGGAATTTCCGAAAGAGTAAATTACAGCGAGCTATGTGATGCCGGAACTGTAAGAATAGAGGTAAAGGATAACGTAAGAAATGAAACCGTTGAGTTCGACCTTAACTACGGGGAAATTTCTCCTAAAAATCCTGTTCAACAAATCAATCTTGATAAAACTGAAATAACACTAGGAAACGGAAAAACAGCAGACATAACGGCTTCTGTTATTCCGACAGATGCAGATGTTAAGAAGATTACCGCAACAAGTGCAAACACAGATGTTGCAAGGGTAAAAAATGTCGGTGAACCCTCTGCTGACGGTAAGACGGTCGTTACACTTGAGGGCGTAAGTGCAGGTGTTACGACAGTAACTCTTAAATCTTATAAGGGCTTGGTTACCGCAAAAATTACCGTATATGTTAAGGAGTCAACGCCGAATATCTCTATCGCTTACTTTAGTAATAAGCTCTACGGATTTATTTCGGGAAAGACATATAAGATAACCGGTGAGGGCATTGATGAAGAATTTGTTGCTGCAGGTACCGATAAGCTTATTTCTGATGATTGGTACGGAAAGACCCTTTCAATCGTAGCAACAAAGGGTACGGGTACAGACAGTGACGCACAGGTGCTTGTTATTCCCGCAATTCCGGAAGCACCGACAGGGCTTACAACAACTCCTGCTTCGTGTGACGCGGACGACGGTGTTATCACCGGCACGGTTAACGGTCTTCAGTACAGCAGGGACAAGGAAACATGGACATCATTCTCGGGAATGGAAGCAACAGGTCTTTCGGACGGAACATACTTTGTAAGACTTGCTGCCACAGACTCTGCCTTTGCGGGTAAAGAGGCAACGGTGACGGTAGAAAAACGTATTGCAGATCCTTCACTCTCAGGATTATCAGATACAACTAACTCATACAAAGAGGGAACAACATATACCGTAAGCGCATACCATTCGGATAGTTCTGCGAAGGTATACTATACGATGACTACGGACGGAACAGCACCGGCTGCACCGACAGAAGCCTCCGATTTGTTCCCGTCAGACGGTATCACACTCTCCTCAGTTGCCGGAACGGTAACAAAAATCAGCGTGATAGCCTATGTTGACGGAAAGATTCCGTCAAAGGTTGTAACCCATACGTATATTGTAAAGCCGATAATTCATCCGACGGAAATCATTCTTGATAAAACTGCGCTTGAGCTCTTACCGGGTGAATCATACACACTTTCGGTTACTGTAAAACCGGACGACGTAGATGACGATAGATATGCCTTTGAGAGCAGTGATTATTCCACAGTTGCTGTTGACTCCAATGGAAAGATAACAGTTGCCGAAGACGCCGAAGCAGGCAAAAAGGTTATAATCACAGTAAAAACCCTTGACGGTGAAATCACCGCAACCTGTGAGGTAACGGTGCTTGAGAAGGTAAAGACAGGCTGGGTACAGGTCGGAGCTGATTATTATTACTATGACAGCGACGGAAAGCTTGTAACAGGCTGGACGGAAATTGACGGCAGTCACTACTATCTTGATCCTGAAAAAGACGGAAAGATGATTACAGGCTGGCAGCAGATAGGCGGCAACTGGTATTACTTCAATCAGTGGGGTAAGATGGTTACCGGCTGGATACAGATAAGCGGTAAATGGTACTACTTCAACCAGTGGGGCAAGATGGTTACCGGTTGGGTACAGATAAGCGGTAAGTGGTACTACTTCAATAGTAGCGGTGCAATGCTTACAGGTTGGCAGCAGTTAAGCGGTAAGTGGTACTACTTCAACAGTAGCGGTGCAATGCTTACGGGCTGGCAGCAGATAGGCGGTAAGTGGTACTACTTCAATAGTAGCGGTGCAATGCTTACAGGCTGGCAGTCGATAGGCGGCAAGTGGTATTACTTCAACAGTAGCGGCGCAATGCTTACGGGCTGGCAGCAGATAAGCGGTAAGTGGTACTACTTCAACAACAGCGGTGCTATGCTCACCGGAACACAGAGAATAAACGGCAAGACATACACGTTTAATTCAAGCGGTGTTTGGATAGCATAACCGTATATAATTACCTTCAGCAAAATGAAATAATTATGAGGGTGGCAGTCTGAAAGCTGCCACCCTTTTTTTAATTTAACGCTTTAAAAGTTTAAACTGTTGACTACAGCAGTATATTTTGTTAAAATGAATAAGTTGTTTTATGATGACAAATTCGTTTAATCAGGAGAAAATGAAATGGAAAAAGAAAGAGAGCGACTGGGAAGTCGCTTAGGTTTTATTTTGCTTTCGGCAGGCTGCGCTATCGGTTGCGGTAACGTATGGAAATTCCCTTGGATGACGGGTCAGTACGGCGGAGGCGGCTTTGTACTTATTTATGTCCTCTGTCTTATACTTCTCGGCCTTCCCGTAATGACTATGGAATTCGCAATGGGACGTGCATCTCAGGCAAGTCCGCTCAGGATGTACCAGAAGCTTGAGAAACCGGGTCAGAAGTGGCACTTACACGGTTATCTGGCTTTCCTCGGAAACATCTTTCTTATGGCATTCTACACCGTTGTTACCGGATGGATGATGTACTACTTCGTAAAATTCCTCATCGGACAGAATGAGGGGCTCGGATTTGTAAACATGATTTCAAATCCGACAATAAACGTCGTTTATCTTGCTATTGCCGTAGTTCTCGGCTTCGGTATTCTTTGCTTCAATCTTCAGGGCGGTCTTGAGAGAGTTACAAAGTATATGATGATTATTCTTATGATTCTCATGATCGTGCTTGCAATTCACAGCTTTACACTTCCGGGTGCAAAGGAAGGCCTTAAGTTCTATCTTGTACCGGAGTTTTCAAAGATAGACGGAAGCGTTATAGTGGGCGCAATGAATCAGGCATTTTTCACTCTTTCGGTAGGTATGGGCTCTATGGCTATCTTTGGCTCATATATCGACAAAAAGCGTTCTCTCATGGGTGAGTCCGCAAACGTTATAGCACTTGACACCTTTGTCGCAATAACCGCAGGTCTTATCATGTTCCCGGCATGCTTTACATACGGACTTGAGGTAACTGCAGGTCCCAGCCTTTTATTTGACACTATGGCAACCGTTTTCAACAACATGGCGGGCGGACGCTTCTGGGGAACTCTTTTCTTCCTCTTCATGGTATTTGCCGCTTTCTCGACAGAGCTTGCCGTATTTGAAAACATCCTTGCTTGTGTTCGTGAAGCAACAGGCTGGAGCAGACCGAAAGGCTCCCTTGTGTGCGGAGTGGTTGTTTTCTGCCTTGCACTCACGACCGCTCTCGGATACAGCACCTTCTCCGGATTCGTTCCGTTTGCCGAGGGCACTGCTTGGCTTGACTTCTGGGACTTCCTTGTTTCGACCAACATTCTTCCTATCGGTTCGTTTATCTTTACTATCTTCTGCTGCTATAAGTTCGGCTGGGGCTGGGATAACTTTGTCAAAGAGGCAAATGAGGGCGAAGGTCTCAAGGTTAAGGAATGGATGAAGCCCGTATTCAAGTATGTTGTTCCTGTAATCATACTTTTCATTTACATCTACGGTATGGTTAATTTCAACTGGAAATAAGCTTTGAAAAAACGCAATAAAATAGGATGAAATAGATTAAGTAAATTGTCGTGAAGTTTTTTTCTTCGCGGCAATTTACTTTTTATAGAAAACTAACTATAATAGACTGACGAATCGAATATAATTAAGTGCCCGACAAAAGGATTAAATTAAGAGTCCGACAAAAAGCATTTAATTAAGAGTTCGGCAAAAAGCAGCAATGAATTATTAAACGAAGGACACGGTCGGGTATCAGTGATTTTCGGAGGTATGGATATGAAGGTATTACTTATAAACGGAAGTCCGCATGAAAAAGGATGTACATTTACCGCACTCAGCGAGGTCGAAAAAGCTCTTTCCGATGAGGGCATTGAGTCGGAACTTTTTTGGATAGGAAAGGAACCGATTGCAGGCTGTATGGCGTGCAGGGCTTGCACAAAGCTCGGTAAATGTATTATAAATGACGGGGTCAACGAGCTTTCGGAAAGAATAGGGGAGTTTGACGGAGTTGTTATAGGCTCGCCGGTTTATTACTCGAACGCAGCCGGAACTCTTCGCTGCTTCCTTGACAGGTTCATCTACAGCGGAGCAGGAAAAAAGCTTGCAGGAAAGCCCGGCGCTGCGGTTGTTTCATGTCGCAGAGGCGGTGCAACGGCAACCTTTGATGAGATAAACAAATATTTCACTATAAGCAATATGCCGGTGGTTTCATCAAACTACTGGAATCAGATACACGGCAACACCGCCGATGAGGCAAAGCAGGACCTTGAAGGGCTTCATACCATGAGGGTGCTTGGTCATAACATGGCATGGCTTTTAAAGTGTATTGAAGCAGGTAAAGAAAAAGGAATTACATGGAAACTTTCAGAGCCTAAGGTTATGACGAACTTTATACGCTGAAGCAGTCAAGTACAAAAACGGGGAGTTAAAACAGGATGTCGCTTCAAATTAAAAAGGATAAAATAATTGATCATGGACTCGCATTTGTTATAATGGTGATATGGGGTTTAACCTTCTTTTTTATCAAGGAATTACAGGGTACGTTTTCCAGCCTTGAAATTCTGTTTTTGAGATATTGCGTTGCATACGCGGCTCTATGGCTTATGTGCCCGAAATGGGTGAAGTTCAATCTGAAGCAGGAGCTTTATTTCTTCGGAGCGGCTCTTTCGGGAGCGACGCTTTATCAATACCTTGAAAATGTTTCCGTAGAGTATACCAGTCCGGCGAGTGTCTCGTTTTTAACTGCTCTTGCCCCGCTTTTTACGGCACTTTTTGCATATTTTTTTCTCAAGGAAAAGGTTACATTGCAGACGGTTATCGGAATGCTTATTTCTATCGTCGGCGTCGGTCTTATATGTTTCGGTGATTCGAAGAAGATTGAAACCGGCCTTCTCGGCGATGTAATTATCATCTGTTCCATCTGGCTTTGGGCTGTGTATTCAATCATTGTAAAAAAGATTGCGCAGTTTGGTTTGCCGGGGCTCGTGGTGACAAGAAGGATTTTCTTTTATTCATTGGCTGCGATGCTCGTGCCTGTTATTATCACAGGGAATATTCAAAGGTCGAATTTTACATTGCCGTCGGTGCTTTCACTTCTTTATCTCGGTGTTTTTGCTTCGGCGATATGCTTCTTCTCATGGAACAGGTGCGTTGCTAGGCTCGGAACTGTGACAACCAGTAAATACCTTTTCATTATGCCGATTATAACCTTTGTCGCACAGGTGTTTTATAACAGCAATGTATTGAGCATAACTGCGGCTGTCGGTATGATAATTGTTTTGCTGGGCCTGTTTCTGAGCGAAGCAAAGCTGCTTAAAAGAAAAGATAAAAAAACAGAAAAAAATACTGTTGACTTTGATAAATCAATTTCATATAATAGTGGCAACACAAGTGAATAGTAAATGCGTTGAAGGTATTACGCCTTTGCATGGACCTTTCAGAGAGTCGACGGTTGGTGTGAGTCGACAGGAAGTGCACTCGGCGGTCTCGTACCGGAGCAGGTTTCCCTAAAGGCTTTCGGGCTGTATAAGGAATCCCGGCAAACACCGTTATCAGTTTAGAGTTTGTCAGAACTTGAAGAGTGGTCTTTTCAGACAATTTTGGGTGGTACCGCGGTAAACATGTTTTATCGTCCCGGAAATACTTTATCAGTGTTTCCGGGATTTTTTATTTATCAGGAGGATTAGTTATTATGAGAAAAATCAATTTATCTGACATCACGATAAGAGAAAGTTCTCTTTCAAAGGATGTCACACTCAGCTTTAAAGAGAAAATTGAAATGGCAAAAATCATGGATAAGCTCAATTATTCCGTTATTGAGCTGCCGGAAATTACAGACCCTCAGACTGATTCTCTACTTATCAAAACCATGGCAACAGGAATAAACGACAATAAGATTGCCTGTCCGGTGGGATACAGGGTTGAAGATGTTAAGACGGTGTGGAATTGTGTGAAAAATGCAAAAAGACCCGTACTTACGGTATCGGTTCCGGTGTCCTCAGTTCAGATGGAGTATCTTTGCCATATGAAGCCGAAGGTTATCGCCGAGCTTATCCCGGCGCTTGTTTCCGAGTGCAAAAAATACTGTGATGAGGTCGAGTTTTCGGCAGGTGACTCTACCCGTGCGGAGAGCGAGTTCCTTGTATCGTGCATTGATTCCGCAATTACGGCAGGTGCTACAAAAATAACCCTTTGCGACACGGCGGGGACGATGATGCCTGATGAATTCGGAAACTTTGTAACGGAGATAAAGAAATCCGTTCCGGAACTTTCAAGGGTCACTCTTGCGGTTGAGGTAAAGAATGAAATTGATATGGCAACCGCATGCGTCTTTGCGGCGGTCGCTGCAGGTGCTGATGAGATAAAGACAACTGTAAAGGGTTTCGGTTATCCTGAAATAGAGAATGTTGTCAGCGTTATTGAAAAGCGCGGAAACGATATGGGGGTAAACTCCACAATAAGGGCAACGGAGCTTAGACGCGGCGTTTCACAGATGGTGTGGATAACAAGCTCAAAGAAGACGGGCGTAAATGAGGCAACAACTGTTGTTGCGAGTGATTCGCCTAACGTAGTTCTCACCGCTGACGACGACATAAACACCGTTGCAACCGCATCCGAAGCAATAGGATATGATCTTTCGGCAGAGGACAAGAAAAACGTATACGACGCATTTTTACGAGTTGCAAGAAAAAAGGAAAAGGTCGGCAGGAGAGAGCTTGAGGCTATCATCGCAAGCTCCGCACTTTCGGTTCCCGCAACCTACAAGATTGAAAGTTACGTTATAAACAGCGGCAATGTAATCACTGCAACAGCAAACATTCTTCTTTCAAAAAACGGAGAAAAGCTTTCCGGTGTATGTGTCGGAGACGGCCCGATTGACGCGTCATTTTTGGCAATAGAGCAGATTCTCGGTCATCACTATGAGCTTGACGACTTCCAGATTCAGGCTGTAACAGAAGGACGTGAGGCTATGGGCTCCGCACTTGTAAAGCTTCGTGCGGATAACGGAAAACTTTATTCCGGAAACGGTATTTCCACAGATATCATAGGCGCGAGTATCCGTGCGTACGTCAGCGCAATCAACAAGATTGTCTACGAGGAGGCATAATGCTTTATGAAATTAAGTTTTTCGACAAGGTTCTGGTCCTCGGATTATTCCTTTGAAGAGTTTGTCCGAATGGCAAAGTCGCTGAAATTCGGAGCAGTTGAAATAAATAACATAGACTTCATAAAGATGTCACCGTCAAACGCAAAGAGATTCCTCTACAACAGCAGAGTGGAGATATCCTCTGTGAACAGCGGAATGAACATCCTGTCGGATTCGGCAGACGTCAATGTGCTTGTTTCAATCATAAAGCTTTCACATGACTACGGTATTCCGTATGTAAAGGTTTACGGTGAAAGTGATGATGACGGAGAAACCGCAGTCTTAAAGGCAAAGACCTTTCTTGAAAAGGTAATCCCGGTTGCAGAAGCAGAGAAGGTGACAATTCTCATAAGCACAAGGGACAACTTTGCAAACACAGGTACTCTTTCTGAGGTTCTTAAGTCCTTTGCCTGTGACAATATCGGCGCAGACTGGAATATGCACGATACATATTTTGTGGGCAAAGAGGACGCGGAAGCAACGATAACAAACCTCGGAGCATATGTAAAGCTTGTGCATATCGTCGACAGAAAAAAGGACGGAGAATATGCGCTTGTAGGCGAGGGTGAATTACCTGTAAATGAAATGATAAACGCACTTCGGTCGATAAATTATCCCGGATTTGTTACACTTACATGGAATCCGGATTTTCTTCCCGGAATTGATGACTTTGAGATAATTCTCACACATTACTCAAACTATATGAATTCACTCGGAAGTACGGAAAAGAATAAGAGTCATTATTACTATAACAAGACTCATACAGGAAAATTTCTCTGGAAAAAGGAGACTCTTATAGATAAGACCTTTCCGCAGGTTCTGGACGCTATGGTTGAGGAATTTCCCGATCAGCTTGCCTTTAAGTATACAACCCTTGACTATACGAGAACTTATTCACAGTTCCGTGATGATGTGGATACATTTGCGCGTGCTCTTCTCTCACTCGGAGTGAAAAAGGGAACTCAGGTTGCCGTATGGGCGACCAATGTACCGGAGTGGTATATCTCATTCTGGGCCGCAACAAAAATAGGCGCTGTTCTTGTTACCGTAAACACGGCGTATAAGATACATGAGCTTGAATATCTTCTTAAGCAGTCGGACACACATACTCTCGTTATGATTGAGGGCTTCAAGGACTCAGACTATGCCGGAATCGTCAAGGAGCTCTGTCCCGAACTTGAGACGACAAAGCCCGGAGAACCGCTTCATGCAAAGCGTCTTCCTTTCCTCAGAAACGTCATCACAGTCGGTTTTAAGATGAAGGGATGTCTTACCTTTGAAGAGGCAACCCTTCGTGCAAATACGGTGCCGCTCGTGGAGGTGTACCGAATTGCGGCGACAGTTGACAGGAATGACGTTGCGAACATGCAGTATACCTCCGGTACAACAGGCTTCCCAAAGGGAGTTATGCTCACTCACTATAACATCGTAAACAACGGCAAATGTATCGGAGACCGTATGGACCTGTCAACAGCCGACAGAATGATGATTCAAGTGCCCATGTTCCATTGCTTCGGAATGGTGCTTGCAATGACCGCGACTATGACCCACGGCGGTACCGTTTATCCGCTTCCGTATTTCTCACCGAAGCCGGCGCTTGCCTGTATCAATCAGGAAAAAATCACTGCATTTCACGGTGTTCCCACCATGTTTATAGCTATGCTTCAGCACAGGGATTTTGCCAAAACGGATTTCTCATATATGCGCACCGGCATCATGGCGGGCAGCCCTTGCCCTATAGCGGTTATGAAGGACGTTGTAGAGAAGATGCACATGAGTGAAATAACCATTGTGTACGGTCAAACCGAAGCCTCACCGGGCTGCACCATGAGCTCCGCGGATGATTCAATAGAGGTCCGTGTCAGCACTGTCGGTCGCCCGCTTCCCGAGATAGAGTGTAAGATAATAAATCCCGAGACGGGAGAGGAATGTCCGGATGAGGTCACCGGCGAGTTCGTTGCGCGTGGCTATAACATAATGAAGGGCTACTATAAGATGCCAAAAGCCACGGCAAGCGCAATTGACGCTGACGGATGGCTTCATACGGGCGACCTTGCGTGCCGCACGAAGGACGGCAATTACCGCATAACCGGTCGCCTTAAGGACATGATCATCCGCGGAGGAGAGAACATCTACCCAAAGGAGATAGAGGAGTTCATCTACACGCATGACAAGGTACAGGATGTACAGGTTATCGGTGTTCCGGATGAGGGACTCGGTGAAGAGATAATGGCTTGTATCATTCTCAAAAAAGGGGAGACAATGACCGAGGACGAGATGAAGAAATATGTCATGGATCACATGGCAAAGCATAAGGTTCCGAGGTATATCGAATTTGTGGACAGCTTCCCGATGAATGCCGCAGGAAAAATTCTCAAGTATAAGATGCGTGAGGATGCAATCAAAAAGCTTGGGCTTCAAAAAGCAGACGGTATAGTTACTGCTTAAAAAATAGGAATTATTACAAAATTATTACGCCACAAGTATGCACATTGCATAAAAATGTGGCGTAAATTTTTCTAAATTATGAACAGGAATTGATAGAAAAATATCAAATGATGTTTTATAATGTTTTAGATAGGAATTAAATTTGTACATTTTAACTTTTTAGAATTCATTATGGAGAGAGGTTTATTATGTATCTATCAAGACAGAAAAATGGGAACTTCAGATTGAAAGACAGATTCATTTCTATGCTTATTGTCTTTTCAATCATGCTTTCCACCATCGCTATTGCAGGGCCTTTTAACATTGCCTTTGCAACGAATGGCGGAGAGACTGAGGCGAGTGACAGCGGTGTTATCGGATTTGATGACGGTGACATCAACTATGACTCGAAGCTCAGCGACAACGGAGACGGTACTTATACTCTGTCTCTTGATGTCTGGTCGGATGTTGCGAAGTCTGACAAAAATACCAGGAGGGATATTTCCGAGAACGGCTTCTTTGTAGCTCAGTTCGACGGAAAGTACCTTGTTGAGCTTTGGGGCGGAAGCGGTGCTTCAGGTCAAACTACAAAGTACAACAAGGGTGGTAAAGGCGGAGCCGGAGGTCATACATATGGAGTTATAGACCTCAAAAAAGGGGACATCCTTTGCTACAATCTCGGCGGTAAAGGTGACACGACTCTTGTAACCGATGCCGGCGGCGGAGCAAACGGCGGTGCCGCTCACGGTGAAAAGGGTAACTACAGAGTCGGCGGCGGTGGAGGATACTCCTCTGTTTACCTCTTCAAAAGCGGTACTGAAGCCGACAACTTTATTAAGAACTACACAGACGGAAACGGAACACTTACAAGGAGAGTTATCTCCGAGAGTGACCGTCTTTCAAAGTATATTATGATTGCAGCCGGCGGCGGTGGCGGCGGAGCCGGAGACGGCTTTATTCTCGGATACAAGCCGAGCGGAACTGCTGACGGCGGTGCAGGCGGAAGTATCGGAAATGCTGTGACTTCTTTCAATGGAGGAAAGGTGTTTAACGGTGAAAACGGTAAGTCCAGCGGCAAGAAGCTTAAGTATATAGGCTACGGTGCAACAACCCTGCCGGGTGAAACCAACGGCACTTGGCTCGGTTGGTGGGACGGTGCCAATGCGAACAATTGGGAAGGCACTGTAAGCGGTGCTAAAGTCGGCGGCGGTACC
>ENA-OPXM01001203-OPXM01001203.1-human-gut-metagenome-genome-assembly--contig:-NODE-1203-length-12579-cov-2.752236_pt1 | contig 12579 bp, 10 predicted proteins | sample MGYA00241707_ERZ502035 | MGnify/ENA primary metagenome ERZ502035 (study PRJEB25962, sample SAMEA2043051) | human gut metagenome | biome: human gut; feature: human-associated habitat; material: faeces... | reverse complement strand
GATTATGGTGTGCTCTTTTCTTATACTTTCTTTTATCCGTTCTCTTTGTCCGTGCCAAACAGGCCCTGACTTTCGCCGTATGTATCAGTGAGCCGAGCGTATGTATCGGTAAGCCGAGCGCCGGGGCCGTCGGCTATATATTATACTACAAAACAGCCAAAACCTCAATACTTTTTCTTTCTCTCTCGGTGGTGTATAATATGGGTACAGAGGTATGCCTCTGAATTCCCAAAGGGGTGATAGTATGATCAACATTACGGCAAGAGGATTTGACCTAAAACAAGGCACCAAAGACGGTATTGACAAAGAACTGCAGCGTATTGAAAAAATGCTGCCAGACAACGCCTCCTTTGATGTGACCTTAGCCAAGGTAAAGGATGGCTACAAGTGCGACATTACAGTCAAGTACATTGGCTCCTTTATCCGCGGCGAGGCACGGGCAGACAAGATTGAGCCGGTCATTGATATGGCAGTAGACGACCTGAAGCGAAAGCTGCGCAAGCTAAAGACCTACCTGGTAGATAAGAAGCGTAAGGGCGGCATTGACCAGATCGCCTCCATGCTGGAGCCCATAGAAGAAGTGACCATGGACGACTTTGAGAGCTATGACAGCTCCGCTGCGGATATTCAACGCAAAAAGAACATTCAATTGCAAATGATGACCGACGATGAGGCCATCGTGCAAATGGAAATGCTGGGACACAGCTTCTTTGTTTATCTGGCGCCGAACGGCCAAACCTGCGTGATCTACAAACGAGGCAAAGGCTACGGTCAGTTAATTTGTAGCTGACCGGCGTACACTGAAAAACGCATTTTTATTCAATTTTGCCGTGAGTGAAAACTCACGGCAATCTTTTTTGTGCAAAGTGGAAAAATAGATACGCGTACATTGACTAATACCTATGATATTGGTATAATTTATACAAAAATAAACGGAAGCAACGCTTCTGAAGAGAGGGATTTTGTATGACTTATACAGAAAAAGTGCTGGCAGATCTGAAAGCAAAGAACCCGGATCAGCCGGAATTTATCCAGGCCGCCACAGAGGTTTTGGACGCATTGGCGCCGGTGGTCAACAACGATCCGAAATACCAAAAAACCAGCTTGCTGGAGCGGTTGGTTGAGCCGGAACGGCAGATTATGTTCCGCATTCCGTGGGTGGACGATCATGGCCAGGTGCATGTAAACCGCGGCTACCGCGTGCAGTTTAACTCTGCCATCGGCCCCTACAAAGGCGGTCTGCGCCTGCACCCCAGCGTAAACCTGTCTATCATCAAGTTCCTGGGCTTTGAGCAGATCTTCAAAAACAGCCTGACCGGCCTGCCCATCGGCGGCGCCAAGGGCGGCTCTGACTTTGACCCCAAGGGCAAGAGCGATATGGAAGTGATGCGCTTCTGCCAGGCATTTATGAATGAGCTGTATAAATATGTAGGTGCAGATGAGGACGTACCCGCCGGCGACATCGGCACCGGTGCCCGCGAAGTAGGTTACTTATACGGTCAGTACAAGAAACTGACGAACCGCTCCGAGGGCGTGCTCACCGGTAAGGGCCTGAGCTTCGGCGGCTCCCTGGCCCGTACAGAGGCTACCGGCTACGGCCTGGTGTATATTACCGAGGAAATGCTCAAGGACCACAATAAGGATCTTAAAGGTGCTCGTGTGGCCGTGTCCGGCTCCGGTAATGTGGCCATTTACGCTATGGAGAAGGCGCGGCAGTTAGGTGCAAAAGTCATCTGCTGCTCCGATTCTACCGGCTACGTGATTGACGAAAACGGCATTGATGTAGAGGCTGTAAAGCAGATTAAGGAAGTGGACAGAAAGCGCATTTCTGTGTATGCTGAGAGCCACCCCACCGCCACTTATGCAGAGGGCTCTGTGTGGGATGCCGTGACCTGCGATGTAGCGCTCCCCTGCGCCACCCAGAATGAGATCCACGCCGCGCAAGCGCAGCGTCTGGTAGACACCGGCTGCTACGCAGTGTGTGAGGGCGCCAATATGCCCACGGACGCAGCGGCCACAGAGGTGTTCCTGCAAAATCACATTCTGTTCCTGCCCGGCAAAGCTTCCAACGCCGGCGGCGTAGCCACCTCCGCACTGGAGATGGGCCAGAACTCTATTCGCTCCAGCTGGACTTTTGATGAGGTAGACGCCAAGCTGCAAGGCATTATGGTCAACATCTACCACAACATGAAAGAGGCTTGTGAAAAGTACAATGCCACGGACAACTTCGTTGTTGGTGCCAACATTGCCGGCTTTATGAAAGTGGCCGATGCCATGATGGCGCAAGGCGTGGTTTGATCCAACAAAATCTATACAAAAAAGCGCAACCTTTATGGGTTGCGCTTCTTTATTTTGTTCGTGCGCTTTATTGTGCACACGGTGGCTTATAGTTCGCAACAATAAACGCCCAGCGTTTGTGTTTTGATCGGGTCGCCATTGGGGGTAAAGAACAGCAAGTCCGTATCTATGGTTTTGATTTTGGTGCGAAAGCCCGCCTTGCCGTACAAGTGCATATTCCGCTCGTTGGCTTCATTCACCGCCAGGGTCAGTTTTTCAAACCCAATTTGCTTTGCATACGCCATCACGGTATGCAGCATTTTGGTGCCAACGCCTTTATTTTGCCACAGTCTTTTCACTTCAAAATTACACAAATAGGCCACGCGCTGCCCATCGGCCACCTGCAGGTCTTTAAGCTTTACAACCAAATACGCCTTACCGATGAACAACTTGTGATAAAACGCAAAAAACGGTATAAGCGTTTCGTTTTTGACCAAATTTTCAAAATCGGCCTTTACATATTTTGAGTCCGTATAATGCTTTAGAAACACATCTAAAGTGGGAACAACGATCCGCGTGTGCGCCGCTATGGATCTTTTCAGCATAAAAAGCCCTCCGAAAAATACGGAGGCGCTCCCAACAGAGTGCCTCCCATATTCTTTGCTATTTCTTTTTACAGTGCAGCGATGAGCGCTTCCATTTGGTTCATTTTGCGCTCCATGTCCGCCACCAGGGCAAACTGGTTGCGGGCGCGTATCAGATTATGCTCCGGGTAAGCGGTCTTAAAGTAGGTGTCGCCGTTCAGGTAATCGGTCAAAAAGCGCATACCGCACTCAAAGGTCATCAACTTGGCAGAAAAGGCCAACTGGTCGATCTCCGTTTGGGTCAGGCTCTCCCCCGCCTGGGACAAAAATCCCTTGGCATAGGCGCCGAAATACTCCAGATCCAAACTCACCTTGGACAGGTCTGCCTCGTCCTCGGCAGCGGTGTTGGCACCAAAGCGAATAGAGTCGCCAAAATCATAATGGGCAAGACCCGGCATTACCGTGTCCAGGTCGATCACACAAATGGCCTCGCCGGCGGTAGCGTCAAACAGCACATTATTCAGCTTGGTATCATTATGAGTCACCCGCAGGGGCAACTGACCGGCAGCCGCCAGGTCGCTAAGCCGATGGGTGTCCGCCTTGCGGTCCTTTACAAACTGAATTTCCGCCTGCACAGCGGCGGCGCGACCGGCCTTGTCGGCTTCTACCGCCGGGAGGAACTCGTTCTCATACCGCCACAGGGTGTTATGGAAATTCGGAATCGTCTCATACAGAGTCTCAGCCGGAAAATCCGCCAGCAGGTGCTGGAACCGGCCGAATGCCTCGCCGCTCTTTTGGAACAGAGCTGCGCTCTCCACCGCGTCATAGCTGATAGAGTCCTTTACAAACACATAGGCGCGGAAGTAGTCCCCATCCGGTGCAGTGTAATACTGCGCGCCATCCTTGGTCTTGATAAAGTGCAGGGTCTCCCGGTCCGGGTCGCCGCCGGCAGCCCGAATCTTCTCCTGCAAAAAGGAAGTGACTGCAAACACATTCTGCATCAGCCGGTCAATGTCACGAAATACATTGTGATTGACCTTCTGCAGCACGTACCGCTGCTGACCGCCCTCCGGCAGATCGGTGGTAATGATATAGGTTGTATTGATATGGCCGTTGCCAAAGGCCCGGCAATCCGCCGTCTTGCCCTGAAAATCAAAGCGGTCGATCACCTGCTGAATACTCTCCATACAAGGGTCCTCCCTTATTCTTGCGCATACGCTCAAAATGTCCTTTTATTTTACACTATTATACCATCTTTTTCAATACCTAAAATAAAGGCCGTACCAACTATGCCTGTCGATACGGTCTTACTTTGTATAAATTTTGACTTACTCTCGGCGCAGCGCCTCAATAGGCGACAGCTTAGCAGCCTTGCGGGCCGGGTAAATGCCAAAGAACAGCCCAACGCCGCTGGAGAATGCCAGTGCCAGCAGGATCACCCACCAAGTGATCTTGGGGGTAATATTGATAACGGCACAGGCCGCATACGCGCCTGCAATACCCAATACCAGGCCAATGATACCACCGATCAAGCACAAAATCACCGATTCGGTTAGAAACTGCAAGGTGATCACCTTGGTCTTGGCGCCCAAGGACTTTCGTATGCCGATCTCCCGCGTTCGCTCGGTTACGGACACCAGCATAATGTTCATCACGCCGATACCGCCAACGATTAGGGAAATCGCACCTACACAGGCAATAAATGCGGTCAGCACCTGCATAACAATATCTACGATCTGAATATAAGTGGCCATATTCTGGGCAATATACATATTCTTGGCAAAATTGCCGTGGGCCGCTTTCAAGTAGTTGACGGTAGCGTTACCTACAGCGTCATTGTCTGCACCGTCCTGAGCGATCACGAAAATGGAGCTCAGGTTGGAGTTGGCGCCGGTGATCTGGGTCAGCGTCGTGCATGGCATAAACAATGCGATCACAGGAGAGTCCTCGTTCTGCTGAAACATAGTTGACAGAGAGGAACTGCCGCCGGCGGACTGGGCAATCTGGTCAATATTGGCCACACCCGCTATCTTGACCTTCATAGACTTGCCGCTGGAGGACACAGTCACATACTCTCCGGTCACATCTTCATACCCAAATACACTTTGAGCACTGTTAATACCGATCACGGCAATAGGCGAATTGGCGCTGTACTCCTCATCGGTAAAGAACCGACCGTAGGTGCAGCCTTCGGTCAAGGCGTACTGAATATCACTGTTTACGCCAACCAGCATGGCGGTAGCTTCCTTGGCCTGGGAGTCAATGGTGGCCTTACCAAAGCCCATCAGCATAGGCGAGCAGCGATCTACGCCGTTTACACGGCTTTTAATATTCTCTACATCCTTCAAGGTAATGTAGTCGTTGTCCGTAGCCTGGGTGGTATCCACCGAGACCATCACGGCGTTGGAGCCCATATCCTCGATTAAAGAGACAATATAGTCCCGGGCACCGGTACCGGCTCCCACAATCATGATCACAGAGCTGATACCGATAATGATACCCAACATCGTCAGGAGCGAGCGCATCCAGTTCGCCTTTATGGCTTTGACAGCGATTTTAAAGCTTTCTGAAATGTTCACAAAAAGTGCTCCTTATTTCGTTGTACTCAGTTTGTCAACCACCTTAACCTTAAAGGAGTCTTCCTTATAGGTAGTGGATGGTGCGGCAACGATCTTGTCCCCGGCTTTCAAGCCGTCGGTTACCTGGTATGCGCTGTCCGACATAGCGCCGGTGGTAATGGCAGTCTTGGTGACCGTCTTTTCCTTCTCGTTGTAAAGATACACATAGGTGCCGGTCTTATCCAGCACAATAGAGCCGGTGGGCACAGTTACAACGCCCAGGTACTCACCGGTGCTAATCACAACATTGGCTTCAAAACCGATGATAATGTTCTCGTCCGGGTGTTTCACTTCTACCGTACACTCCACGCCTGCACCGGAGCTGGTTAGGCTGGACAGACCGCTGATACCGGCCATGGAACCTACATTGTCCAAGATGGAGCCGGTAGATCCGCCGGTGGCGGTAGGTGCCTTGGCAGTCACCTCGCCCTCATACTTACCGTAAGCGGTGGTAATGGTGCAGGGCATACCCACCTTCACCCGATGGTTATCGTACTCACTCAGGCTGATGGTCACGACCATGGTGTTCATATTCTCCAGCACAATACCGTCATTGACCAGGGAGGTCTGCTCCCCGGCTACCAGATCGCAGGTGGTGATGGTACCGTCAAAAGAAGCGGTCCAACCGGCCTGCAAATCCTTGTTTGCATCCTGCAAAGCGGTCAGGGCACTCTCTGCACCCTCCATTACGCTCTTTTGTGCGCTGACAGCGGTGTCGGAAGCCTCTACCGCATACATTTTGGACTGCGCATACAGGGCGGCCAATTGCAGCTGCTTAGTGGTCAACTGTATATCCGTCGTACTGGTCAGGTCTTTTGCAACGCTCTTCCAATCAATTTCCTTTACAGCCTGAGCAATACTCTTTGCCAGCACATCGCCCATCACTTTCAGATTGTCCTCGTTAATCAAGCCGTCGCTAATGGCGTCACGAATGGCCTTTTCCACCGCGTTGGCGATGGCGTTGGAATCGGTAATATTTCTATCCAACGCCTTACTGATCGCGTCCGCTGTGGTCTTCATGATTTGCATCATGGTATCCACATCATTAGTCATATCGCGAATATTATCGGCAATCTCGGCCAAAGTATCGGACAGATCCGCGAGCGCACCGGTGGTGCTGGTCTTCTCAAACTGCGCAATATACTGCACATTACCACGCACCTGAACAGTCACCTGCTTGGAGGACTTCAATTTCGTGCCGTTGGCATCGTACCAACCGGAGAAGCTGTAATCCTTGACAGGAACAGCCTTGATCACCACATCTGCACCCTCGTCATACTTACCTGCACTGGTAGAACCGGCGGTATTATTACCCACCTGCACGGTACCGTAGCTCTCCTGGCCGGCCAGCACCGTTGCCTTTACCGTATAGGTAGCGGCCTTAGCGGTGGTTGCTTTGGTGGTAGTCACCCGTGTTGTGGGAACTGTGGTCGGCAGCGTGGTGCGGTGCTTTTTCGTTGTGGTCTTCTTCTTTGAGGTAGTGGTGTTGGCACGCTTTTGCAGCTTGGCAATCTGCTTTTCCAGCGTGTTGATCTGCTTATTGACCGCTGCCAAATTCGACTTAGCGGCAGTCTGATTGCTGCGAGCAGTGTTGTACGCCTTCTTAGCATCCGTATAAGTCCCCTGCAATTTGGAGATCTGGGCGTCCACATTAGAGGTATCAAAGGTAGCCAGTTTGTCGCCCTCTTTGACCTTGTCGCCCTTTTGGACGAACACTTCTTTTACAGTTGCCACAGTGCCGACCTTGTATGTACGGCTGGCGCCTGCGGTCACATCGCCGGTAGCGCTGACCGTCTCGTAAATATCGCCGGTAGAGATGGTGTGCAGGGTCACCTGCTCGCCGCCGTTGACCTTGCGCACAATAAAGATACTGGTCACGATAATGGCGATCACCAACACAATGGCGATGGGAACGATAATTCGTTTTTTGCTCTTTTTAACAGTTGCCATAATTTCGCCTCTTCGATTAAAAATTATACAAAGTGTGTAACATGTCTATTATATCACAGACTGTATAATTGTCAATAACAATTTGTAAAGTTCATAGCCTATTCACATTTGCCGGCAGCCAATGCGCGGGCTCCAATGTCTTTTCTGTAATGCACACCGTCAAAGTGTACTTCCCGTGCAGCGGCATAGGCGGTATCCAGCGCCGCCTGCAAATTGTCACCCAAGGCGGTAATGCCCAGCACGCGCCCGCCGGCAGTCACCAGCTTGCCGTCCTTTTGCGCTGTACCGGCATGGTACACGGTAACTCCCGCTCGCTGCCCATCGGTCAGGCCGGTGATCTCCAGCCCCTTGGGGTAAGACTTGGGATAACCGCCGCTGGCCAAAATGACACAGGCGCAGGCTTTATCACTCCACCGAATGTCCAGCTGCGCCAGCGTTCCGGTGTTAATGGCGTCAAAAATATCCATAATATCCGTTTCCAGCCGGGGCAGCACCACCTGGGTCTCCGGGTCGCCGAAACGGCAGTTGTATTCAATCACCTTGGGACCCTTGGGGGTAAGCATCAAACCAAAGTAGAGGCAGCCTTGGAAGGTGCGCCCTTCGGCATTCATAGCCGCAATGGTGGGCAGGAAGATGGTGTCCATACATTGCTGTGCCACCGCTTCCGTATAGTACGGGTTGGGGGACACAGTGCCCATACCGCCGGTATTCAGCCCCTTGTCGCCGTCCAGTGCTCGCTTGTGATCCATAGAGGACACCATGGGCCGCACGCACTTGCCATCGGTAAAGGCCAGCACAGACACTTCCGGTCCGGTAAGGAACTCCTCCACCACAATATGATTGCCGGAGGCACCGAATACCTTGTCCTCCATAATTTCCTTAACACCGGCCACCGCTTCTTCCAAAGTTTCCGGAATCAGCACGCCCTTGCCCAAAGCCAGACCGTCTGCCTTAATGACTGTGGGGAATTCGTTTTTCTCCGTAATGTATTCAATGGCCGCCCGGGGATCGTCAAATACCCGATACTCGGCGGTGGGAATGTGGTACTTTTGCATCAGATCCTTGGAGAATACCTTGGAGCCTTCAATGATAGCCGCGTTGGCACGGGGGCCAAAAGTGGCAAAGCCCGCCGCGTTCAGGGCATCTACCATACCGGCCACCAGCGGATCGTCCGGGGCCACGACCACCAGGTCTGCCTGAATCTCCTTTGCCAACGCCACGACGCCGTCTATATCCATCGCCGCCACATTGTGGCACACTGCATCATAGGCAATGCCCCCATTGCCCGGGCAGCAATGCACACTGTCCACTCTGGGTGACTCTTTGATCTTGCGCACCAATGCGTGCTCGCGGCCACCGCCGCCTACCACCAAAACCGTCATATTCTTTGACCTCCAAAAAAGACTTTTAGGAGAACTGCCGTTTTGCCGCCAATTCTCCTGAATTTTCTGTATTTTATTTGTTTTTATTGATAATCCGACTCTCTGCCTTACCGCTCTCCAAATCAATAAAACGGGTAAAGAGGGAAACTTTGTTGTCCTCGTTCAGGCTGTTCCAAATCATTTGCGTAAAGCTGTCCAGGTCGCCGTCCATCTCCACCGGCACCGGCTCGCCCTCAAAGGACGGGATCGGATCGCCGTCGCCTTTATAGGTGTGGATCAAATGGCCCAGACCGGGCACCGCTGCATACTCAAAGAAGTAACGCAGGCAGGAGTCACCCCGACCCATATTGGACTTTAAGATGGACAGGTTGTAGTCGCCGTTTGGCTTGACAACGCCGCTGATTCTGGGGGTGTAGTTGGGCGCGTCCGGCTCAAACTCCCGGGTAAGCAGCGCGTGGCGATAGCACTTGCCCTCTGCCATAAAGTCATAGATGGTATCCGTCTGGTCACCGTTGGTGACAATGGTCTTGCCGTCCAAGCACAGCACCGGATTGTAAATGATCAAAGACGGATCCTCCATCTTGCTCTCATCAAAAGCCTTGGTGCGAATGCCGCCACGGTCGTTCTCCTCAAACACACGGTTGCGGGAATTGACGCTGCGCCCCATAATAAAATAGGCGATCATTGCCGTTTTCCCGTCCTTGCTGCGACCCAACACGATCCCACGGCCGGGATAGCTGTTGCCGGACAGCAGGGTTGAAAGCTGTTGTATCTCCATAATAATCACCATAGCCTTTCAGGCTACATACCGTTCATTAAAAATCATGAACACCTTGCTGTAGCCTGACAAGGCGTTCATGGTGATTACAGCCATCTCAAAATTATGCCAAAGGCAAATTTTGAGGGCAATATAATCTGTATAGTGTGATTTTTCACACTATACCTCAATCTAAAATACGGGTCTTGTTGCCCGTAATCTGAATTTTATCTTGGCAAAAGAGTGCCACCGCCTGAGGCAGCAGCTGCCATTCGCACTGCTCCATCACCCGTCGCTGCAAAATCTCCGGGGTGTCCTCCTCCAGCACCGGCACCGCCTTTTGGGCGATGATGGGGCCGGCGTCGCAGTCGGCAGTCACAAAGTGCACCGTAGCGCCGGTCAGCTTGACTCCGCTTTGCAGCACCGCCTCATGCACATGGAGCCCATAATAGCCCTTGCCGCAAAAAGACGGAATCAACGCCGGGTGAATGTTCATCATTTTGCCGGGGAAAGCGTCTACCACCTGTTCATCAAGAATGGTCAGGAACCCGGCATACACAACCAGATCCGCCTGCTCCGCCAGCAGCAGGTCCCGCATGGCAGCAGAATAAGCATGTACATCCGGGTACGCCTTGCGCTCCAGAACCTTACCGGGAATACCGTGAGCCGCAGCTCGCTCCAGCGCATACACGCCGGGCTTGGAAGCGATCACGCAGGTAATTTGCCCACCGGGGATCTCTCCCCTGTCTTGGGCGTCCAGCAAAGCCTGCAAATTGGTGCCCCCACCGGAAACTAACACGACAATGCGCTTCATACCAGCTCCACGCCTTTCTCGCCGGACTTGATCTGGCCGATGATTGCAGCCTGCTCCCCTGCCTGTTGCAGGATCCGCACGGCCTCGTCCGCCTTCGTGGCGTCTACGGCAATCACCAAACCGGTGCCCATATTAAAGGTATTATACATATCTCGCTCCGGAATGTTGCCTTCTTTGGCGATCAGGTCAAAAATAGGCTTCTTGAAGCACTTGTCTTTCTCAATCACAGCGGTGAAACCATCTTGCAGCATACGGGGCACATTCTCATAGAAGCCGCCGCCGGTAATGTGGCTGATGGCGTGCACCCGCACGCTGTCCATCAGTGCCAGCAGGGGCTTTACATAAATGCGGGTGGGCGTCAGCAACTCCTCGCCCAGGCTCTTGCCCAGCTCAGGCACCTGCACATGCAGCCGCTGAGAAGAAATGTTAAACACCTTGCGCACCAAAGAGAAGCCATTAGAATGTACGCCGGAGGAGGCCACGCCGATAAGCGCGTCTCCGGCTTGCAGCTCCTCACCGCTGACTAACTTGCTCTTTTCGCCAACGCCTACAGAGAACCCAGCCAGGTCATACTCGTCCTCCGGATAAAAGCCGGGCATCTCCGCGGTCTCGCCGCCAACCAGAGCACAACCGGCCTGCACACAGCCCTCAGCCACACCGGCCACGATCTGCTCAATCTTCTCCGGGAAGTTTTTGCCGCAGGCAATATAATCCAGGAAGAACAGGGGCTTGGCACCAGAGCAAGCCACATCGTTAACGCACATAGCCACACAGTCGATGCCTACGGTGTCGTGCTTATCCATTAAAAAGGCGATCTTCAGCTTGGTGCCTACACCGTCTGTACCGCTAACCAGCACCGGCTCTTTATAGTCGTTCACCGGCAGTTGAAACATACCGCCAAAGCCGCCGATCCCACCCAGCACGCCGGGCACGGTGGTGCGCTTTACGTGGGCCTTGATCCGCTCCACAGACTCATAACCGGCGGTCACATCTACACCGGCTGCCGCATAGCTTGCACTAAAACTCTTTTCCATTCTCAGATCTCCTCCAGTTTCTTTTGCAGGTCTGTATCTTTTTGGCGCACAGCAGCGGCCATATCCGCCCGCATTTGCACCAGTTTGTCCATTAAGTCGTCATTGCCCACAGCCAGAATTTCCGCTGCCAGCAGCGCTGCGTTCTTAGCCGCATTGACCCCAACGGTAGCCACCGGAATACCCGGGGGCATCATCACCGTAGCCAGCATGGCGTCCATTCCGTCCAGCACCTTAGCGCTGCACGGAATGCCAATCACCGGCAGCGTGGTGGAAGCGGCCAACACACCGCCCAGGTGCGCCGCCATACCGGCGGCTGCCAGGATCACGCCAAAGCCGTTCTCCCGGGCACTCTCTGCAAAGGCCATAGCCTCCTTTGGGGTACGGTGGGCGCTCATTACATGCACCTCGGTCTCAATGCTCAGCTCCCGCAGCTGCTTAATGGCCGGTGCCACCACCGGCAGATCGCTGTCCGAGCCCATAATGACTGCAACTTTTTTCATAAAACTGTCCTCCGTTTGCGGTGGCGCACCGGGCGCGACACCGGGTATGGCAAGTATTTTTTCGTTTATATTACGGCTATTATACGCTATATGCGGTGCTTTTTCAATAGAAAAATACAAAAACCAACCCGTGATTCCACAGGTTGGTTTTCTCTGTTAATCGTAAATGCTTTCGTCCAGCTTGCCGGCACCGATAAAACCGGCAGCGCCGTCCATATCCGCAGCGGTAATTCGCCCGTCTCCGTTAAAATCCAACAACCGCTCATACGCGCCATCGCCCCGGTCAATATCGGCTGCGTACTGCTGTAAAGTCACCAGATCCCGGGCGTTCACATACCCATCGCCGGTCAAATCATAGGCCATCACCGGCACATCGCCCAAGTCTACGCTCTGTGTAGTGACCGTTACCTGCACCTGGCGGCATAAGTAAAAATCCGCCCCCACGGTCAAGGTATAAGTACCCGGCGCCACGGCAATAGAAAATGTGCCGTCCTCGCCGGTTCGCACGCTCTCATCGCCCAACTCTATCGTCGTGCCCACCAGCAGATAATTGTGGGGGTGACTGCCGTCCGTGCTCTCCATTGCCACCGCACGCCCGGTAATGGTGTAGCTAAGCGCCGGTTGATAATTCCCATCATAGCTGCTGCCGCAGCGCCGGCAGGT
>ENA-OPXM01001201-OPXM01001201.1-human-gut-metagenome-genome-assembly--contig:-NODE-1201-length-12588-cov-1.559164_pt1 | contig 12588 bp, 14 predicted proteins | sample MGYA00241707_ERZ502035 | MGnify/ENA primary metagenome ERZ502035 (study PRJEB25962, sample SAMEA2043051) | human gut metagenome | biome: human gut; feature: human-associated habitat; material: faeces... | reverse complement strand
AGAATGCGGCCTTATTCCCTGTCTGCCGGAGTATGGACGAGTTGGGGGCTGTGTTACGTTGGATGGTATCTGAACCTTATCTGGATGAAGGACGCAAGGTGTGGGAAGTAGCTGAAAAGATGTCTGCAAACAGGCTTTCTGATTGTGCAAATCTCCGCCGCCTGTTTGCCCAGCGCGAAGCGTTCAGGAAGAAAAACTGGTCGATGCTTGCTGCCAATCATGACAAAAGTATTTTCTATCAGTTGGATCTGGCGGATGCTGCCTCCGAATTTGTTGCCGGAGGAATTATGTTGCCTAAGGGTTTACCAGCGGATGCTCCGCTGATGAAACGTGTGCATGACCATATGTTTCGTGCTCGTGTGCTGCAACTTTCAGGAGATGAACGGGGCATGGTGGAACAGCAGCAGGCATTCTCGCTGTTGCGTGAAGGTTGGATCAGTACGATTGCTGATGAGAAACAGATGCCTCGTCTTAATGTCTATCGCGATCAGATTGTTTGGGGGCGCAGTCCCGTGCGTATCGATTTGGCAGGAGGATGGACGGATACACCTCCCTACTGCATGTATGCCGGTGGTAATGTCGTAAATGTGGCGATCGAGTTGAACGGTCAACCTCCTTTGCAGGTCTATGTGAAACCGGCTCGCGAGTCTCGTATCATTCTTCGTTCCATCGATATCGGGGCGATGGAGTGCATTTCGACTTGGGACGAACTGCGTGATTTCAACAAGGTCGGCTCTCCTTTCTCCATCCCGAAAGCGGCGTTGGCTTTGGCCGGGTTTATACCCGAATTCTCAGCAGGCTGCTATGTTTCGTTGGAAGAGCAACTGAAAGCGTTCGGATGCGGGTTGGAAGTGACGTTGTTGGCTGCGATTCCTGCCGGTTCTGGCCTGGGAACCAGTTCGATTCTTGCGGCTACGGTATTTTGTGGATTGGCGTGGGATAAGAACGAGATTGGTAACCGGACGCTGATCCTTGAGCAGTTGCTCACGACCGGAGGAGGCTGGCAAGATCAGTATGGAGGGGTGTTACATGGATTGAAACTGTTGCAGACGGGTGAGGGTTTCCACCAGAATCCGTCGGTGCGCTGGCTTCCGGAATATCTTTTTACCGAACCGGAGTATCGTGTCTGCCACTTGCTTTACTACACGGGAATTACCCGTACGGCGAAGGATATCCTTGCTGAAATCGTACGTGGAATGTTCTTGAACAGTGGTTCCCATCTTCGTCTGCTTTCTGAAATGAAAGTGCATGCATTGGATATGTACGAGGCAATCCTTAGGGGTGATTTCGCTTCATACGGGCGATTGGTCGGTAAGAGTTGGGAACAAAATAAGGCACTTGATGCCGGGACAAATCCGCCTGCTGTGGAACGGCTCATTTCTCGCATCAAGGATTATGCATTAGGCTATAAACTTCCTGGTGCTGGCGGAGGTGGCTATCTTTATATCGTAGCCAAAGACCCGGAAGCCTCTTTGCAGATCCGCCGCCTTCTCACGGCAGATCCGCAGAATGACAATGCCCGTTTTGTCGAAATGAGCTTGTCGGATAAGGGATTGCAGGGGAGTAGATCGTAATCAGAAAATCGCAATCCAGAATTCGGATTGCGATTTTCGGATTACGTTTCAGATCTCGGCGACGGGGGGGATTGCATATTCCTTGATGATCAGATATCCGCATCCCCCGATGAAAGCGAGGAAGATGAATGCTACCAGAATCAACAATTTTTTGGGAGAGGAAGCTTTGAGAGGAACAGTTGCCGGTTCGATAATGGTGTAGACCGGTGTCTGTTCCTGTACTCGGAGTTTATCCTGTTCGAGCTTTTGCGCTAACGTGTTATATACATTGAACGTAAGAGTCATTTCGTTGCGTAAACGCTCTTGCTCGGTGCGGTAACTGGCGGAGATAATGTTCTTGTTACCGTCTTCAAAAGCTGCATAAGCCTGCTGTGCTTTGTAATAGGCACTGCGGGATTCTTTTAGCACTTTTTCTGTAAATTCCAGATCTTTCTTTGCTTTCTGCGTCCGGTAATGTGCTGAAAGAGGCTTAGATCCATTTACTACGAACCTGGTAGTAGCAGACCCAAACAGAGGAAAGCGGTAGTGTATGTTTGGCAATTACTCCTGCTATGAAAAATTTAGGCATTAGAAATAGATGTAGAGTATATGAAATTCCTAAAAATTTAAAATATATTACAGCTGTTCCCAGAATGAGCAAATATATGGAATATTCAGCAAATATCTATGGCATATATTTAAAATACATTTCAAAAGATGATATTTACCCATATTCAATAGATGAATGTTTTATAGATGTAACTCATTACTTAAAACTTTATAAAATGAATGCAATGGAACTTGCAAAGGTTATGATGAAGGATATTTTAGATACATACAAAATTACTGCTACATGTGGCATTGGTAACAATATGTATTTAGCAAAAGTTGCTTTAGATATTCTATCAAAACATAGCCCCGCCAATATTGCATGGCTTAATGAGGAAAAATATATAAAAACGTTAGGTGACCATAAGCCTATAACAGACTTTTGGGGAGTTGGAAAAGGAACTGCTAATAGACTAAAAAAAATGGGCATTTTTACGATGAATGAACTTGCAGAATGTAATGAAAAAAGACTATACAAAGAATTTGGAATAAATGCACGTTTTTTAATAGATCACTCAAAAGGCTTAGAAACATGCACAATTGCAGATATTAAAAATTATAAACCAAAAACAACTTCATATAGTAATAGTCAAGTTTTATTTAAAGATTACAACTATGAAAATGCAAGATTAATAGTAAAAGAAATGGTAGAGTTATTATCTCAAAAGCTAATAGAAAATAACAAAAAAACCGGAGTAGTTAGACTGTATATTGGGTATTCAAAAGACATAATAAAATCAACAGGTGGGAGTAGAAAATTAGTAAACCCAACTAATTTATATACAAACCTAGTTTTTGAATTTATGAAACTATTTGACCAAACAACAGATAAAGATACACCAATAAGAAAAGTACGGAATAAGTTTTGATAATTTGCAAGAAGATGATAACCAGCAAATAAATTTATTTGAAAGCCTAGAAAGTCAAGATAAACAAAAGAGGCTTGAAAAAACAATAATAGAGCTAAAAGCCAAAATGGGCAAAAATATAATTCTAAAAGGAATGAACTTAGAAGAAAACGCAACAACTCAAATTAGAAATAAACTAATAGGAGGTCACAATGGATACTAGTAAACAAGATAGAGCCAAACAATTCATGTCATTTGAAGCATTAACAGGCCTAAAAGAAGTTTTTAAAGAAAAAGAACACGAATGTGAAGAAAAAGAAAATAAAGCAAAAATAGTGTGTAAAAATATCTTGAATTGAATATAATAATATGATAAAATACAAAACAGAAAATAAATAAATGAAAGGGGTATATTCTAAATGGATGAGAAAAAATACACAAAAATTGGTATAATTGTTACAGTTATAATTGTGGCTATAGTTTTAGGAATAGGAGGATTGATTTATTCAAAAGTGAAAAATAATGATACAGGTAATGATATTCAAAAAATAGCCAAAAAGGAGAATGTAAAAATAAGAGAAAATGAAGTAAGACAATTAACATTAGAAGACTATAGCACAGATGTATTTTCGATGAAAAAACCAAAAGGCTGGACAGTAGAAGGTGCTGGAATAGGGGTATTTTATGCAATTAGAGCTTATGACCCACAAAATACAAACAACCAAGTATTTTTAATGGTAAAAGTTCAACCATTGTTAAAAAGTTCAGGTGCAAAAAACTTTTGGCAGAATTATTATAATTTAAGTGGTGGAAATTCACAATACAAAGTGTTTGCTGATGCGGTAGTATTAGATAACCCAACAACGGAAGGATTTTATAAAAAATTTGGAGAAATAACTTCATATGCAGGTTCAATAGAACCAACACTAAGCTCTTTCAAATTTCCAACATTTAATAACTTTACAAAACAAGAAGAATTTGAATCTACAGCTTCTATGAAAAGCTTAGCACTTGATAGCAAAGTGTTAAGAGCAACCTTCCAAGGTGCTAACGCAAAAGAAGGAGAAGGCTTATTCTTGGCATCAGTTGTCAATTTTGGGAACCAATACCAAGGCGGAGTGGATATGCTATATTACATGGTTTATGATATAATGGCAGTAACATCTGAAAAAGATAAGTTTATAGACTACAAAGATATTTTACTAGAAACAGCAAATTCAATAAAATTTACAGATAACTATGTAAAAACAACAATTGATAATAGTAATGCTCAGACACAAAAAGCACTTGAGTTAAATGCATCAATACAAAGAGCTTTCGATTCATACATGAGTGCATGGGAAAGCAGAAGTAAGTCTTATGATATAATGAGCCAAAAACAAAGTGATGCAATGTTAGGTTATGAAAGGGTGTACGATACAGAAAATGGGGATATCTACAAAGCATATAATGGATTCACAGATGATTATGATGGAGAAAGATATAAATCAATATCAGATAACATGTATACAGAGCCAACGTATGGATATATAGATAAATAACTTTAAGGAAAGCAGATAGTTTTTGAAATTATCTGCTTTTAAAGTATAATAAATAAAAATGAAACTTTTTGAATTTCAAAATAGTATTAAAATCAAGAGAGGAAAAAAGGTGATTATATGAAAAAGACAACTATAATAGTATTAGCAATAATAATTCTAATAGCAATAGTTATAGGTATAATGTATGTAATTGACACAACCAGAATACTAAAAAACAAAGAAGCAATATTTAGTACATGGGGATATACAGTTAATGAACCAAAAGAAATAAAAAATGGTTCTAAAGATATACCTAAAGAAGATAAAATAATATTTAATGATAATGGTGGCAAAATGGCTTGCATTGAATATGATTGCAAACCAAAAGAATTTAATACAAACCAAGAAATACTAGAAAAATTTAAAATTCCAGAAGGAATGAAAGTACAAAGAGTACTTGGAGTATATATTCCAAACAGAGATGTAGATACACATAAATATAACATTTTGCACGATATCTCAATCTCTTTTGCAAATGAAAATAAAGCAATAACAATAACAGCAGCAATAAATGAGGAACCGTTTACAGATTATGCGAAACTTTCAGGAGACCCAGAGTATCAAAAATCTGTTATAAATGGAGAAGAAGCTGAACTATTCCGTGTAGATGCAACAAAAACAATAAACAAAGCAATGTATCAAATAGCAATTTTTGAGTACAATGATGTGCATTTTGTAGTTGAAACTAAAAATATAACAGAAGAAGAATTTTTAACATTTGTAAAAAGCATATTCGAAATTGATATGAAATCATATATCGAAAAAAAAGCAAATGAACAGCAATTTATAGGAACAGTATTAGAAGAAACAACAAAATATATGGTAGTAGAACCAAATGAAGACGAAGAAGAAAGAAAATCAGCAGATAAAATAATGGTAAGCTTTGGAACAGACCATAAGGATTACCTATATGGAATAGGAAGAAAAGTACTAATAACATATAACGGAGAAATAAGAGAAACATATCCAGCCCAAATTAGTTCAGATGAAATATCAACAGAAGGCTACCCAGGTTTTTACCTATATTCAGATGAAAAACAACAAACACCTAAGAAAACTAAAGTTCTAAACAATCAAGATATTTATGAAAATAACTCAAGTTATGACCTTTATTATTATGGCTTTGAAAATATATATGTAAACATAAACAATGAAGAAGACCTAAAACTAGAAGATGCCTTAAAACAAGGAAAAGTTACACTAGATGCAATAATTGCAAAAGCAAATAAAGATTTAGATAACCAAGTAATTGAAGGCAATATGTATGATGATGGAGGCACAACAATTTATAAATATCCAAAACTAACAATAATAAAAAGCCATACACTAGAAGGAGACAGAGACGTTTATATAGGAATTCCAGAAATGACAATTGAAGTTAGAAAAAAATAACAATATTCCCTTAGAGCAAAAGCTCTAGGGAAATTTTTTATATTTTTCAAAAAAATTTCTTGACAAATCAAAAACAAAATAGTATTATTGTATTATGCAAGTAATACAATAAAGAAAGGATAAAGATTGTGGATTACATATTTAATGATGATAGACCAATTTACATTCAATTAGTTGAGATGTTGAGGCTTCAAATTGTTTCTGGAAAGTTAAAAATGGGTGAGAGGATTCCGTCTGTAAGGGAGCTAGCGCTTACAGCTAAGGTCAACCCTAACACCATGCAAAAGGCTTTGGCTGAGCTTGAAAGCGAAGGCTTGCTTTTTACTGAGCGTACAAACGGAAAATTTGTTACAACTGATGTAGAATTAATTGAAAAGGTAAAAAGAAACTTGGCAAAAGAAAAGGTAAAAAGCTATCTTGATGGAATGAAAGATATTGGAATTGAAAAATTCGAAGCTATAAAGTACTTGCAAGAATTAGGAGGAGAAAAATAATGGAATTATTGGAATGCAAGCATTTATGTAAGAGCTATGATGATACTCCAGTTTTAAAAGACATTAACTTAAAAATTGAAAGAGGAAAAATAATAGGTCTTTTAGGTAAAAACGGTGTTGGTAAGTCAACTCTTATAAAAATAATTAATGACCTACTTGTGCCAACAGAAGGCGAAGTATATATAAATGGAGAGAAACCAGGGGTAAATTCTAAAAAAACAATAGCATATCTACCAGAAAGAACATACTTAGATAAAGAGATGAAAATAATAGAAGTTTTCCATTACTTTGAAGAATTTTACGATAACTTCAATATAGAAAAAGCTAAAAAACTACTAAAAGATTTAAACCTAGATATTAACAAGAAAATCTCTAAAATGTCTAAAGGTATGCAAGAAAAATTACAATTAGTTTTAGTTATGAGTAGAGATGTAGACCTATACATATTAGATGAACCACTAGGGGGAGTAGATCCAGCAACAAGAGATTATATATTAGATACAATATTATCAAACTTTAAAGAAGGAGCAAGTATGATAATCTCAACACATCTTATTTCAGATATAGAACGAATTCTAGACGAGGTAATATTTATGAATGACGGAAAAATAATATTAACCTCACCAGCAGATGAATTAAGGGAAAAGGAAAAAAGTTCAATAGATGAAATATTTAGGAGGTACTTTAAATGTTAGGAAAAGTAATGAAATATGATTTAAAATGGATTTGTAAGCCACTACTTGTATTCTATATATTAGGGCTTGCTTTTTCAGGAGCAGCAAGACTTTTGAGCAATATCCAAAACTCAATAGTGTTTACAGTTATAACACAAATATGCTATGGAGCAGCAATTTCAATGATGGCAAGCATTGTAATTAATTCACTCATGAGATGTTGGGTAAGATTTATACGAAATATTTATAAAGATGAATCTTATTTAACACATACATTACCAGTAAAAAATGAAACAATATTCTTATCAAAAGTATTATCAGGAATAATTCTTATGCTAATTTCATTTGCTATAATTTTTGCTTGCATTGTAATAGGATATGGAACAAAGGCAAATTTTGAATTTATAAAAAATGCATTAATGCCAATAGCAACAATGCTTGAAATGAAGGCAGGAGTAATAATTGCAGTAATAGGTATAATACTAATTTTAGAATTTATATTCATGCTAATATGTGGATATTTAGGTATAATTTTAGGACATAAATCAAACAACAAAAGAATAATAAAATCAGTAATATATGGCATAGTTTTATTTATAGCAATGAGCATAACAACAGTTTTTATCCTATATATTGAAGGATTATTTAACAAAAACATTATGAATTTATTTAATACTGTAGAAGCTCCAAATAAAGAAACTATGCAGCTTTTAATGGTAGGAGGCATAATTTTATACTTGATATATATTATAATTTATTATATAATTGGAAACAGCCAAATTAAAAAAGGTGTAAACGTTGAATAAAAGAAGGAATAAAAATGGGGTTAGAAATTAAAGATGTGTGCAAAAACTTTGGCACAAAAGAGGCGGTAAAACACTTGAATCTCTCTATAGATAAACCAGGAGTTTATGGACTTCTTGGAACAAATGGTGCAGGAAAAACAACCACAATAAGAATGATTTTAGGAATTATTAAAAAGACATCAGGAACTATCACTTGGAACGGAAAAGAAGTAAAAAGAGAAAATGTGAACTTTGGATATATGCCAGAAGAAAGAGGATTATATCCAAAAACAGAAATATTTAATCAACTAATGTATTTTGCCAAATTAAAAGGAATGAAAGTTAAAGAGGCGGCAGAAGCAATTGACTATTGGTTAAAAAGACTAGATATGGTAGAATACAAAAACATGCTTGCTGAAAAACTTTCAAAAGGAAATCAACAAAAAATTCAATTCATAATAGCAGTAATGAATAATCCAGAATTAATAGTGCTAGATGAGCCATTTAGCGGACTTGACCCAGTAAATACAGAAATGTTAAGCGAGGTTATGAAAGAGTTAATAGCACAAGGAAAATACATAATAATGTCAAGCCATCAAATGAATTCAATAGAAGAATTTTGCACAAATTTAACAATTCTAAATAGAGGAAACACAGTATTACAGGGAAATTTAGAGAAAATAAAACAAAGCTATCCATCAGAAAAACTTGAAGTAATAAGCAGTAAAAATATAGATGAATTATTGAAAGAACAAAATTTAGAAGTAATACAAAACACAGAAAATCATTATTTAATCAAAATAAAAACAGAAAATCAAGGTTATGACTTATTCAAAAAGTTGGCAGATAGCAATATAAATGTAACAAAATTCGAATTTAAAAAGCCTACTTTAAATGAAATATTCATAGAAAAGGTAGGTGCTATGTAACATGAAAAATTTAAAAACAGTAACAGCGTTCACAATAAGCGAAATGGTAAGAAGAAAATCATTTATAATATCAACATTGGTTATATTAATCATAATCGCATTGGCATTCAATATACCAAATATAATGAAAAAACTTGGAAATGATGGCTCTGGCGAAAAAGTGTTGATAATAGACCCAGAAAATCTTTTTGAAGGAATGGCAAGCAATCTAAACGAAGCAGGTTTAGGCTACGAATTCCAAACAACAACAGAAGAATTAAACTTAGAAGAAATTAAAGAAAAAATAAAAAATGATATAGATGCGTGTATCAAATTTTCAAAACAAGAAAATACAGTAAAAATGGAATACATAGTTGAAAGTGCTGCAGTAAATTATGGAGAAGTTCCACAAACATTAGTTGCAACATTTACAAATTTATACAGCAACTTGCAAGTAAAAAAATTAAACCTAAGCCCAGAAGAACTATCAATCCTAGAACCTGAATTTGATGTAACACTTACAGAAACAGATGAAAATGCAGCAAAGGGTAATATATTTATAATGATGATGATATCAATAGTGTTATTCTACGCAGTGTTTTTCTGTGCAGGCCAAGTATCAACTGCAATAACAACTGAAAAAACATCTAAAATAATAGAAACACTAGTTACATCAACAGATAGTAAAACAATAGTACTTGGAAAAACATTAGGAATAGGAATTGTAGGATTAATACAAGTAATATTAATGATGATTGTTGCCATAATATCAGCAAAATTCTGCATGGACTCAGAAATATTAAGTTCAATATTTGATGTATCAACAATTACTCCAACACTATTTATTATAACACTAATATATTTCTGCTTAGGATATGGGCTATATTCACTGCTCTTTGCATTAACAGGAGCAACTGTAAGCAAACCAGAGGATGTGCAATCAGCAAATGGACCAGTAAGCTTTGTGGCAGTAATAGGATTTTATTTAGCATATTTTTCAATGATGAATCCAAGTAGCAGTGTAAACAAATTAGCTGGAATAGTTCCAATATCATCACCATTCTGTATGCCACTTAGAGTAATGATGGGAACTGCAACAACTGGAGAAGTTATAACTTCAGTATTAGTATTAATAGCAACAACAGCACTTGTAGCAATGCTTGCAATAAAAGTATATTCATCAACAATACTAAACACAGGTGCAAGATTAAGCCTAAAAGATGCAATAAAAATGGCAAGGGAAAATAAGGAGTAAAATGAAAGAATTTTTTAAGAAGTATTTTAAATGGATAGTATTATTTGCATGTTTAATATGTTTTCTAGCTTTAGCTGAGGATGTATTTCACAAAGAAATAATGGAAGGCGATATAATAGGATATGAATTGGTATCAGGGTTTTTAATAGGAGATTCAACAACACCAGTTGCAAAGTTTATTACTGAGTTTGGAGGAGCAATTTTTCTAATAACTCTTACAATATTATTAATAATCTTTATAAAAGATAAACGAATAGGAATATCAATATGCACAAATTTAGCTATAGTTACTCTATTAAACCAAATATTAAAAAGAATACTCCAAAGACCACGCCCAACGGAATTTAGAATAATTGAGGAAAGCGGCTACAGCTTCCCATCTGGTCATTCAATGGTTAGCATGGCGTTTTATGGATATTTGATATATTTAACCTATAAATATATCAAAAATAAATACATAAAATGGGGATTAACGGTTTTATTAGGACTGCTTATAGGAGCAATAGGAGTAAGTAGAATTTATTTAGGAGTACACTACACTAGTGATGTTATAGGTGGATTTCTAATATCAGTTTCATATTTAATAATATACATAATGGCTGTTAATAAATTCATAATGAAGAAAAATGATGGAAGAACTACTTTAAGAAAGAAAAGAGAACTTAAAGTAAAAACAAAAAAGATTGCAAATAGCTTTAAATATGCATGGCAAGGAATTATATCAGCATTCAATACAGAAAGAAACATGAAAATACATGTAATAATAATGCTTCTAGTAATACTTGCAGGAATAATTTTTAAAATAAACATATTTGAATGGATAATATGCATAATTTGCTTTATGGCTGTTATAGGAGGGGAACTAATAAATACCTCCATAGAAACAACAGTAGATATAGCAATGCCTGAAAGAAATGAAAAAGCAAAACTTGCAAAAGATGTAGCAGCAGGAGCTGTGTTAGTTTTAGCCATAGGCTCAGCAATAATAGGGTTAATAATTTTTGTACCAAAAATCTGGAATATTATATAATTAATAAGTCATACTAGTAAAGATTTTAAACTAGGATGACTTTTTTTAAACAAAAACATGAAAAAAAGTTTATAATTACTTAATTTAATTGGTGGAATAGATATACCTACAAGTGGTAATGTAATTATTGATGGAGAAAACATTTCTAAATATAATGAAAATGAATTATCTAAATATCGTGCTGAAAATGTAGGCTTTATTTTTCAATTTTATAACATATTACCAACACTTACAGTGCTTGAAAATGTTGAGTTAATAAAGGATGTTACTAAAAATGGAGTAGACAGCAAAGAAGCTATTAAAGCTGTGGGACTAGAAGCACATATGAATAAGTTTCCAAATCAATTATCAGGTGGTGAGCAACAAAGAGTTTCTATAGCAAGAGCAATATCTAAAAACCCAAAACTATTACTATGTGATGAACCAACAGGTGCACTAGATTCTGCAACAGGTGTTGAAGTTTTAAAGCTTTTACGAAAACTAGGAATAATACTAAGCTTACCACTAGGCTACACTATGATAGACTACATCTTCAAATCAGCCCTAAGTGATGCTTACTTTTACTACTTTTTTGTAATATGCCTATCAATAGGCATAACTTTCAAAGTATATCCCATAGGTAGTAACATTTTAAGTAAGGTCTCAACTTTAGGCGAACGGGCACGGCTTTCAATTCTAGCAATTACTGGTTGTTTTAATCCACAAATTTTACTTAAATCTCTTTGAGAAAGATTAGATTTTTCTCTAGCATTAATTGTTGCCTGAATTAAATCAACTTCAAGCTGAATTGCAGATTCCTCCTCAGGTGTAAAATTCAAACTTTTTTCAATATCATTCCAAGTTACTTCTTTATTCATTTTCTTTATCCTCCTTTTTCATGTATTCTGCTAATAATTTCCTGGCTCGGTCAATTTCTCTTTTGGGAGTTTTTTGAGTTTCCTTCATAAAACATGTTAATAACAAAAATGTGTTATTTGTAATATATGCAAATATTATTCGATCTCGCAGTGGTCGTAATTCCCATATATTATCACACAAATGCTTTATGTATGGTTCTCCGAGAGCAAGACCATTGGTTTGCAACAGTCTCATATAAGCAGTAATTTTTTCGAGTTTTATCCTACTATCTTTATTATTATGCTGATTCAAATAATTAATGTAGGTTAAAACTTCATTTTCATCTTTAGTATTTTGATAAAAAACAATTTTATACATATAGAACTCCTTCTATAGCACAATATAATGATAACATATTGGTTATCAAAAGTCAATACTATATTTGATTTAAAATTTAATTGATTTTCTTAAAGAAAAAAATATTAAGAAAATAAAAGCATAATTGGCAAATTGAAATTGCCAAGAATAATATAAAATGTTTATAACATATTTTTAACAAAAAATCAATAAAAACCAAAATTCTTTTAATGGAAATTTAGTGTTTATATATTAAACTATTATTA
>ENA-OPXM01001173-OPXM01001173.1-human-gut-metagenome-genome-assembly--contig:-NODE-1173-length-12743-cov-3.055170_pt1 | contig 12743 bp, 10 predicted proteins | sample MGYA00241707_ERZ502035 | MGnify/ENA primary metagenome ERZ502035 (study PRJEB25962, sample SAMEA2043051) | human gut metagenome | biome: human gut; feature: human-associated habitat; material: faeces... | reverse complement strand
CTGAGCAGTTGCAGGGGCAGATTGCATCCGCCAAAATCCCGCTTTCCAGAATGATTTCTCCGCAACTCTATTGGGTGATGTCGGATAGTGAGTTTACATTGGACATCAATAATCCGCAGGAGCCTAAAATCCTCTGTGTGGGAAACAACCCCGACCGCCAGAACATATACGGTGCGGCTTTGGGCTTGTATAATTCCCGCATCGTAAAGCTCATCAATAAGAAAGGAATGCTGAAAAGTTCGGTCATCATCGACGAACTGCCCACCATCTATTTCAAAGGATTGGATAACCTCATCGCAACGGCACGCTCCAACAAGGTTGCCGTTTGTCTGGGCTTTCAGGATTTCAGCCAGTTAGTGCGCGACTATGGGGATAAGGAGGCGAAGGTCGTGATGAATACTGTAGGTAACATATTCAGCGGGCAGGTAGTGGGTGAAACTGCCAAGACGTTAAGTGAACGCTTTGGCAAGGTATTGCAGAAACGGCAGAGTATCACCATCAACCGCAACGACAAGTCCACTTCCATCAATACGCAGATGGATTCACTTATCCCGCCAAGCAAGATTTCCGGTTTGACGCAGGGTATGTTTGTCGGCTCCGTATCGGATAACTTCACCGAACGTATCGAGCAAAAAATCTTCCATGCCGAAATTGTGGTGGATGCTGACAAGGTGAAGAGGGAGGAAGCCGCTTACAAGAAAATTCCCATCATTACCGACTTCACCGATGAAAACGGAAACGACCGGATGAAGGAGCAGATACAGGAGAACTACAACCGCATCAAAGCGGAGGTGAAGCAAATCGTTTCGGATGAATTACAGCGCATAGCCGACGACCCGGAACTCTCGCATCTGTTACAGCAAAAAGGATAATTCCATTCCCTATATATAATAATGTATAGAAACAACAACGGCAGTAACTTCAAAAATTACTGCCGTTGTTGCTGTATGGATATTATTTCCGCTTCCGTTCTTTCTCATCATCCTGCTCCATCCGTTTGTTCAGCCGTTCCCGCATCTTGTCTAAAAAATACGTGCGGCTTTCGTTTTTGCGCCGTTTCATATCCGTATAGGTACTGTAACAATCACGGATGTCGATGTTCAGGAAAGTACCCACAAAGGCGGCTAACTCATGTATCGGGGTTTCCCCGTTGTTGATACTGCCCATTTCACTAAGTCCGTACACCATTTCCACCAATTCAATGGCACTCCCCGTCCATTGATAGGAGCCTTTAACCTTCAATAGTTCGGCACACATATCTTCATTACCATTTTGCAGGTAAGTACGTTTCACTGATAAGAAGGCGTACAACATCTCCATTGCCATGATACGGGCGACAAGATGGTCATATCCCGTTGAGAACTCCAAGTCATCGTTGAATTGGCAAACATCCACATCAATCGCGTTCCCTTGCCTTCCACGCAGGAAATAGTAGTTGTCCATATAGGTAGCCCCACTGCGGTAGTATTGGAAAAACGCCACATGGCGGTCGAAGAACATCTTTTGTTCCTCCTGTTGTTTTTCGTAGTAATCATCCAGTTCCTTTTCATCCAAAGGGCGTTGGCTCTCAATACGCAGGATATGGTGAAAATAAAACAAGGGTCCCAAAATCCTCGGTTTATACTGCTTGAAAAAGGCGATTTCGTCAGTGTCATTCCCAAAAGGTTGGGTTTGAACAAATCCTTTCAATTCGGTCAGCTTTTCTTTCAGGAAAATAAGCATTGTTTTACAATCCCTGATAATATGATTCCCGTTCAGGTCGATGGTAGCTATCCGGTTATCCATTTCCCGTATCATTTCTTCACATTTTATTTGCATTAAACATTCTCTTTGATTTCAGTCGCAAAGTTACGAATATCAATGCGATAGCTTATCATGTAAATTTGTCATATACTAACAGAAAATAACCATGGATGTCTCATTTCGTAGAAGTGTTGTTTTCTTTTCGCAAATTACCTGGGGTATCACCCAGATATTGCTTACAGAAACTGTTGAAATGTTGCGCAGAAGAGAAATTGAACTCGTCGATAATGTCCGAAAGAGGGATATAAGACATTGACAAGCGATATTTGATATGTTCTGCCCGCTTTTGAATCAACCATTGATAAACGGAAGTTCCAAACTCGTTCTTAAATATCCGGCGAAAAGTATGCACCCCGTAGCCACACAGTTCCGCTAGCTCTACCGTATTGTTGGCTTTGCGGTAGTGTGTTATCACAAGACTTCGGAACGGCACTTGCTCATCGGTCATCGGGTGAAAGAACGAACGCAACTCTTCCGCACCGTAATAGCGTGTGAATCCCCATATCAGTTCTTTGTGTTTTATATACCACAATTCGGAATCATACGTTTCATCCGTAATATAGGAAATAATTCCGTTCATCAAGATTTGTAAGGACTCTGGAACAATCAGCTTGCAACAATAGATTTTGGATTGAATGTACCGGTGAGAATAGAGGTAGTTAAGAATACATTTTTCACTCTGACAGATTGTATTGTTGAACTTATGCACCAAGACCGTAATATCACTCAGGGCTATGCCACTACATTCACTTTGGCGGGAAATAAACATAATTTCTCCCGCACAAAGTATTTCATTATAGAAAAAGCTACTCAATATTCTGGCATGCCCACTTTGACAATAAATAAGATAATTAATGTTCGAATCGTCATTATGGGCTGTAGTTCCTTGTACAAAAGTTTTCAGTTCAAAATGGCAATCTGTAGGATTTTCATCACACAAATTATATTTCTGGTTACACTTCATATTCATATATGAATTTATTCATTGCCAATATTTAATCCTCATTGAATATAACATCATCGCGTTTCCGGGAAAAATGAGACCAACCGAAAAATAAAAAGTCGGTCAGTCTCTTGTCCATTTCTCAGTTGAGTGATATTCCTTTTTCCAAATAAACCATATATAGTCTTTCACTATATAATTGGGAACTGTTTATATCATTTTACTGTGGTACTGTTTAACTTCTATGAAATAAATTTGTGTATTAATATCTCGTTTTAGCTATTTAGTATATTCATCTTTAGTCATTATTATTACCTGCTTTGTTGGAACCGCATCTTTTTTTATGCCAGATGAGTCACGAGTAGTTATAATATAACTACCTGATTTGCATTCGGTTGTAGTCGCTTCCAAATTCTTCGGTTCTGTATGCGTAACCGATGCCGTAGAAACAATTACAGTACCACTTGTTTCATTCCTTTTTTCCCCTTTCATGACAGTCATCTTCAAATTCTCCGTTTCTACTTCTGTAATCGACATCGTAGGTTTCGTCAGTAATATGCCATCCGGTAAAGCAAAATTCATCGTAATTTTGTAATCCGTATCAAATTTCTGCCTGTCTTTTTCTGAAAGCTCCAATACAGACATCTTTTTCAGAGTCCCAAGTACTTCTTTATCTATATCGGGATGAAGTCCTTTCGTTATCCGGCTATTGGCTACCACACCTTTTGGGGTCACAGTAAAATCGATTATCACATCCCCTTGTATCTTTTCTTCGATTGCTGTTGAAGAATAGTTAATATTCTTCTTAAGAAAAGCAAACATAGCCTGCATACCGGTTGGAGAACCAAGATTACTACAAGATTGTGAATCGGAAGTTGCTTGAGAAATAATAACCATATCATCCTCTTTTCCTAAAGTTTTCAATACTCCAATCTCTTTTTTATTATCAGAGCTTTGTGCCTTGACAGATGTAGTAGTTCCACAAATTAATGTAAGAGTTGAGAATAGTAATAATACTAATCCGCTCATTTCTGATTTCTTCTTTTTCATTTTGTCATTTTTTTAATGTAATTATTCAAATATATAAACTCAATACTGCACAGCCAATGGAGATAAGTTATGTTTGCAAACACAGTTTGCCCATTAAAACAGGTAGATAAGAATCACTTACCGGAATAAGTGTATTTGTACTCCCAATCCGGATTCTTTTCCGTTCAATATATTCAATATGAGATAGTGAAACAATATAGGAACGATGCACACGACAAAAATCGTTTTCTCCAAGACACTCTTCAAAACTTTTCAGACTATTCTGCGAGAGTAGAGGCTTATTATTTGTACGATGTACTCTTACATAATCACCATACCCTTCCACATATAGAATTTCATCCGGGTGTAAACGAATAATCCGGTTTCCTTCACGAAGGAAAATGGGCTTACCAACTCGTTTTGCATACAATTGCTCATTGACTTTGGTTAAAGCTCTCTCTATTTTCTCCAGATGATCCATTAGCATATCAAGCGTAGCAACATCCCCGTCGAAAGTGATACATTTAAGCATACTATTCCTTTTATTGTTGTTTATATCTACTACAAATTAAAGGGAAATACCTGCTAACTAAAGTTAAACACCGATGAATAGGAATTATTCGCAAGTGAGGAAGGTAATAAGAGGAGGTGAACGAACTTACTTAACCCTCCTCCTCTTGCATAAGCCATTTTTTAAATACAGGCGTTTTTACTTTACTTATAATGATACGTTCCGGGATGGGCAAAAGCAAATTCACGGAAAGCCTGTTACCCAGCCAGATATCTACGTCCTTAATCGCTTTGCGGGAGATGATAAATTGACGATTGGCACGGAAGAAAAGCCAATTATCCAACTGTTCACCAAGCATATCCAGTGTACGGTCTACCGGATGTTTTTTACCGTCAAGAGTATAGGCTATTACCTTCTCTTTAGCAGTATAAAAGTAAAAAATGTCTTTTACCGGAAGCGGATAAAACTTATCGGCAAGCATTATCAGCAACTTCTTCACATCGTTTCGGTTTCGAATAGTGGCATTCGTTCGCCGGATATGTTCTTCCCGCTCTATCGGGTTAAAGAGCATGAACTTATTCAAAGCATGTTCCAAAGAAGCAAGTGTTATCGGTTTAAGCAAATAATCGATGCTGCATACTTGAAAGGCCTGTAAAGCATATTCATCATAAGCAGTAGTAAACACGACAGGAGCTTCAATATTTACCTGCTCAAAAATATTAAATGCCAATCCGTCTGCCAGATGAATATCCATGAAAATAATATCCGGTTGTCCGGAAGACCGGAACCATGTCACACTATCCTCAATACTTTCCAGTTCGGCAATCACTTCGATATCGACCATTGAATTCTGTTGCAGAATAGCTTTCAAACTACTTACCGCTGCTGTCTCGTCTTCTATAATAATTGCTTTCATGTTATTGCTATTATTTCTCATTCCACTTCATTCAATAAAGGAAGAAATACCTCAAAACAACCGTTGGCATTTGCTATTTGTATATTTCTGCCTGTCAACATCCGGTAACGTTCCCGGAGATTTTTTAGCCCTATCCCGTGTCCAACAGTCTCTTCCATCTTCGGTCGGATAGAATTTAATATCACCAGCCAATTGTCGGATTTAGTATAAATCTGAATCTGCAAAGGATGCCGTTTACTGATGACATTGTGTTTAACTGCATTCTCAATCAGAGGAAGCAGGCTAAGAATAGGCAGCTTTTTTCTCAAATAAGTTTCCTCCACTTGAATAGAGAAGAATAATTTATGTTCGTATCTTACCCCCAACAAGTAAGTATAAGCCTTAACAAATTGCAGTTCCTCATCAAGAGAAACCAATGTCTTATGATTACTCTGTAAAATATATCGGAATACATTCGATAATCCCTCCAGATATTCAAGTGTCTTCTCCTGTTCTCCCGCCCGAATCAAAGAATTAAGCCCATTCAGGGAATTGAAAAAGAAATGAGGGTTAATCTGTCCCATTAGTGCATTGTAAGAGCTTTGCAGTTGTTTGACTTTTATTTTTTCATATTCCAGCTTCATTTCCTGTTTTTTATCAAAAAGATGAAGAAGAAGCATCGTTAGCAAAACTGTCAGCAAGATGAAAATATGTTCTATTATTAACGGGTATGAATTGGATGTTACCGTCATTGCTCCTATTACACCTCTATGAACTCTGTCAGGGGAAGTATTTGCAAGCGTATCCTTTTTTTCGATTGCAGGAGTTGTGCTGGTCCAAACCCTTGACAGACTGACTGCTTGCTCTGTTACACAAAAAGAATCTGAATGGATTTGTGTCATAACACTTTTACGTATAAAAGGAAATGCCTTGTACAATCCGCAAGCAACAAGCAGACAAATTCCGGTTGCCAAACCTAATGTCTTCACTTCTTTATGGAATCTCCTGATTCCTAATCGATATATCCATCTGCAAAGAATGAATAGCACAAAAGAAAAGAAGAAAAGCCATAATAGAGGAAACCACAATTCGATTTTTCCCTGTTTAAGGGCAACATCACCGGCCGGTGAGTTTGTTACCAGCTCATAATGTTGCATTATCAATGCAAAATTAGCAAAGAGGGAAAGAATCACCGAGATTGTGAATCCGATCAATAATTCATTTTTTGTTGTTCGTAACATTGTTACCTATTGTTTTAATGATTCCACAAAGATAATTCATCTCTCTCCTCAACTTTAAATCAACCGATGAAACGGATAAAATAGGTGGTGAATCGCCCTTGCACTTTATAGAGAAAATGGAAAGATACTCATAATACTGCATTCTTTATGCAAATAAGTACATCAGCATAATAAACTTATACTATCTGTCATTCTGAATGTAGTGAAGTAATTAAAAAATACCATCAATAAATAATTTTACAAGTATCTGTATATCAACTTGTTGCCATAATCGGCACTTTGATCGTGTTAAAGTTGAACTTTGACCATCTCGAAGTTCAACTTCGACCTCCTCGAAGTAGCACCTTGACGCGGTCAAAGTATAGCCCCGACTTTCAAAGGGTTTAATTGTCCGTTTTTTAATACATATACGACGGATTGTTTTTAGTCTCTATTCGACTTTCCTTCGGAAAAATATTTCATAAAGAGTCAAAGTGATAGTAGCACCCATAATATCTCTATCCAAAACTCCTTTTTTTAGACGCATCCGGTCATAAAATACACCGACATTGATTTTCCCTTTAAAAACCGGTAGTCCCAAACCGGCATTGATTCGCATGGAAAGTCCTGAATTACCGTTAATCTCCATATAAGAAGTTGCCAGATTTACTCCTGCCTTATAGGATACCCGTTTCCAGAAATTATCACTTGGGAAACCATTAGGAAAATAACAAATGCCAATGTTACATTTGCTTACATCTTGAAATCTAATACGGCTGTCTACTGATGACAAGGAACTGTATTGTTGAAAAGTATAGTCCAGTGCGCACTCCCATTTCTTATACTTCAAAGATGTTCCTATACCGAAATATTGAGGTAAACTCTGTTTTTGCGGCTTTTGTTTCTTGTCGGTAGTTGCATTGCCATTTGATAAGGATTGCTCATTATAGATATCCAATTTCTGGCGATACCCATAAACAGCCCCTATAGCATAGGATAAATCATGATTTATCGAGCGATGATACTGAATACCCAAATTAGCGTAAAATGACCGTGCGTGCATTTTTTTATCAACGGTCAAGCTGCCCTGTCGTTCTGTCTGAACAATATCACCGAACAAATAACAAAGATTCAGTCCCAATGACCAATGTTGGGACAGAAGGTAGGCATTGGATAAACTAACCTTCGAAACCCCTCCGCTTCCTGTGAATGTACTGGTGTAATTTTCATGCGGATTTCCCTCTATCGGTTGGATAGACTGAAAATAATACCCCACAGAACTATAAGGAGTCAGACTTGCAGCCATATACCATCGGGGGATGATACGTCCCCCAAATACTAATCCGGAAAAACTACCCGTAAAAGCCTTATTGGACTTATTTCCGGAAGTATAGAATTCATTCTTGACAAATATAGAAAGATCGGTCAACAGGCGTTTATTGTCCAATGCGGTTAATCCTGCGGGATTCTCTATGTTTATCAGCATATTATTTCTCATTCCGTAAGCAACACCTCCCATCCCGGCATTTTGACCATACAACCCCGATTCCAGTTCTCCAATACCAAACATGGAATAAGGTGAAGAGGTCATAACATTTTGCGCTTGTGTTTTAAGTGTTATCAATAAAAGGAAGGATATATAATTAATAGCTTTCATATATTTTATAATTTAGTTGGAGAGTAATTGGAAATTGTCCGTTTGAATCACTAAAAGTCATATTTTTCAATGTTTTGGTATAATCATCACTATTGAAGACCAACTGGAGATTATGTTTGTTTTTTCCCGAGGCACCTAACTCTTTTTGCATGAATTGACTGACATCAAAATAGTAGTATGTGTTTCCGAAGAAAAGGTCGTCTTTTATCAACTTACCCGATTGTTCCTCATCTCCCAAATAATCTTTCACTGCATCGGTAACAACATTGTTCTCGTCTGCTATATACAAAAAGATGCTGTCCGGTAATACATTATAATCCGAATATGTTCCGACTTCAGGATATATTTTTAAGATCGCCTGCTCAATATGTACATATTCACCTTGTTCCATAATATTATTAAGATAAGGAAATTCAAGACGAGTATACCATCCGATGCCGGAGAATAGAATTCCTTTGTTTCCTAATTTGGTAGAAGGTATCTCTAAATCTGTCCAAGGGTAAGGCTCCATAGGAGTGTTTTTCCTGTCATGTTTCAATTTATTAAACTGCGTCTCTTTATTGGGTGAGAATACTATTTTCTGATGATTTTCATACGCACTTTCTATATGATAATATAATATCATAGCAGATAGTGAATCTTTTACCTGAAAACCTAATAGAGAATGACATTGCTGTTCATCGGGCACTATGACTAAGCCTTTAAAGTAATCCTCAAAATGATTCTCTGCAACTACTTCATCATGGTTATGGAAACGATTAAGTAAATCTTTCCCCAAATTGTCCGGCAGTCGTATCTCTATCTTTTCAGATGTGTTAGGCCTTGGCAAAAAGGAGTAAACCGCCAACGGATCAGGATCATAAGCAAATGATGAATTATTATATAAATATCCATTCTCATTCAACACAACCTTTTCAGTGAGTAAGTGAATTGCGTATTTTTGTTGTAAAGTGGTATCACCGACAAAGGTCTTGTTACAGGAAAGTACCAACATCAAAGAGTCAAACTGTACTGTTTCATTCGATTCTGTAGAATAGGATGGACGTAAATAAGGAATGTAGCCGGTAGCAGAAACACTTCCCCATACTGGATGAGTATATTTCCCGGCTAAGACAACATGTTTACCTGAGGTTTCCAAAGAATCAATCAAAACAGCAGTTGTGATAATGGTACTCGTATCCATACTAATATTACGAAGTTCAGAATTAACCCATTTATCCCCAAAAGTATTCTTATCATTATAACATGATAATAAGACTGATGATAGTAGGGCAAGACAAACGAAAAATAACGGTTTATACATATTATGTTTTTTGACGGCGAAAGACGGCATAAGCTCCGAAATACACAATTTTAATCCGCTAATCAACCTATATATTCCTGTAACATGGCTTTTGAGAGGGTAAGACATAGATTGAACAAAGCAAACTCGTTTTATGGATTGATATTCAACATCTACGGAGCAATTTCGACCACTTGCCGATTAAATTTGCCGGACACGTCAAAGCCATGTTCTTTTGCATCTCGTAAACAATAAATATAAAATAATGAAACATCAAAAAATCTTAGTATTTCTGCTAACAATGCTTCCTGTTATCATAACCTCTTGCAGTAATGACGACGAGGATGAGGATTTAATGGGAAAATGGCATCGTGTATCTGATTTTGACGGACTGGCACGTAGCGAAGCAACTTCATTTACTATTGGCAAGAAAGGATACTTGACTGGTGGGAATTTCTCGGATGATCGCCAGGGGCTTGCTGCCGGTATCGGTTATTTCTCATCTGACGGTCGTTGGACAGTGGAAGGAGAAGGCGGTATAACCGGTTCCTCTCATTTATATGGCAGAGACTGGAGAATGAGTAAATGGAAGAGAGTCAATGGACAGTTTAGTGTGGGGTATTATATTCCACAAATGAATACACAGTTAAAGGTCAGTGGAGGCCGGTTTATATATGGAGATTATGGAGTATGCGGAACTCTTTCCCGCTATTTCGGTGAATATATTGTAGGGCTTTATGGTATGTACACAGATGGGGAAACAAATGCCGGATTTCATTTCTCGATTCCTTTGCCGGGCAAGAAGCGCAACCGTCATGCAGTACGTGTAATGCTTCCGGATCATTTTGCTTTTCAGTATGATATGCGTAGCGGGAATGAGTTTGCCCGCCGTGCTTTGGGAGTCAGCTATAGAACAGAACCGAAATCAGCCGAGAATAGCCGTTTCTGGCAACCGGATTATATTCGTTATTATTTGATTCGTACCAATGATAAGACAAAATTTAAATAAGAGTTGATATTAGTAATTTAAACAAAAAATGAACAATTATGAGAAATTTAAAATGGTTGTATGCATGCTCTTTGGCGATAGCCTTCGGTGTGCTGTCTTTCACTGCAGTTTCATGTCATGATGATGACGATGAACCCAAACAGGAACCGGGTGAAGAAATCGTAACTCCCGATCCGGTTGTTGAGTACTATATTATGGGTACTGTGACAGATGCTGGTAAAGGACTGTCTAATGTGGATGTGAAAATTGGTTCTGAAACAATTAAAACAGACAAAGATGGTAAGTTTTCTGTAACTGAGAAGAATACAGGCAAGTACTCAGTTGAAGTTGCCCCTAAAGGTTATCTTGCTCAGAATACATCTGTGGAAATTGCTGCTAATGCGGAGAACCGTAGTGTGGTAACAGTGGCTGTGGCTCTGACAAAGCAAAGTGAACCGAAAAAAGTGGAAGTTGGCGAAGAGGGTAATAAGGAAGATGTAAAAGTAGAGGATAAGAGTACTTCAAATCAGGACGTTAAGGACCCGGGTACAGTTGAACCGGAGGATGTGAAGGAAGATCTTCCTCTTGTAACACCTGAATTGGATATTCCGGCTGGAGCGATTCAGACAGAAGGCAATGAAGATGTTTTAAAAGACGGTAATGCTGAAGTCAGTGTAACGACCTATGTTCCTGCTCCTGAAGAGGTAACTACGGAAGTGAAGAAAGAAGAAGAAAATAAGGAAGTTGAAAAAACGATTCCTTTGGCAGCTGCCCATTTTGAACCTAGTGGTTTGCAATTTACAGAACCTGTGACTATTTCTATTCCTAATCCTATTCCGGGTGTAACTTTTGCTCAGGATATAGAACTTACTTATCTGAAAGATGGAAAGTGGGTTCCACAAACAGAGGACATAAACAAAGTTGTTTACGATGAAAAATCAGGTAGCTACACGACTAAGGTTAAACACTTCTCTTCTTATGCAATGGAAAATAAAGTGACTAGCAAAGTTAGCTCTGAAACTGTGGTGAAGAGTGAGATTCTGGGACAGGCTAGTCGTGACAATAGCGAAAACCCTAAAGCTGTGACCGGTATTGCGCTGACTTATAAAGAAAAGGCTGGTTGGGAATGTAAAGATGCTGATATTAAAGCAGCTGTAACTAAAGCCTTGTCGGGTGCAAAAAATGAGACAGTGAATGCTATGGTAGCTTTTTTCAAAACTCGTTTGTACTCGTTGATGGGATCTGCATCTGGTATTACAGAAACAACCCGTACTTATAATACCGTAAACGTAAACGGTTATACAACAATGAATTATACTTGCTATGCCAAGACTCGTACTACTACATTGTCAACTACAGTGAAGTATAATGGTAAAGATGTGAAAATCTCAGTAACAGCAACACGCTATACCGGAACTGATCATCAGTATAAGACAGTTACTACTAATCCTACTCATAGTGGTGGTAAGGGTGGAAGTAACTAATAAATAATTCAGATCATAAAAATAACCCTTTTTTAATAAAACCCTTTTTTATAAACCCTGTTGGGTGATAATCATATGGGATATGAGGAGGAGGAAGTCACTGTGAAGTGGTTTTCTCCTTTTCGTTTTCATGTCTATGGATGTTTGAAGAGCGTTCTTTTTAGACAGAATTCTACTAATATAAGTTAATGTTTATAATTATGATTTGTTTCATGTAAATAAAGCCTATCTTTATCACCCAATACAACATAGGACAAATAAAATGTCATGAGCATAATTATTAAGAACCTTAATAAGATTTATCCCAACGGAAATCATGCTTTGAAAGATATCAATCTGGAGATTCCTGCAGGGATGTTTGGCTTATTAGGACCCAATGGCGCCGGCAAATCTACTTTGATGCGTATTCTAGTAGCCCTCATGGAACCAACTTCCGGGCAAGTAGAAATTTGCGGTTATGATTTGATGAAACAGCGGAAAGAAATACGCGGTATTCTGGGGTATCTCCCTCAGGACTTTCGTTTCTTTGCCAAATATAAAACGTATGAGTTTTTGGACTATGCAGCCCGTCTGTCGGGAATGACTCAAAACAGGCAAAGAAAGCAGGCTGTGGATGAAATGCTCGAAAATGTAGGATTGTTTGATGTACGTGAGCGGTATGCTAACAAATTATCAGGAGGCATGAAGCGTCGGTTGGGAATTGCGCAGGCATTGATACATCATCCTAAAGTAATCATTGTTGATGAACCTACTACCGGACTTGACCCCGAGGAACGTATCCGTTTCCGCAACCTTCTTTCGGAGGTCAGCGAGAATGATGTGACTATTATTTTGTCTACTCACATTGTCGGTGATATTTCCAGTACCTGTAACAATATGGCGTTAATGAATAGGGGACAAGTTTCCTTCAACGGTTCTCCCCAGGATATGT
>ENA-OPXM01001160-OPXM01001160.1-human-gut-metagenome-genome-assembly--contig:-NODE-1160-length-12912-cov-1.655830_pt1 | contig 12912 bp, 17 predicted proteins | sample MGYA00241707_ERZ502035 | MGnify/ENA primary metagenome ERZ502035 (study PRJEB25962, sample SAMEA2043051) | human gut metagenome | biome: human gut; feature: human-associated habitat; material: faeces... | reverse complement strand
CTGCATCAGAAGTGCATACGTTCATGACCTCTATGTGCTTATCTGCGACTACAAAGGCGTGACCGTTTATGTGGTCGTGCCGGACAGCTTCAACAGGTACGCCGTTTTGCGCCGTGTGCTCGGGCATCAGCTCCGCTTCATCCCTACTGCCGTATCAGCGGCTGACGGCGCTGCGATAGCCACGCCGACTCTGAGCAGCCTTGTGAGATTCGAAGAGGCATCCCCCCGGTGGGATTGAGATCTCTCGGCGGATCCGTGTCAAGACCAACAGCGGCACCCTGAACAGGATAAAGTTTAGAAATGGGCAATTGCCCTGAAAGAGGTGAAGCAGCGCATGAAGGTGAAAATATCATACTTACCGCAGGAGGAGCGGGACGCGACCGCCGCTCTAACCGCCCTGCAGCTCCGTCATCCGGACGGCAGGACACGCAGGAGCGACCGGCACCCGCCATACCGACAAATCTATTTTTCTGTCAGCGGTGAAAAAGACAGTTGCAAAGAAGAAAAGGACGCGCTATAATACTCCCAAAGAATAACGCATGGAGTACCGCCGTAAAGGTTAGCGATAAAAACGCATGGGAATGTGGCTGTTGAGCCGCCCCATGCGTTTTCTTTTGCCTGCCGGGTGTGTGGAGTTTTGAGGAGCCCTTTTCATCTGTAGATTTCGCCACACATCCGCCAGGCATTAAATCAGCCCACTCTGGGCGTAAAACGGAGGTAAACCATGAGCGAAGAAACTATGAACCAGAACACCGAGCAGAAGCCCACCAACTCCAACCCGGAGGATAAGAATGGGGATCCGGGCAGCGGCAGGACGTTCACGCAGGAAGAAGTAAACCGTATTGTAGCCGACAGGCTGGCGAAGGAAAGAGCTAAGGCGTCCAAGTCCGTCGATCCGGAGACAGATCATCGCGAGCAGGAGCTCACTGCCCGCGAGCAGATTTTGGAATGTCGGGACTATCTGGAGACGCAGAACAAGAACTATGGGACGAATTATCCCGTTGAGCTGGTTTCTCTGTTTGGGGCAATGGACCTGCCGCAGTTTAAAGACAAGCTGCATGAGTTCGAGCGTATTGTCGAGAGAATGGCAGATCCGAACAAAGAGCAGCGCCGCAGCGATCCGCGCCCCACCTCAGACAGCCTTTTCCGCGAAGCCTTCGGTCTAAACCGCCGAAAGGAGTAATTAAATGGCGATTGAACTTGTAACCCAATTTTCGAGTTACGTTGATGAACAGTTCTCTACGGAGAGCAAGAAAAGTATGCTGACCAATCAGGACTTTGGTTGGGACGGCGCACACTCGGTCAAGATCTACAAGGCTACCACAGCCAAGATGAACGACTATGACCGCGCGGGAACCGGCGCAAATGCATCTCGATATGGCAAGATCGAGAGCGTCAGCGCCACCACCGAAGAAATGATGCTGAAGCGCGACCGGTCTTTTACGGTCGTCACAGATGCACTGGACGAGAACGAGACCAAGGGTGTTCTTGGTTCTGCCACCATGCTGGCCCGTCAGATCCGCGAAGTCGTGATTCCGGAAGTTGACACCTACACATACGGTGTGATGTGTGCCGAGGCCGGCCACAAACCCGCAGCGGTTAAACTGACGGAGGAAAACATCTACACGGAGATGCTGAAGGGTAGCGAGGCTCTGGATAATTCCGAGGTGCCGGAGACCGGTCGCATTCTGATGCTGACACCGGAAACCTACACAATGCTGAAGAAGTGCAAAGATGTCATCATGGAGACCGACATCGGCAATGAGCTGCGCCTTCTGGGCGTTCTTGCTATGTTGGATGGCTGCAAGGTCATCAAGGTCCCCGCAAACCGTGTGCCTGCGGGCTTCGGCTTCATGATCGCGCATCCCTGTGCCACCGTAGCGCCCACTAAGCTGGAAAGCTATATGGTGCACCACAATCCTCCTGGTATTTCTGGATATCTGCTGGAAGGCAGGGTCTGCTATGACGCCTTCGTCCTGGATAACAAGGCATCTGCACTCTATTATCAGGCCATGGCTGCCGATGGACTGACGGTTGCTTCTACTGCCGGCTCTGCATCCGGTAAAACGAAGATCACCGTCACACCGGACAAAGCCGAGAGCAACTCTTACAGGTACAAGGTGGATGTAGCCGTTCCGGCTATCGGTGAGGACTGCTCTAGCTGGAGCGAGTGGGATGGTAGCGCAGACATTGCGGCTGCCAACGGATCCACACTTGTCGTTGCTGAAGTAGACAGCAACGGCATGGCAGTCAAGGCGGGTAGCGTCGCTGTGACCGCAAAGGCGTGACCTGAGCAGTGGGAGGCGCATGGGAATGTCTCATGCGCCTCCTTTTGGCTGCAATGAGTATCCCCCCGGTGGGGCCCGACCTGACGAGGAGGCCTTCGTCTCGACCGAACAGCAGTCCCAAAGCACACCATTTTCCTGCAACGAAATTCCAAGGTCGGAGTTGAATTATCAATGGCGATCGTGATAGAAGGCTATGTCAATATAGCCGGCAAAAGGAGCAACTGCGAATTTCCGGCTTATCCCGGAGTGCCAGGACGTTTTTATGAAGTTATCATGCCTGATGCGTTCAAAATGTCATTGCTTCAGACGACCTGCATAAAGCTAAAGGTCGATCATACGCGTGTGATCGGCTCGACACACAGCGGAGAGCTACAATTGGCCGATGACAGCCGAGGCCTGTGGGCACACGCTCTGATTTCAGATCCGGCCGTGATTGCGGCGGCCCGCTCCGGCTGCATCCGAGGATGGTCTTTCGCCTTCATAGCAGAACAGTCCGAATGGTATCGGCTTGACCCAAGAGAGAAGCTGTATTACCGAAAAGTAAAGCGCGCCAAATTACTGGAAGTATCGTTGATGATAGAAAAAGATGCGGCCTATTCTGGAACGACCGTCAACGTCAAAAACGTCGAGGAGGAAAAGCCATGGAGCTTCATGAAATTGAAAGAGATATTGAGGCCCTAAAGTCCAGCCCTCTCGTTTTAGTTTGCCGGACACCGCAGGGAAGAGTAAAGGCTATGAGCCTACAGAAGTGCGTAGAGACCGGCAGCAGCTTCCTCTATGTCGCCGTCGATGAGCTGGATGCGCTGCTCGATCAGGCCATAAACGGAACGGCTTGAAACCGCAACTTTTTCACATGCTTTTCGATATCTGTTTTTCCATGATTTCCAGACATTCAAAATGGGATATGCCTTAATACGGCTCAAGCCCCTGCAAATACTGCATTTTCAGACTGCCGCAGCACCTTCTTCTTACCGTAGCTATAGAGACCTACGGTAAAAAGGCTGTTCTATGATCCACTAAATTCGCAACTTTTCCATCTAACCAGACGGGTGCAAAGAAGGCATCATTTCGATTATTTTTGATGCTATAAAATCCTCAAGGACTGACCAAGCCCAAAACACCCGGACAGTAAATCGCGAGGAATCACTGCCTAAAACTGCGTCCCTATGATGGGGACAGTAGAAAGCGCCCGAATCACTACCATTTTTTGCTTTGGACTCGTGACAGGTTTTGGTAGTCAATTAAGCGTACACGCTCGAACGTTACGCCTCAAAAGTCAATAATGTTTTGACATGCATTTTGACTTGCACGCCGTTAGAAAAGTGGCCTCAAACGGCTGCTTTTCTGATTTACTCACACCTGCAAAAGCAAAAGAAAAACCCTCAAAGCCTTGCGGCTCTAAGGGTTCTCCTGGTGCCTCGTCGGGGATTCGAATTCTGATTCTCTCGTTTTACATCGTTTTGTAATATGCCGCAAAATATTGATATTACTCACTCTTTCAGAATAATCGTTTTATATCGTCGAGTAAAATATCAGGACTTTTCGTAATGGAGTTGAATTTTTGTTGAACTCAAGCAGGAATTAGCACTCCCTGATATCAACCCAATTTTCGGGAAAACCCATACAAGACAAAATCTTATTTGGAGGGAGTACCTTTGTCTTCGAATGTAGTTTGCATAGAGCAGCATCGATGCTCATCACAACTTCATCGAACTCGTCTTGCTCCAATAAGTATTTCAAACAAATAAGTGATGCAAAAAGATCCTTCTTCCCCTGATTGTAAAGACCCGACTTGCTTTTTGCAATCCCGAGTGTAGCGTGAGCGGGCATGTCCAATATTGCCCGACTTCTCTTAACTGAAAAGTCATACAAGCGTTCACTATGTGCGCATACATTGCGCACCCTTGTTAGCATGTCCAACATTCCCACCATCGCCTCGGATGTAACCTTTGGAAATTCTTTTGCCACCTCAATCTGTATAGACTCCGTACACAGGCTGTACATTTTGGAAATATTTCCGAGAGTAAGGACTTTCACTGCAGCCCACAACGGTACGTTATCGTGATTATCCCATTGATGGCGAATATATTCATGATCTGACGGTGGAATTGCAATAGAGGAAAGTGCGGATATGAGTTTTTTTATTTCTCGCTGTCGAGTTGAAAAATCTGCGGTTGTCGGCTTTGCATCATAATTCGCAGGAGAAAGATATGCTGTCTGTTCATCTCCATACCTTGCAACAAACGAATATGAAAGTAGCGACTTCACATGCTTCTCGACAATTTGGATCGCATGGAAAAACTCATCCCGGAGTGTATCGTCAAACTCATAAAGTGCTAAAATATCATCAATATGCGTATCGGCAATATATGTTCCATCCGCTTTCTTAAAAAGCCCCTTGTAACCAGATACCAGCGAAAAATAGCTATACTTCTTTAATAATCGCGTTGCTTTCTCTTCATCCTCTGGTGGAATCGTTAACTCTTTTTCGTCCCTTAGTTTATTGATAAGTTCAGCATAGGTCTTAAAAGGCTTGTCCATATATTTCTGCCTCCTACCACAAATGAAAAAGGGAACCCCCTCGCGGAAGTTCCCTTCTTCGGCTGCACGCCCCACGAGCATGTGCAGCACAATCACTGGAGATACTATACCAAAGCAATTACTAATTGTCAAGCATCTTTCCACAAGGTTTTCCACAGGCGTGCTGTGAAAACTGAGGAAAAAAGCAATATATTGTAAGTAACCGCTCTGTTTTCTCTCCTCTTCATACTATATGCAGTTTTAAAAAAATATTGCACGTTATTGTGCACCTGATTCCTCATAGTTGAGGCGAGTTGTACTAATAGTTCCGATAGCTCCACCCCTTATAAGCACATCATCGTTTTCTGGTGTCATTTCCTTCTCTTTTCAAGAATTGCGGTTAGAACTCACTTCCCCCGTCACTGCCCGGATTTCAAATCGACGTAGTGGCCGCCCTGATTTGGACAGTCGCACTGCTCTCATTTCAAATGAACCCCTTAATGCTACCGAAAGGCTCGGATTTCAAATCCGACCTATTACCGCCAACTTTGGCGACATCTCACAATATACGCAGCAAGAGCGGAGGAATCACCCTCCGCTCTTCTATTGTCCCTCTCCTTGCTCCTCAGAGGCCGCAGGAGCGCTTTCATCGCGCTCTATGGCTTCGTCTATGGCTCGGTTGATAAAGCCGTTCACGCTCTCGCTGTGGGCTTCTGCGTGGGCTTTGATGATATCTTTCTTGCCTTTCGGCATAGCAACTGACACACGATCAAGATTTGCAGTATCCCATTTTCTATTACCCTCTTTACGGGCCTCCGTGTATTTCTGCGGCGATATATGCACCACTCCCTTCTAAGCAGTTTCATTATACTCCCCCTGTAAGCACTTAACAAGTGAACATTATAAACATTTTAACAAGTGAATTTTTGTTGAAACCGCTCCCTTGAATTCACTTAATAAGTGAATTATAATAACACAAGTAAGGAGGGATTAAGATGAAGCTGCGAGAAATGTCCGTCGAGTACCAGGAGGCGGCACAGATCATCAGCGACAAGATCAAACTGTTGAAGCCGGGGCGACCGGCAAACGATCCGGAGCTGAATGCTCTGTATAAGCTCCGCAGCGAAATACGAAAGGTCGGTGAAATTTGCGAAAATTACTATGAGAAAGGATACTGGAGAGATGATCGATTCTGCTTTACCGTATCGAAACAGCGAAGACGTCGGGTCGTTACAGAAGTACCTAAAAGACACCGCGAGTACGAACGACGAAGCCTTGCTGCGGGCGAAAAACGTATTGAGCAAAGCGATACAGACCGAATTGACGGCCAAACAGCAGGAATACTTGTTGATGCAATTCTGCGATGGTCTGACGGTAACAGAGATCAGCCGACGCTGCGGCGTGGACAAATCAGTTGTAAGCCGGACAATTAGCCGTGCAAAGCGGAGACTGTATCACTGCATCAAATATGCGATGCTCTAAGCAGGAAAAAGCCCTCTGCATCCTCGCCGACCAAAGCCAGATGCAGAGAGCCACCAACCACCACAGGGAGGCCGGTATCGGTATTATACCGACCTCCCGCAGAAAAGACAAGGAGGAAAATATGGGTTATTTATCTGAGCTTACTGCACATGAGCGTTTAACTGTTGACAATGCAACGCTTGACATGTTTACCGCTTTCGAAAGCGGATCAGACTTGATCTATGATATTTGGGAGCAGTATTTTTCTGATAGGGAGCAAAAAAATATCGAATCGAGAGACTTAGAATTCATTGGTCGCATCCTGTATTCTGTCTACGATAGAATGGCAGACGCCATCCGCGACTATCACTTGATGCTTGGGCACTATGACGAGCTTACCGTGCAATGCTTTTTAGAAACAGCGAAACGCGCTCAACTGACGGCAGACGCCGCAAAAGCAAGGGAACAAGCCCAGAAAGAAATGCGATCCGCAACTTATGATCTCGACGATGCAGATGCAATTAAACTTCTGACAGGTAAGGGGGCAAGCGCATGAAGCTCCTATACTGCGCCCGCTGCGATACGCCGCTTATGAACGCCGCCACGGTGCACATCTGCCCGACCTGCGGGGCTGTGTACCGTCAGCATGGGACGCGCTTCACCTTTGCCGCCGACCTGTCCGGCGCGTACATCAAAGAGTTTATGAACAGTCTGGAGGTAACCGCATGAACGATGACGATAGATATTTCCCTTGTATACCGACACCGGTCGGCATGGTCCCGTTTATCGGCTCCACCATGAGCGTTGAGCGTGAGAAGGAGCTGTTCGGGAAGAAGAAAAAGGAAAGTAAAAACTGATAGCACAGAAAAGGCCCGCAGGAACGAATCCTGCGGGTCTTTTACTATAGACATGGACCTTTAAGTCACTTGGATGCCGACGCGCTGCGTCTGATCCTTGTTGAGCTTGAAGATAATGCGTCCCAATTCCTGTTCGCCGATCTTGAGGATCGCTGTCTGGTTGCCGCCGCCATACTGCGCCATGCCGCGGGCCACCGCCGCCTCGATAGCAGCCGCGGGAGCCTCGATGTTGTTGCCCTGCTTTTGGTCGCCGAGCACCGCAAGAAATTCCCTGTTCGGGGGAATGACCGCGCCAGTCGCAAGGCGTGGAATCTTGATCTTATCGAGCCGTGGAATATCGATCCCACCAAACTCATGACCGCCGAGCCAGTCCGGCAGCGTAAAGCTCGTCAGTTCCTGCAGCATATCCAGTATACTGTTGATCTTGTTCCGACAAAGATTGGTGACCGCTTCGAAGAGCGTGATAATGCCATTCAATATTCCCGTCAGGACATCTTTGATGCCTGCCCATGCGGTCTCCCATTCCTGCGTAAAGGTGCCGCTGATAAATTCGATAAGGCCCTGCAAAATGCGGGCGCTTGCACTCATGCTTTCCGATACGGCTTCCTTCAAAATACCAAAGAAATTCGAAATATAGTTCTTGCCGACCTGAATTATTCCGCTTAAGTCGATCCCAATCTTATTCCCAACATATTCAATCAAGGACAGCAGGTTATTGAACATATCCCGAAAGCCATCCAACACCGCAGAGGTGGCCTCTGTTAGGCCGCCAAACGCATCCCGAAGCCTTTGAATCGCTGCTGGGATATCTCCTTCAAATACGCGGATAAAGAAGTCCTTAAAGCCGCTGACGGCGGTTTTCAGCCCATCGATCAGCTCCTTGCCGTGGCCTGTAGCAACCGTGATCGCAAGCACGACGGACAGGATGCCGGCAATAATGAGGGGTATCCACGATCCGGTCAGAAGGCTGATGCCGAGACCAGACGATATCATTCCTGTGATGGTAAGCAGCGTGTTTTTCAGATTCCAACCGTTGATGTCTGCATCACGGAAACCTGCTACAAGCTCGGCAATTCCTGTGATGATAAGCCCAATCGCTGCGCCTACCTTGCCAAATGCAAGAGCGAGTCCCGCAACAAGCGCGGCTGCACCGACCAACATCCCCAAGAAGTTATCCCAATCCAAGCCGCTCAGCCAAGTGCTCAAAAGGCTTGAAATAAATTTGATCGCACCCTGAAAAGCAAGCGCCAACCCCACAGCGGTTTGCAGTCCGCTTATTAGAGAATCCGAGAGCCTGAGGCCCAAAAGCAGCGCACCGATCGAGGTGATAAGGCCGAGAATGCCCCTTGCCTCCTTGCCGGAAAGTGCTTCATTCGACGTAAAGTCAGGAGCTACTTTGTCGCTTTTGTTCTCTGTACCGGAAAGTCGGTTGATCTCGTCAAACGACGCAAGGGATTTGCTTGCCTTTTTTGCAGACTTCCCGGTCTTATCCAGCGCGTCCGATTCTTCGTAAAGGCTTTCTGCTGCCTTTGCGGATTCCTCGACAGTCGTTCCAAAAAACATGGAGACCAGCGCAGAGATAGCATTGACCACGCGCGTGATGACGTTGACAAGCACGGTAAACGCAGGGACTACTACGTTGACGATTGGCTGGGCCAGCGTTCGCAGCGCTCCTTTCAGTTTGGCGACCGCCTCCACCGCCTTATCATTGGTCTGGATCGCGCTCCACATATAGCTTCTAAGCGTGGTGAGTGCCTTTGTGATGAGCGAGAAAACAAGCACGCGTCGGGCAAGCGCTTTGATGCGGCTAAAAAACTTGTCCATCTGCTTACTGGCCGCCTGCGCCGCAAGAGAGATACCATTTGTGTTTTCTTTTGCCGCCATGATCTGTATGTTCAAATCTCCGGCTCTATTGGTCATGCGCTCAAGGCTTCGCGTGTCTCGCGCAATTGAAGTGTCCATGCGCTCCACTTGGCTCTGCACGGAATCCCACTCTTTTTGAAGAGCTTTTACTGTTTGCTCTTGCTCCTTTATTGCGCCAGTCGTGTAAAAACCGTCGCCGTTCCGCATTTGGTCAAGCTGGGCTTTAGCTGCATCGAGGTTTGCCGCAATCTGCTTAGACTGTTCGACCAGAGGCATCTGCTCCTGCTTCTTGTCGCTGATTTTTTCGTTGAGCGCATCAATCTTTTTTGTCAAGCGGTCGAGTTCATCCACAGCCTCTTTATCGTTTAAATGTGTATTGATAATAACACAACCATCAGACCTTGCCATAAAAGCACCTCACTTTCAGCGGCGATTTGCCGCATAGCTCTCCATGATCTTTTTTGCACTGTTCGTAGGCGGAATGGAGAGCTGTGAGACGATGCCCTCCATTAGGTTGAACCAAAGCGGCGCACCTCCAGACAGTGCACAGACCGCATCTTTTCCAAACAGAGCATCACAAACAGGGGAGTTCAATAGCTCGTCGAGTTGTCGGCGGATATCTTTATTTGTCTCTGAAAAAATATCGTAAGCCAACGAGTTCGTAACCGGTCTATTATTCAGCAGATTTTGATGTTGCTTATCCAGGGCGGACAGGGTCGCAAAGACCCTGTCCGCGAACTCCTGACTGTCGGGATCGATAGAAATAGTGATCTTACCGTTGATATCCAGTGTTTTCGTCATGCTATTTACCTCAATACTCATAAGAGCAAGTGGCTGGAACGCCTGTGTTTTCAAGAAACATTCCCGCCCTGATGCTGTGCGGGTCACGGCAGATGTTGGTTGCGCTGGCTGCATAAGCGTCAAAGTCGGCTTTGCGCGTCTTCGCATCGCAGGGACGGTCAGCATAAAGCGGCTCGTCAGGATGGCGGTCTGCGTAGTCACAAAGGAGCTGGAGCATGAGTGAGTTGTCCTTATGCTTGCTGCAAAGTGCCTGGAACTGCCGCTGATCCATAGAGATGTCCATTTTCAGAAGCTCTGCGTCCGCACTCAGCTTATCGCCGGAAAGCTCATTCCACTTGTCCACAGCCTCGGTATGGGAACGGCGGATATGCTCGATCTCATTGATGGTGTTTTCGTAAGCGGCCTTGCGCTGCTGTTCCCATTCCCCGCGGCGTTCGGCGGCGTGTACACGACTGATGATCTCGGCGCGTTCCTGCGCAGCAAGCTCTTTTTCGAAGCTGTCCAGCTCGGACAGCTTCTTCATGTAGGTGGTCACGGTGTCATAAATGCGATTTTTGTAGTTCACTTCGCGTTCTCCTTTAATTCGTCCGGGATAATTCCCTGTAATAGTGTGTCGATCTCGGATAATTTTTCCGGGTATAGCAGCAGATGCTCCGCATCATCCGCAAAGCGGCCTGCTGCAGCCTGTAACGGTGCTGCCGCGCTTTTTTTATATGCCGCTGTCGCTTCTGCAATGGCTCTTTCTGCGCTCTCCTGCGCCTTCTGCCGTTCTTCCAACAAAGCCGTCTCGTGTTTTTTGTAAGCAGCAAATTCCGCTGTCCGGTCTATATTCTCAATGAAATACGGACTTTTAGGCGGCGTATATTTTCTTTCAAGGTCTGCAAGCTCCGCCTCATTTGCGGATAGCTCTTGCAGCGCCGCCGTTACAATTTTGCAGACCTCGGAAACAAACTCCATTGTCACAGCTCGCCGCGGATCATGGCATTGAAAAGCGCGTTGCTGGCCTTGCTGTCCCTCACCTTTTCGCTGGCTTCTCTTTCGTAGCGGCTAATGGTGTCTGCAAGGTCAGCTTTAGAAATACGGTTTGCGTAAAGATCGCGATTTGCACGCTCCGCGGCCTCCGCTGCAATATTGCGCTTGTCTACGCTATCAAAGATGACATTCTGCCGCATGGTCTTGTAAGCGGCGTTCTCTCTTTCGCGTTGGCGCGCTGCAAGGCGTTCATTGTACTCTGCTTCAAGTCGCTTTCTGGCGGCTCTGTATTCGGGGCTACTGCGTTCAAGCTCGGCCTTTGCCGCTGCGTCAAGGTATTGTTCAATAGATGAATAGTCAGTGCGGTTTACAAGATCAAGGGCACTGCTGAGATCAAAGCCCAATGCGGCCTTTGCCTTTGCTTCTACGCTTTCTCTGGTTTCAATGTTAGCCTTAAAGTCCATAATAAATTTCCTTTCTGTTTTATGCGCTGCCGCGCTGTTTTTTCTTAAATGTCGATAATGATAACGCTCTCGCAGTCTGATAAATAATCTCGTGCCGCCTGCTCCGTCTGAAACACCTTTGCAGGGCTTTGCGGCGCTCTGCAAGCCGCCCACGCGCCATTTTCGAGCAAGGTCATAATTGCTACGCCCTCTCGCTTCTGCGCTGCAATCGCCTGTAAAGAGGCAAGGCGGGCTTTGATGCCGTTATTCAAGGGCTTTACCTCCGATCTCGTCACTCTCCAGCGTTGGCAATTCCAGCTTGCCGCGCTCAATGGCTTCATCCAGCATTTCATAGAGGGAAATGCTCAGCGCGTCTAAGCCCTCTACCGGGTGCGGAAATAAGATAATGCGCTTGCCGTCAGGGGTGTATGCGCCGTGTTCCAGCAAGTAGGAAAATGGATCTTCTTTTGTGCAATATTCGCCGCCGCCCTCGACGATAAAAGTAGTTTCATCGGCTAACAGCGATTTGAGGTATTCCCGCAGCGCTGCAAGGCGGATATCAAAATTCTTCTTCATCGCTGTTCTTGTTCGCGGGTAGTGCTCCCTGCGCCATGTTTCAAGCTCGTCAAGCTGCTGCATGATGTCAGTGATCTCCGTGTATTTCACCGTCTGCCGTAAAATCTCTGCCGCCGCGCTCACGCGGGTCTGAGCGGGTGCATCTGCATCCTGCATGATCGTTGCCAGCGTATCCGCCGCGGCGTGCGCCCGTTCTTGCAGCACATTCCGTGCTGCCTCCGTTCGCTCTCGCCGTGCCTCGCTATACCTCCGCATAAACTCCGCGTCACGTTTTCGGCGATAGATCGTCTGCTCGTTGATCTCGAGCTTTGCCGCCGCGCTCCGCACTGTCGCGGAGATCAGCAGCGCTTCAATAATGGTCTCATCTCTGATTTTCTTTGACAAAGTTTGAAATGCCCCCTTTCCGGCCTTGTTTTATCTGACATTTACTCATAAAATGGTCTCAAGCTCCGGCTAATGCTCGGATGCCGCAGGTGCCGCAATGCGGCGGCATGGGTCCTGCGGTCTACGGTCTGCCCGTGCCAGAACTCGGCAACTATGGCGTCACGCTCGTGCTGTGGTAATTGGTCGAGGGCTGCATATACCGCATTCTGCATCTCCCGCTCCTCGACCTCTTCAAAGCCCGCCTCCGCCGCAGAATCAGGGATCGTATCCGCAACGGTGAAATCACCGTCGCCGTCAGCGTCCAACGGTATATCAAGCGATACACGATTCCGGTTGAGTGGGTCTTCTTTGTCTCGCCTGGTTCGCATCCCGCAAGCCGCTGTAAAGCTTGATTTGAGCTTGAAATCGAACATGGTAAGGAATACCCCTCGCTCCGGTTTCCACGCTGTCAGCGCTTCTATAAGGGCAAGAAAGGCCGTCTGCATGAGGTCACTTTCTTCGATGCCCGCGCTCTCATGGAATGCCCGTGTCCATCGTCCGGCCTGCTGTGAGGCAAACCGCTCGACCGCTGCCCATAGCGTCAAAATGTCTGCATTTCCGTCTCGCACATCTGCTGCGAGTTGGTTTGTCCGCTCACCCTGTGCGACAAGTGAAACCACTTGCATATTGCGCCCTCCTATGGTAAAATCAGATTGACAAGATTAGATTTACCGCAGGCCGCGCTCTCCCCGATTTGGGGAGAGCTTT
>ENA-OPXM01001150-OPXM01001150.1-human-gut-metagenome-genome-assembly--contig:-NODE-1150-length-13007-cov-1.904957_pt1 | contig 13007 bp, 9 predicted proteins | sample MGYA00241707_ERZ502035 | MGnify/ENA primary metagenome ERZ502035 (study PRJEB25962, sample SAMEA2043051) | human gut metagenome | biome: human gut; feature: human-associated habitat; material: faeces... | reverse complement strand
TTCGCAGCCTGCCACCAAGTAGCCACATTTCCATCGGCAGCCAATGCAGCCACATAACCTTCAGACTGACTGCCGGTAAAAGTCGGATTATTACGTCCGAAAGTCTGCAACGGACGTTCCCTATTGGCTGAAGTGTAACGAACATACGGACGCTCTCTCACCTGTGGAGTCACATTCGGCACATATTGAGGAGCCCCTTCAAACACCAGTTCCACACGTGCCGGAACCAATCCCGGAGAAGAAGCCTCGATAAGGGTCTTTCCGGCATAATACGAACGGAAAGCAATAGCCGCTTTCCCATCCTGTATACGGATATCACTATCTTGTTTAAAAGTAATGGACGTCCCCGTAGGAAACTCACCGGGACCTGCTACCAACTTTAATGTCACCTCGGGAGAATTACTGATTTCTTTTCCCTGTGCATCCAGCACCGTCACCGTCAGTTGTACATCATCCGTACCATCAATACGAATCCCCATTGTCTTATCCGCTTCCAACTTCAGTTTAGCCGGAATACCGGGCTTTGCCCATTCGGGAGGTGCTATATGATTATATTCATTCCGATACCAATACCATGAACGCTTGGGAATACGGAAATAGTCCACTATCCCCATCTTGCCCAACTGACTTCCGGCAATACTTCCGTGATCAAACCCACACCAGATAGCCTGTCCGCTTCTCCACTCATAACCTTTCCATCCATCATTTTTTTCCAAATCTCCCCACCCCGGCATATATTCTCCCGGTCGGTCGGCAGTCGTACTGCCATATTCGGAAACCACTCCCGGAATCCCCGGATTCAGAAAATCAGGCTGAGTGGCTCCATCTCCATTATAACCACCGATATCTCCCAGCTTATCAATTCTTTCCACTCCCAACGGACGCTGCGCCCCACCTATTGCAGCAGGCCGTGTCGGGTCAAGCTGATGCGACAAAGCCACCATCTTTTTCAATAACTCCCTCACTCCGTCCATAGCCTCCGGTGCCGAGAAAAAAGCCTCATTACACATACTCCATGCCACAATAGAAGGATGATTGCGATGAATGCGAATCATCTCCCCCAACTGCTGTAACGCACTGGCATCAAATCCGGGTCTGTGTTTGTCATAGACGGGATACGCGCTCGAGTTCCAATACCCGTCAGGACCGAATCCCCCAATCCCCCAAAAAGGAGCTTCCGCCCAGAATAACATACCCATTTCATCACAAGCCTTAGAGAAAGCAGGTGCATGCGGATAATGCGACCCTCTGATAAAATCAAAACCTGCCTCCTTCATTTGCTTCACATCGCGCCTCATGGCAGCCTCTGTCACCGCATCTCCCCACCCGGCCTGATCTTGATGAACATTCGCTCCTTTAAAGAAAAGATGTTCTCCATTCAAAAAGAATCCTCTGTCCGCTGTCCATTCAAACCAACGAAAACCGAATACAGTCTCTTCAGAGTCAAGCAATTCATTTCCCTTATATAGCAAACTCACCAACTTATAAAGACTCGGATGAGCAGGATGCCACAACTCCGGTTCATTTACGGCAGGCGTAACCTGCACAAATTGCTTACTGTCATTTGCCCCGACATACTCGGTCGTAGTGACAGAAGTCACCGCCTCCCCATTCAGTTTCCGAACCTCAGTCACCAATTTATACTCCGAAGACAGACTTGAGCGGTTGCACACCTCCGTAGCCACCTTAACGGTAGACGCTTTTCCCCTGTTCTCCTTCAGTTCGGGAGTGATGACAAACGTACCATACCAATCAATATAAGTCTTCGATTTCTGCACGAGCCTTACATTGCGATAAATCCCCCCACTGAAGACATGCTCTCCCGCACGCGGTGCCACATCAGGTTTCCATATATTATTAACACGCACTGCCATTTCGTTATTACCTGCCTTCACAGCTTTAGTCACATCGACAGAGAAGCCGGTATATCCTCCGACATGGCTTCCCACCTTTTGTCCGTTTATATAGATTTCAGCTTCTTGAAAAACACCGTCGAACTCAATGAAAGTACATTTCTTCAAGTCATCTTCCGACAACCTAAAACTCTTGCGATACCATCCATACCCCACATAAAAATCTTTCGACATAAAATAAGGAATACTGAACGAATGCGGCACTCCCACCGTTTCCCAACCCGAATCATTATACCCGATTCTTTCGGCTCCCCGCACATCTCCGTGTGCATATTTCCATTCACGATTAAAGTTGATCTTCTTCCTTGGAGATTCAGATTGCTGTGCTTTTATCACACTGCAAAAGAGGCAGATACAAAAAGCAAATAATAATTGTGCGTTCTTCATTTCTTGATATTTTATTGTTTCATCCTATTTTTGAATAGACAAAGATAAAACTTTTTCATGATAATTCGTTTTTTGATAACGCAAATGTACTATCCATTTGCTCACCGCCAATGAAGATTTCAATTCCACCAATCCATATTGCCATTTTTACCAATCGTACTAAATCTGCCATAAATAATGCTCGTATCTGCCTTGCAAAAAACGATTGAAGAGCACAAGGTATCACTGAAATGCTGGAGGCTTTCATTTCTGATTTACAGTAAATTATGGTCTATTGTGTACTAACTGTGTACGAACCTGAATAATTCACAGCATAAAAAAAGAAAGCATTGCATTGTCGTTTTGACAAATTTTCGTACATTTATTGTGCTAAAAATCAAAGTACTACAATGCTTTCTTATGGACAAAAACACATCATGCTTAGTGCGGTATACATCAGAGAGAAGAAGACCTACATCCGAATTAGCTTTTCTCCAAACCATCGGCATCGAACGATAATCAAATACTAAAATGGAAGCCAAAGGTATCAAGATATATATCGAATGCAAATTGTACAGGAGAAAAAACGTGAGTGACTAAAATAGCAAAGGCTATGAAATGAAACTGTAGGAATACGCTCAAGTTAATAACAAAAGCAAAGAAAAACATTATGAGACATGTGATTATCATAGTTTTTTTATTACTTTTGCATTTGGATTGAGACGTCCCTTCTGAGACATATTAATAAAGAAGAAGCGTTATGCTTATCTTGTAATTTTGAGAACGTAGGAAATTTTCAAAAGAATGTACAAGGGTGGCATAGTGGTTCTCACGCATAGCGTGGGCTGCTATTACTACATCTGTACATTCGGGTTTCCTACGACCTTCAAAATTAAGATGTAACATTGCAGTGCCACGCTTCAGCGTTTATAAAAAGATTCTTTAGGAACTGCAGGAATCATTTACAATCTACTATGGAAATCATTTTTATTGGTTTTGCTGTTATCTTGGGGCTATATTTGCTCCTGAATTTAGCAGGTATCCTACTAGGCATATTCACGGAATATGTATTGCCCATTCTTGTATATTGCGGAATCGGTTCCTTTTTCTTTTGGCTGGTATTTTGGATATTCGGCATAAAGGAGTTCTTTGGTATTTCCACCATAATTATCGGTGCGATACTTGGTTTTATCGTTTGGATTTTGGTAACTTTTTTTAATAACAATGGTGGTTTCGGTAATTATGAGCACGAAGACATGGATCACGATATGCCTACTCATGTTATAATAGACAAATAATCATATCAACTTAAAATTCTATATACGAAACTCAAGACTATAAAATTAATAGCCGCTATAGAAACTAGATATTGTAGTATCAATTCACACAACAGATATTGTATTTATAACGTAATAGAAATAAAATGAAAACAAGAAACATTATACTTGGTATGCTGCTGTTTGCCTTTTCAGCATGCACTCCTGAAAACAAATCCGTTACCGAGCCTCTCACACCCGAAGAAACTGAAGAAATAGATAAAAAGTATCCAGGATTTTCTTATAATTATGAGACTTACATCTACCCTAAAGTGAACAAATTGTCGAAAAGCTCGTCTTTTTACCTTAAACTGAAGAAGCTTACCTATGCCGACTTTATGGATTTTATACAAAAACAGTTACAATTGCATGAATCGAAATGGGAAAAACAGGCTGAGGAGAAAGCTATACAAGAATGGAATAAAAAGTTCGACATAGAAAAACTCACTCACCGCTTAGATGCCATGACAGACTCTATTATCACTTCATGGGAGAACTATTACAAAGAAAATAACCTTAACACCTATCTCTCCATAGAATTGTTAGAGATGAATAAAACTATTGTGAACGATTCATATACAGGGATGTCCAGTCTAAATGCTACCGTACATCTCAAAGTCACTCCATTAAAAGGGCGAATAGACAAGCTGTCTGTAGGCTTCACTTTCTTCCGGACCAATGAAGTTCCACCTTATAAACTAATAGACCGCGTGGCTGGAGGCACCATAAATACAGAAGAGGCATTTAGCAAAGCCATTGAAGTAAGTAGTGAGTTGAACGTAACGAGTCGGGATCTGCCGGGTTGGACAAGGTCGTATGTAGATTATATTTCCCAAACCTCATCGGAATCTTTCAAAAAGGAATGTAAGATAGATATGGATATTACCGAGCTGACAGTTGAGGGACAAAAGCTGACTTGGGATGCCTTGTATGCCCAAAAACCGAATGAGGTATATGCCTATAAGGAGTTGCGTGACAAAGGCGACAGATCTTCGTCTAGTTATAAGTACAACCGAAACACATTTATCAAAAACTACATTGATAGAAGTTATGATGAAAAATCGGGCTACGTCATTACCCGTAAAAGCCAAATGGAATATGAATTGAATCCGTTAGCTTATACATTATATAATGGGGAAGAGGAAACACAACTTAAATTGGACGAATGGGGATGGCAACCAGCTTACTAATTTTAATGACATCATGATGAAAAATATCTTATTTATATGCACTTTGACAGCCTTGCTTTCGGCATGTTCGGAAAGCAGGCTTTTTAAAAAGGAAGAGCAGTACACACCATTGTGCACCTATTTCAATCCGCTGGATTTGGATATGAACATAGAAACATTAATGCCTTATTTTGTAAATTACTCTACAGACTGGGCAAAAATGGGATTGAGAAGCCACCCGATGATGGTGACTTATAAATACAACAATACAGCTTGGGGCATAACGGCTACTTCGCAATACGTTTTCCTTGCCAATGGTCGTTTGTCAGAACAACGAAGAACCTCATTTAGCGTAGGTGCGAGCAGATTTGATGTGATTGCATTTGAATATGATGGCTATTCAAACCTTATCAACATCAAATCTGTAGAGGATGGTCATTATAAACGTCAGCACAACGATAACGGCTTTACTTATGATTCCACAGGAAAACTCATCCGACGAGAAAAAAGTGACAGGGCAAACCCGGGCACGTGGAACTATCTTTTTGAGTATCACGAGAATGGGATCTTAAAATCCATATCGCCAGAAAAGGATAATGTCTTGACAAGTGAAGCAGGAGTGACACTTTACAAATTCCAGTTCGATTCGCTTGCGCACATGAAGCGTCTTGAGACCCCAACGACAACGAATATGTTCCTGAAAGACATTGGTGAATACAAGAAAGGCAAATCGGTAATAACATTTACCTATACCGACAACTTATGTACGCAAGCCGTAGAAAAAATTCCTGTTAAGTTTGACAGGAGCACAGAAACACTGACATGTACAAGTAACTTTATTTATAACTCGCACGGCGACTTAATTACATGGACTTATTCGGGTGGCGTTTATCAAGATAAAGGTAATGGTTGGCGTGTAGATGATATGATGTTCGCCATTACCTATGATTATGTGTACGATAATAAAGGGAACTGGACACAGGCAAAGATAACATTTCCTGCTAACATTGATGAAATACCTGCTTTGCGCACCTACTACAAAGCTAGTAAGAATGGCATTACATCCAACCAAGACCGTTCCTCTTCTGTGAAAGTTGGCGAAGTTCCCATTCTGACGATAGAACGTACCATAGATTATTGGGCTGATGATGCAATAGCCTCGTGCCATGAAACGGAAACCCACAAAGATACGAAAAAAGATAATGGGCTGCGTTATAAAGGCACAGACATCTACTGGCTCTCGAATAAAGTGAAATCAGTGACGCAAGAATCCTCTATAGGCGACCGTTCCCAATTGAAGTTTGACCAATCGGGTAATCTCGTCTACAAAGACGACAACTATGCCAATGGCGCAACAACTTATAAATACATAACCTCGACAGCTTACAACGTGAATGGTTGGGGCGATGCAGTGGTTGACATCAAGATAGAAGACGGCAAACGTTCAGATATATGTTCGGATGCGTCCACTACAGAACTGAATCAAGAATACACATTCGACAGCAAATCGCGTATTGTAAAGCACAGGTTCACCTCTTATATGGCCTATGTTACATGCACATACCAATACGAAGATGAAAAAAGGATTCCGGCAGTCATGGTAAGAGATCATCCCGAAGAAGGTGTAACCACTTACCATTATACTTATACCAAGTTCGATAAGCATAAGAACTGGATAGAGCGCAAAATAAGCTACTCTACCGAATATGATAAGTATGATGAAAATGGGGACTATATAGGAGACGAATATACTTCTCCAAAAGAATACACAGAGAAAAGAGACATTGAGTATTGGTAAACTATTGCCATGTATAGCCACAAACCTTAAATTGTGAAGATAAGGTATTGACAAAAAGCAATACAGATAGATGGTATAACAGATGCCACGACCGTAAATAACCCACCAACCACACTAATCTTGGCGCAGATTTCTCATGGGAAATCGGGAATCATTATGCGTGGGGAGAGATGGAACCCAAACAGAGTTACAAAGAGAATAATTACCCGTATTATCATCAAGTAATAGGTAATGATATTAGCAATACATGGCACGATGCGGCTCAAAAAGAATTAGGGGGTGATTGGCAAATGCCAACAAAAGAAGAATGGCATGAGTTACTTTTTTCCACCGAGCATGAATGGGTATCTATACATGACCGTCAAGGGTATCTGTTTACAGCAAAAAACGGTTCTCGCCTTTTCTTTCCAGCAAACGGTTATGCATACGACCAAAATGTTGACACACCTGACGAGGGATATTATTGGACATCAACATTTTCCAATATAGACAATGCCTATGTAACTTATCTTCCTTCAAACTCTTGGGGTATAAGCTATTACGATCGATATATTGGAATAGGCATAAGAGCTGTAAAAATGAATTAACAAGCTGAACTGCAACCAATACTCGAACGAGAAAACAATCCGGATAACTTTTCGTAGTAATTATCAAAACGTCTTTAGATGTATTCGTTAAGATTCTATCTTATCTGTTTAAAGCCATTTTCGTTCTATGATTGAATGAAAATGGCTTTTGATATACAGTTGTTATAATCATTGGTGAGCAAATTCATTAGAACTTAGTTTCCAACTTTCAATCATCGAATATTTAAAATCTAGATAAAATTATTACCTTTGTTTCTAGAAAGAGTTATTTGTCAGTATAGCACCGCAAATTGCAGAAAATAGCACCGTTGCCAAATCGTTACCACTACTTCTCAAAAGCTTCGATAAATATCTATTCTACAACCGGTTAAGTCAAATCGATAATAATCTAAAATACATAGCGTCCGGCTTTTGCTATAATCCTTTTGAATTTGAATCATTGATTTTTTTGATGAATTATATTCAGTTTACTGATTCCACTCTTTTAAGTCAGAGACCAACGGGATTTGTTCCTCACATGACCATTGGGAGTGGGAACAAGCGGTTGGGGCATGACGCCCACATCTGATTATACAGATAAAATCATAGATTTATATACGCATAAAGTTTAGCATGCCACCACCCGATACACATTCCCCTTGGCGGTATGTACCCGTTCGCCCAATTGGGGCAGGATGCGGCTCAGGCTGTAGGCGGTCATGCCCCTCATGACCGAAGGATGGGCGGACTTCATTCGCTCGAATAATTGGGTGGCGGAAAGGGTCAGCACTTCCTGCGGATGGTCCTCTTGGGTGGCAAAGCGGAAGCAAAGGCGGAATACCTCCTCTTCGGGTATGTGTTTGTAGAACAGGGCGTTGTGCTGCTGGATGGCTTGCTCTTCTTCCTTGTTGAACCAGCTTCGTTCACCGGACAGGAGTTCCGCTTTGAGCTGGGCGTACAGCTGTTCATGCTCCACAGGCGTGACGCAGTCAATGGCGTGTTCCAAGCTGACACAGAGGAAGCGGCGCGAGCCGGTGCGGTCTACCAGCAGGTCTTCCCGGTTGCTGGTGCCGATGAACGAGGCGATGCGGGGAAGTGCCGAAGCGCTGCGTTTGTAGGCCTTGCGGATGTTCAGTGCGGAAGCTTGCATCAGGTTCTTCAGCAGGGGCATTTTGGATGCGCTGAGTTTGTCGAATTCATCCAGATTGATCAGACCGCAGGCAGCGAGTTTGGCTTCGGCGGATGCCGGGGAGCCGAGGTCGTAACTTTCTGTGTAATAGGCTTTCAGTGCATTGGGCATCAGCAGGCGGCAGAACGTACTTTTCCCTAATCCTTGGCGACTGCTCACCAGCAGGGGAGCCACGCTGTTGGCGCGGTTGATACTGTTAGCGCGGTTGGCACTGTTGGCGTTGTTGGTATCCGGATGAAACTGCATCCATTGGGCGGAGAGTCCCAGCATCCAGCGGTGGAAACCGTTCACCCATACCGGGTCGTCGGACACCCGGCGGGCAAGTGCGGATACGCGGTCCTTGCCGTCCCATTCGGGAAGTTGTTCAAAGTAGGCGGTAAAGGGATGGTATTCGCTGATGCGGCGCGAGCGCACAAAGCGTTGGATGTCTCTGTCCCAGCAGTCTATGCCTGTTTCGATGGCTTCCATGCTGAGCGAGTTCATCCATCGTTCGTCCACTTTGGTGTAACGCAGGTGGGTATCGGGGATGTTGTTTGCTATGTTTGCCACCTCGGTTTCCTCGGTCAGCACGTTGAAGCGGAAGCGGTAGCGGGAGGTGAGGAAAGCGGTCACTTCCTGCATCAGGGAACATGATTTCGCTTTCTTGACTTCCTCTTTCGAGGATTCTAATCCGGCTTCTTTTCGATTGCCTTCCGAAGATATCACTCCGATTTTCTTTTCAACATCTTCCGAGGATTCTAATCCGGCTTCCTTTTCAATATCTTTCGAGTGTGCGATATTCATAACCTTTCGAGCACCTCCCGATTGTGCGGCTTCCTTCTCCGTTTTTTCAATTAAGACTGCCGGGCATCCGGGAGCTTCGTTCCTGCTTTCCGATAAATTGCCCTTGCCGTTTTCAGCCGGAAGAACCTGTGACTTGCTCACTTCCTTCACTCCGTCTTCATCGGACACAATGTAATGGTAAGTGCCCGCCAGCGCATTCCCGTCGGTACGCGGAGTCCAGTTCAGTACCAGAGCCACCCGGCCTTCGCGGATATCCACTGCCAGGTGCACACCGGGGATGGTCCGACAAAGCGGCATCAGTCCGTTGAGGGCGGATACGAAGTCACGGCGCGGCGTTCCGTCGGAAGGAACAGGAGCTGACAGGAATTTGCTTCCGAAGAAGACTGTTTTGAGGGTGGCGAATACATTCATGAGGCACTTTTTTTAGATTTGACGAACTACAAATATACAACATGAAAAAGCGTTTGTCAAGAGAGAAGACAAATTAATCAAACCCGGGTACAGGATATGACGGAGCCTGACACAATGACATATATACGTGCAGGCTCATGCGTACGTACGTGTAGCTCGATACGTATATACGTGTGACCTGATGCGTATATACGTGTAGACTTATGCTACCGTATGTGTATTCCGATGCGTACGTACATTAAAAAATATGCAGCTCGCACTGAATGTTGCAAAAAGACCTTGATGTTTTTTTTAAACCTCAAAGTCTTTTATTGAAACACTACCATCTTTTTTAAAAACCTCAAAGTCTTTTTTTAAGCCCGGTATGTTTTTCATGTAAGGGCAGGTTGCATCACCCCTTATTAAGTCGGTTATTCCCTTTTTTCCGTTCATCCTTACATTTTAATTGTAATATACAGGTAATCAATTTATTAATCCTGAAAGTGCTCCCCTCATCCTCCCTTCAGCTGTGCTTTCCAACTCCCTTCACAATCTGCCTTCAGTATTTGTCTTGCCGGAAGAAGTTTTACAGATGAAAGGAGGCTGAAAGGGGGATGACACGATGTTCCTTCACAACCGGAACCCCCATCAGCAGGGAGTTTCAGCAGTAGATGAAAGGAGGAAGGAAGAAACGATGCAATCATTGATAGATGTCAGGATTCGGGACGATGTTCGTAAGCATTCAGCCTCGTGCGTATTTCTCTCCAAGCTATAATAAAGAAGGTGTGCCAAAACTACAATTGACGGTCACGACCTTGGAAATAATACACAAAGTAAGCTGTTTTCGGGCGAGCGACCTCTCCCCTACTAGCAAAATGACAGCATCATCAACGTTTATACACAACCTCATAATCAATTAAAGGTCTAAAAGAATAAATATTTTTTCCATAAAGCCATTTGAATATACAAAAAAAATCTTAGCTTTGCAGAACATATATATTAATGAAGAATAGCCACATGAAAGTATCATCCACTACCTACAAAGCATCAATAGGAATACTATTCTGTATTTTCTATTTGTGTTCTTGCCAATCTCCACAAAAACAAGTAAATAATCCACAAGAGACAGAAAACGGAATAATCACTTTAACCGCAGATTATCCAATAGAAAAAGATACGCTTACATTAAGCGAAATAGCCGACACTGTTTTTTATGTAAAACTACAACAACAAGGTATCAGCAACAATGCACGTATAGAATATCTTGACAGTCTAATTTTGGTTTATGATTTTTTCAACCTATATACGTTCAATCATTATGGAAAATTATTATACAAAATAGAGGCACGAGGAGGAAGTATGGACTTTTTGCCGGATAAATCGTATTTCTATCTATATACATTTATGGATGAATGCATCAGGAAATATGATTTAAAGGGAAATATACTTCAGACTATCCATTTAAAAGAAAAAGTGGATGGATATAGATATTCTTTCCTTTGTCTTAACGACAGTTTATTTGTCATGAGTCAAAACAATGAAGGAAATAATCCGAACGAATTATTTTTTATCAATGGAAAAGGAAGTATAATTGAGCGTAAGGCGAATATAAATCAATTCCAAGCAAGTGAAAAATCATATTTCAACAACATGGATTGGCGCCGATCCTTATTCAGAGGACAGAATGGATGTTATTACCACCGTGATTATAGTGACACCCTTTGGAAAGTACACGATGATATGACTTTGCAAGCACTGTTAGTAGAAAATAAAATTAAGAAAGTGCCTTTAGAACAGAGAACAGAATATTCGGGAAAAACCATGAGTGATTATATAACGACTACACTAGCCGAAAAGTTGAATGTAGTCCGCTATTATGAAACTTCCCTCTATTATATAGCGGAATATAAAGCCGGAGGGCATTCAAGGGGGCTTTCCAACTATTTGTTCTATGACAAAAAGACAACTAAATTATATCAAGTGACGAATAAATTTGACTATGAAAACAAGCATGCACTTTTCCATTTCGGCATATTCAATGATTATGACGGTGGTCTTGCTTTTGCTCCATCCGCACAATCGGGAGATTACTTAATAATGGTAAACGCCAGCGACCAGCAGGGAGATAGGCATAAGACCCTACCTAAAACACTTTACCAAGAAGGTAGAATAATACCAGAATTAGTCAATAAAAAGCCTGTATCCAGACAAAGACAAATGAGAAGTGATGTATATCATGATGAAAGACATAGGGACCAGCTTAATGAATTCTTTAAAGATTTCAATGAAAAAGAGCATACAATGCTGATGTTTGTCAAACTAAAGAAATAAGTATATATGTCAAAAAAGAAATTATACTGTGTGATTCTCCTCGTTTGTCTACTTTGCTGTGCGTGTGGGAAGAAAGAGGGATACAATGCCCTCAGTTATCAAGTAACAGAAAACGATACTTTGTTTATTTGCGATGCCGAACAATGGGGAAATAGTAGACAAATAAAGTTAAGCAATTGGGTCACAGACTTTAAGTGTATCCAATTGGAAAATTCAGACACTGCGTTAGTGAAAGGATGGAGAGTATATATCACTGACAATTATATTGGCGTATTGGACGAACAGGCTTTCAAATTGTTTAATCATCAAGGAAAATTCCTCTGCAATATTGGACGTACAGGGCAAGGACCAGGAGAATACAAAGTGCTATATGGTGCTACACTCAATGAAAAGTTCGACAAAATTTGCCTTGCACCGTTTTATGGGAAATCACTCTTGGAATATAATTTCAGAGGAGAATTTCTTCAGTCAATAGATGTTTCCGTCATAGTGAAAGGACAGGTACGCTATCAGCCTGATGGTTCATTACTTTTGACCCATTTACAATTTGCTAATTCACCTACTTTTCAATATTTACACGTAGATACGACTGGAATAAAGACTTATATTAACGATGATTCGAAATTAATTTCCAGCATAGATGAAGAAGGTAACTTTATAGGGTTCAACAATGAAATCTGGGCTGGAAACAATACATCGGAATTTACCTATCATATATTTGAAACGGATACTCTTTATCGTTTCAATCCTCAAACCCATAAAACGTATCCTCGTTTTGCACTGAATAATTTCCATGGTCGGTACATCGACCTCACGGAAACCCCCTCCTCTTTCCTCATTTATTTCTATCCAAGCGGAATGGAAGAAGTAAACGGCTGGAAGCCTGAAACCAATACTGTCTTAATAGATAAAGAGAAAACAAGAGCCTATTTTGCGGAAGTAGTCAATGACTTTATGGGAAATTTACCGGTCAATAAATTAGGAATTCCACAAGATGGTTGGTACTGTGAACTGTTTGAACCGCTACAACTGGTAGAACTGATTGAAGAAAAATTGTCCGATGAGAATTGCACTGATAAAGAGCGCAAAGCACTGGAAGAATTACGTTCCTCTTTTGATGAAGACGGAAACAATATTTTGTTTTTCGGAAGAATAAAATAAACACATAGCGAAAAAGTAAATTTGG
>ENA-OPXM01001130-OPXM01001130.1-human-gut-metagenome-genome-assembly--contig:-NODE-1130-length-13194-cov-1.743131_pt1 | contig 13194 bp, 10 predicted proteins | sample MGYA00241707_ERZ502035 | MGnify/ENA primary metagenome ERZ502035 (study PRJEB25962, sample SAMEA2043051) | human gut metagenome | biome: human gut; feature: human-associated habitat; material: faeces... | reverse complement strand
ACAATTATGAAAACAGATAGACTAGTAAGAGAATTTGTATTAGACGTTTACAAATACAAATTAATAATGAGAAAAGAATACATAGAGAAGTTTGACATTGATAATTGGTATGAAGAAAAATGTTCTTTAAGTACAACATTAAAAGAAAAAAGTGAACAAACATCAGCAAAACTAAAGCAAGTAATTATGAAAATAATGCAAGATTCTGGGTTAGTAATAAAGGAAAAAAATAGATTTAAAATTATAAGACCTTTATTAAAAGAAACATACATAAATATGCTAGATAGAAAAGGAGACTTAGAATATGCCAAAGCAATAGGAGGACTTATATGAGAAGTTTAAACGATAGATTACAAGAGCTAACACAAAAACTTACAAGTGGAGAACTATATGATAGCAAAAAATTGGCCAATGAAATTAACTTTCACATATTTGACTACGATCCAGAAGATGAGTATATTATTAGAGATTACCTATATAAATATCTTGCCAAGAAGGACAACCTAAAAATTAAAATTATTGATGTTTATGACTTAATAATTGAAATTTTAAACGAGGAAGAGTACCTTAGCAAATGTTTTGAATATGAAAAAAAGCACAATACTAAGCAACTCAATGTTTTAATTTCAAGAATTATAGGCATAGGAACTAATAATGATTTACTAATAAAAAAGATAAAAGATAAAGTTGAACCAAATGATATAGTTATAATAACAGGCATAGGTAAAAGCTATGAAATAGTAAGAGGACATACTATCTTAAATAATTTACAAAATGTTATTAGAGATAATCCGCTAATACTGTTCTACCCAGGAACCTACAGCGGTCAATATTTCAAACTATTTAATATATTTGAAAACGATAACTATTACAGGGCATTTCAATTAATAAGTAGAAAATAAAGGAGTGAAGATTATGGAAAAAATAGGTAAACTATTTAGAAAAAATATCGAAAGAAATATTCCAGGAGTTATTATGATGGATGGAGATAACATCAGTCAGGAACTTGAGGAATATGTAGTAACAGAAGAATTATTAAAACATTTTTACAGCTTCTTTAAAGCATACAAATCAGGAATTGATTCTAGAACAGAAAAGATAGGTGTGTGGATTTCAGGTTTCTATGGAAGTGGTAAATCACATTTCTTAAAAATAATATCATATTTATTGGAAAACAAAAATGTTAATGGAAAGCCAGCAGTAGATTATTTTGATAATAAAATAAGTGACAAAAAGCTATTAGACGATATAAAACTAGCAGGTCAAGTACCAACAGATGTAATTTTATTTAATATAGATTCTAAAAATGAAAACATAAATGGCTCTAAAGACAAGATTTTAGACGTTTTTGAGAAAGTATTTAATGAAAAATTAGGTTTATCTACAACACCATTCGTTGCTGAAATTGAAAGAATACTTATTGAAGAAGGAAAGTATGAAGAATTTAAAGACGAATTTAAGAAAATTTGCGGAAAAAATTGGGAAGACAAGAGAAATGCAATCCAAATGGTAGAAGATGAGTTTGCAGAGACTTATTCAAAAGTATTAAACAAATCTATTGAAGAAGGAAGAAATATTATTTCAAGAACAGAAGCAAATTATACATTATCTATAGAAAAATTCTCACAAAGAGTAAGGGAATACATAGAATCAAAAGAAAATAATCATCATGTTTTATTTTTAGTAGATGAAATTGGGCAATATATTAGTAGTGATAGCACAATGATGTTAAACCTTCAAACAATAGTTGAAGATTTAGCAATAGAATGTGGAGGAAAAGCTTGGGTAATTGTTACAAGCCAAAGAGCGATTGATTCTTATACAAATGTAATAGGATACGACTTTTCTAAAATTCAGGGAAGATTTAATACAAAACTATCTTTATCAAGCTCTGATGTTGATGAAGTAATTAAGAAAAGAGTGTTGGAGAAAACTAAAGAAGCAGAAGATACTTTAAAAATGATGTATGAAAAAGAAGAATCTTCAATTAGAAATTTAGTAACCTTTAAAAATGCTGCATACCAACAAGTATATGATGATGCAGAAGATTTTGCAAACACATATTCATTTATTCCATATCAATTTAAACTATTGCAAGATGTTTTCACTGCAATTAGAAAAAGTGCATTTGCAGGCATGCATATGTCAAATGGAGAAAGAAACCTAATAAATGCTTTTCAAGAGTCTGCAAAAGCTAATAAAGATAAAGAAATTGGTGCATTAATTCCTTTTAATTGTTTTTATGATACTATTGAAACCATGATGGAACCACAAATAACAAGAGTAATTAATCATGCAAATGATTTAAAAAATCGTGATATATTAAAACAAGTAGATGTTGATATTTTAAAAATTTTATTCTTATTGAAAAACATAAAAGAAGTACCAACAAATATTGATAATATCTCAACACTATATGTTTCAAATATTATAGACGATAAAATTGCCATTAAAAATGAGGTAACAGAAGCTTTAAGAAGACTAGAAGCTCAAACTTTAATTCAAAGAAACAATGATGAGTATAAATTCTTAACAGATGAAGAACAAGAAATTGATAGAGAAATTAAACAAATAGCAATAGACCAAAGCGAAATAACAAATTATTTAAAGAGAATAATATTTGACTATATATATACAGACAGCAAATTTACATATAAAAATAGAAACTTTGCATTATCAAAATATATAGATAATATCAAATATTCACAAGAGTATGAAATAGGAATTAAAGTTGTAACAACATCTCCAGATAGAGATGACACAGAAATTATTATGCAATCTTCAAGAGAATACAATTACTTATTTATCAAATTGGAAATTTCAACATTAATATATGATGAAATTATAAACTACTTAAGAGTTGAGCAATATAGGAGAGATAAGAGTGGAATTTCTCAAACACAGCAAATTGAAGAAATTATAAGAGCAAAACAAAGAGAAACTGAACGTGCTGAAATGAGAGTAAAAGAAAACATCAAGGAGAACTTAAATAACGCAGAAATTTTTATTGCAGGGGATATACAAAATATAAATTCAAAGGAAGCAAAAGAAAGAATAAATGAGGCTTTAGAAATTTTAGTTAATAATAACTATAAAAAATTTGCATACATTAAGCGCAATTACACTATACAAGATATTAAAGAATTATTCTATGCAAATATAAACGAAGTTGAGAAATCAGGAGAGTTTGAGAATCAAAAGGCTTATGAGGCAATAAAGGAATTTTGTGAAGAAAAAAATGCTTGCAGAATTCCAATGACAATTAGAACATTATTACAAACATTTAGCACAACTCCTTATGGATTTTTGGATGACGACATATTATACTTATTAACAAGACTACTAAAAAATGAAGTAGTATCATTAATATATGCAAATGAAATTCAAAGTATAACATCAGAAGATACATTAAATAAAATTCTAAAGAAGGAATTTTATGATAAAACACTTATAAAAATAAGACAAAGAATATCAACAGAATTAATCAACAACCTAAAATCAGTTGCTAGAAATGCATTCGATGTTTTTGATATAAGAGATGATGAAGACGGAATGATAGAAGATTTCAAAGAAAAATGCCTAATCAAAACGTCAAACGAATTAAAAAAAGTTCAAGTTAATTATGAATATGCTACAAAAGAGTATCAATATCCAGGTGAGAAAATAGTAGAAGAGGCTCTAGCAATATTTGACAGCTTATTAATAATAAAAGATGTAGCAGAATTCTTTGAAGCTGTAACTGAGAAAAAAGATAAGATAAGTGAAATATCAACAAAGATTGAGTCAATACTAAATTTCTTTAATGGAATACAAAAAGAAAAATTTGACGAGGCAAGAAAAATAATACTAATATATGATAACAACAAAGATTTTGCTGATAATACAGAAGAATTGAAAAATGTTGCAGATCAAATAACAGGAATTCTAAAAAATCCAGAGCCTTATGATGAAATTCACAAATTACCTTTATTAAGGCATGAATTAATAGAAATACTAAATAAAATGTACGACTTGAAATCAAAACCAATAATAGAGATGATTCAAAATACAATTATATATATTGAAAATGAATTGAAAAGTGCTGGTGTAAATAATGATTTTGGAACAAGTTATACAGCAACTTGCAAAGAGGTAATTAATAAATTAGAACATTCAAATGAATTAAAAGATATTTTTGCCCAACAAACAAGAATTGACCAATTAAAAGATGATTTTATAAACAAGTTAGAGTGTGAGAAAAACAAAGCAAATACTTCATGTGAAGATGTGGAAGAAACAGTAGAAGAAAAGCATGTTCCAAGAAGAGTAATAAAAGCAGATATGCTTTTGACACATTCTTATGAAATAAATTCAAAAGAAGATATAGACAAGTTTATAGAAGAATTAAAAGAAAAATTAATAAAAGCATTTAATGAAAATAAAAACTTAACCATTAGATAAGGAGAAAAAAGTGGATAAATCCATATTAAAAAAATTTGCAATAGAATCAAGGCAAGACTTGATGCAAAAAATGAGAAATAAAATAAAATTATTCTATGTAGATGAGAATTTTGCCCAAAAACAAAATGGCGATATATATGTTTTATCTAACGAAAAAAATATAATTAGCCTTTCTAAAGAAGAATATGATAAGAGAGAATTGCTACTTAAAAGAATTGAAGAATTAGGAATAGAACAGGTTGTTGAGGAAGCGGCATATACATGGTTTAATAGAATTGTTGCAATTAGATATATGGAAATTAATGATTATTTGCCACTAACCAAAGAAAATCAAAGCTTAGGTATAAGGGTGTTATCATCAAAAGATAATACCCCAGATCCTGAAATAATAAAATTTACGAATCTAATGAACCCATATTTAGATATAGATTTTCAAAAAGAAAAATTTACTGAACTAAAGGATGACAATGAAAGATTCAAATATGTTTTATTATTAGTTTGCAAAAAGCTTGGAAGAGTTATCCCACAAGTGTTTGATGGCATTACAGATTATATAGATATTTTAATTCCAGATAATTTACTAAATGACACAGGTTTTGTAAATAAAATTGTTAAAGAAATTCCTGAAAGCAATTTTAGCCAAGTAGAGATAATTGGCTGGTTATACCAATATTATATTACAGAAAAAAAGGAAAATGTTTTTAATAATTTAAAGAAAAACATTAAGGTTAAAAAAAATGATATTCCAGCAGCAACTCAGCTATTTACTCCAGACTGGATAGTAAAATATATGGTAGAAAATTCATTAGGAAGATATTGGGTAGAGCACAATAAAAAAAGTCAATTAATTAAAAATTGGAAATACTTAATTAAAAATAATTTAGAAAAAAAGAATAATGAAATAAACCCAACTGATATTTCAATTATAGACCCTTGCTGTGGAAGCGGACACATATTAGTATATACATTTGAAGTTCTATATCAAATATATGTAGAAGCAGGATACAATAAAAAAGACATCCCAGAATTAATACTAAAAAATAACATATATGGATTAGATATTGATGATAGAGCAGGTCAATTATCAATTTTATCAGTATTATTAAAAGCAAGGTCTTATGACAAAAACATATTTAATAAAGATGCTGTAAAAAATCTAAATGTAATGAGTATACAAGAAATAGGAAACATAGAGGAAGAAGTAACTGAAATTTTTAGCGATTATGATACTAGAAAAGAAGCTTTGTATTTAGTAGAAAAGTTTAAAGATGCAAAAACAATAGGTTCACTTTTAAAAATAGAAGATAAAAATTACAGTTTACTTGAAAGTGCAGTTGAACAAAGCGATACAATATATGAAATGGAAATAAAGGAAGAATTAAAACAAATAATTAAAATAGCAAAAATTCTTTCAAAAAAATTTAACATTGTTGTAACAAACCCACCTTACGTAAACGATTCCTTAATGCCAAGCAAATTAAAAGAATATACAGCAGCAAATTATAAGGAAGGCAGAAAAGACTTATTTGCATGTTTTATTATGCGTGGAATTGATATAATAAAAGAAGATGGATTTAGTGCAATGGTTACAATGCAATCATGGATGTTTTTAGCTTCTTTCCAAAAATTTAGAAAAAAACTATTAAATGAAACAGTAATCAAAACCTTACTATATATGGATAATATGGTAATGGGAATAGCATTTGGAACAGTTGCAACAGTATTTTCAAAAAAATGTGAAAATAAAATTGGTTCATATAATGAAATAAAATATTCAAATATTAAAGATGAAAAACCAATAGAGTTTCCAATAAAAGAAAATAAAAACAGTAGATAACTTTAAAAAAATTAAAGGACTACCAATCGCTTTTTGGATAAGTGAAAATATGTTAAATATATTTGCAAACAATCCAAAATTAATTGAATTTGGAAAACCATGTACTGGTTTGCAAACAAGCGATAATAAAAGATTTGTACGTTTATGGACAGAAGTACCATATAAAAAAATTGCATTTCATACAAAAACTTTAAATGATACAAAAACAAATAATAAAAAATGGTATCCATACAACAAAGGTGGACTTTATAGAAAATGGTATGGAAATAATGAATATGTTGTAAATTGGGAAAATGACGGAAAAGAAATTAAGGAATATAATAAATATCTAAACAGTACACGAGAATCATCAATAGGAATAGCAAACACTCAATACTATTTTAAAAGAGGAATAACATGGACTTTTATTTCTATTGATGTAGGAGTAAGATATTTTGAAGAGGGATACATATTTGATGTTGCAGGATGTTCATTGTTTTTAGATGAAAAATATTTAAAATACATATTAGGTTTAATGTGTTCAAAATTAATGAATGTTTTTCTGCAAATTTTAAACCCAACAATGAATGTTCAAGTAGGAAATATATGCGATATTCCAGTGATATATGATAAAAGTAAAAAAGAAAAAATCGAAAAAATAGTAGAAGAATGTGTTTTCCAAGCAGAAAGAGACTGGGATTCTTTTGAAACAAGTTGGGATTTTGAAATACATCCACTAATAAGAGAAAACACGGTTGAAGCTGCATATAAAGAGTGGGAAAAAACATGTAACTACAGATTTAATAAACTAAAAGAAAAGGAAGAAGAACTAAACAAAACATTTATAGAAATATATGGACTACAAAACGAATTAACCCCAGAAGTTGAGGATAGAAGAATATCAGTAAGAAAGGCTAATAGAGAAAGAGAAATAAAATCATTAATAAGCTATGCAGTAGGTTGCATGTTTGGCAGATATTCATTAGATAAAACAGGCGTTGTTTGTGCAGGTGAAAAGTTAGATAAGAATAATTACAAAACATTTAAACCAGTTAGAGACAATATAATTCCAATAACAGATGGCAACTATCTAAATAATGATATAGTCGATAAATTTAAAGAATTTATTGAGGCAGTTTATGGCAAGGAAACTTTAAACGAAAACTTAGAATATATTGCAGACACATTAGGAAAAAGAGGAACAGAAACAAGTGAAGATACAATTAGAAGATATTTTTGCAATGACTTTTACAATGAGCATGTAAAAATGTATCAAAAAAAGCCAATTTATTGGTTATTTGATAGTGGAAAAAAGAATGGTTTTAAATGCCTAGTATATATGCATAGTTTTGATGAAAACACTGTAGCAAAAGTAAGACTTGATTATTTGCATAGAGTACAAACAATTTATGAAAATTTACTAGCAGATATTAACTTGAAATTAACAGCAGATTTATCAATGAATGACAAAAAAACAATGCAAAAAAAACAGACAGACCTAAATTCGAAACTTCAAGAAACAAAGGAATATGATGAAAAAATAGCACATATAGCAAACCAAAAAATTGAAATAGATTTAGATGATGGAGTAACAACAAATTATTCTAAATTTGCAGACATCTTAGCAAAAATAAAATAAAAAGTCAGGCTTTTTAGCTTGGCTTTATCATATTCCTAATAGTCTTATACAAAAATGGTTTAAACTCATCAATAGGAAGAGGGTCTTTATATAAAATCGAATTAAAGCAAGTGGAACTTACAAGCTCACTACAAATCCTAAAAACCGGAACACAAAGCTTAGCAGAAGGAGCAACAAAATTCGGTACAGAAGGAATACAAAAAGTATGTAACTTAATAAATGGAGATGTAAAGAATATTTCAAAAAGAGTTGAAAAACTAAATGAATTGAGTAATGAATATAATAACTTTGGAATGATAAGTGAAGGAAATAGCGGAGAAGTTAAGTTTGTGATGATTGTAGATAGTTTGAAATAGAATAACAAAATCCACCCCTCAAGCATATATTTACTTGAGGGGGATTTTGATAATAATGTTTTAGAAAAAAAAATGATGTATGAAGGTACAGTGGTTCTAACTTACAAAATTAACTATCCATATATTGAAGCAAAAACACATAGTTTTGGCATAATTAACTTCAATATATACAACAAAAAACAGGCATTTTCTTTGCAAAGAAAATGTGAAAATGAGCTATATAAACAAGCAATAGAACTCTATAGGTATAATAAAAAGAATGGATATCCACAAAGGGCATACGAGGTTGTTCGAAATTATGAAGTAACATTAAATGCAAATAATGTTATAAGCTTATATGCAGATGAATACATCTACTCAGGTGGAGCACATGGAGATACTGTTAGAACATCACAAAACTGGAATATGATAACAGGTAAAATGATAAAACTAGAAGATGTATTTAAGAATAATCCATATTTTATGGTAGACATATTCAAAGAAATAAACAGACAAATTGCAGCAAATCCACGAGTATTTTTTGAAGACAGCTGCCAGCTTGTTATAAGTACATTTAACCCAAATAGTTTTTATCTAACAAAAGATGCAGTATATATTTATTACCAACACTATGATATAGCACCATATTCAACAGGAATACCTACATTTAGAATAAAAAGAGTGTAAAAAAATGCAGTTTAGACTGCATTTTTTTGCTTATGAATTACATAATTTAATTAAAAATCAATCAAAATATTCTTGAGGTGAAAGCAAAATGTTTATGCCAAAAGAGATTTTGTATGAAGAAAATATAACAAACTATAAACTTGGTCAAGAGCTTTTAGAAAAATATAAAGATGTTCCCAAAATGATAATTGAGAACCACAACAACATACCAGAAATGAGATGCAGAGGAAATTGCGATTTTACAGATATGAAGAAAGACTTAATAATTGGAGTTAGAAAAACACATAAATTCGTTCCAAATCACAAAACTTCCGATTTCCTTGTGCCATACACTTCATCTGGTTGCACAGCAATGTGTATGTACTGCTATTTAGTGTGCAATTACAACAAATGCTCATATTTGAGACTTTTTGTAAATAGAGAAGAAATGCTAAACAAGATAATTAAAACATCAAATCAAAGTGAAAAAGAGATAACTTTTGAGATTGGAAGCAATAGTGATTTGATTTTAGAAAACACAATAACAAACAATTTAGAATGGACAATTCCCAATTTTGCCAATAACAATAGAGGATATTTAACATTTCCAACAAAGTTTGATATGGTAGACCCTATTTTAAATTTAGATCATAAAGGCAGAGTAATTGTAAGAATGAGTGTTAATCCAGAAAATATAATTCGAAGAGTAGAATTTGGAACATCAAATTTAGAAAACAGGGTAAAAGCAATAAACAAGCTACAAGAAGCTGGTTACAAAGTAGGAATTCTTATTGCACCAATCATTTTTGTGGATAACTGGAAAGAAGAATATGAAAATTTATTAATTTTTTTAAAAGAAAAATTAAGTACAGCTGTCAAGAAAATTGCTTTTTTTGAATTAATTTTTATGACATACAGCTATGTTCACAAAATGATAAACAAAGAGGCTTTTCCAAACGCAATAAATCTTTTTGATGAAACAAAAATGACAGGAAGAGGCAAAGGAAAATATATGTATAAGCCACAAATAAGAGAGGAAGGCACAAGATTTTTCTTGGAAAAAATGAAACAGTATTTTCCCAATAACGAGATTAAATATATAGTTTAAGTGGAGTTTATAAAACTCCACTTTCAAGTAATGTGATTTTCTTATTATCACAATCCAATTCACATTCAACTCCATAAGGAATAATTCCAATAGGCTCATTATGGCCAAAATTCACATTATAAATAATAGGCAAATCAGGCCTTTTAGCTTCTATACCAACAACAGTTTTTAAAACATCCTTATATTCCTCATAATATGTTTCACCTCTAGGTTTGCCAACAATAATACCATTAATAACATTTATAATTCCTTGAGCTTGCAAGGTTCTTAAAATATATTTAACATTTTGAGGACTAGGAGTTTCTTCACTAGTTTCAATAAATAAAATTTTATTTCTCCATTCATCTAAAGATGGCCAAATCTCGGTACCATTAATCATATCCAAAAGTTCAATACATCCACCCAAAAGTTTACCAGAAACTTTGCCAGTGCCTTGCAACACTTCATAGCCTTTTGAATCAGGAATTCTTTTCTTCTCTTTATTTATATTTTCTTCACACCATTCAAAATGCTCATTTGTAAAATAATCACACTTCTTAATCTCAAAATGAGGGTTAGCATCAAAAAATATATTATTTATAGCATCAACAGTATAATCAAACATAGAGACATATTGAGCAAAGTCAGATAAAATGCAAGGACCATAAAATGAAGTGACACCAGCTTTATACATCATAAAATGATTTGCAGTAGTATCTGAAAATCCAGAAAAAATTTTAGGATTATTCTTGATAACATCATAATCAATATATGGAAGTAAACGAATAGTATCATCTCCACCAATAGCAGAAAAAATAGCCTTAATACTGGGGTCTTTAAAAGCATCCATCCAATCTTTAGCCCTAAGTTCAGGGTGCTCGTATGTAAATTTAGAACCCTTCAAAGCATGCTCAGTTGGCACAAGCTCCAAGCCAAACATATTTTTAAGCCTATCTTTCGCAAGATAATATTTATGAATAATCTCCTTTTCTCCAAGTCCACCCCAAGAAAGGCTCACAACAGCGACTTTATCGCCTCTTTTTAATCTTTCAGGTTTAATCAAAAAAATCCCTCCTTAAATAATTTGCAACTATTTTATCATAAAATTTAAAGTAAGTAAAATGTTGATAAAGTGCTAATAAATATGTATAATAGGAAATAGAGAAGGAGCAATAATGGAAACAAATCGAGAAGAAAAACTAATAATAGCAAAGCTAAACGATAAATTACAGTTTTGTAAAACAAGAAATAAAATTACATATACAGACTTTTTAAACCTAAATGAAAAAAACATCATCCAAAAAGAATTAGAAAGGCAAAAATTTAAGAACTATATATTTACAGGAGGATACGAAGAGGCAGAAAGCAAAATACTCTTAATGTATCCAGAAAAACTAACAAAAGAAATAGCTACATCTAATATTAAGGAGATAATAAAAGCAATTGAAATAATCCTACCAAACGAGCAAAAAGGCAAATATCAACATAGAGATTATTTAGGAACAGTAATGCAATTTGGAATAATAAGAGAAAGAATGGGAGACATTTTAGTATATGAAGATAAAGCATACATAATAATCCTAGCAGAAAATGCAGAGTATATAAAAAACAGTTTAATTACAACTACCAAGTTCAAAAAATCTAAAATATCAATAATAGACATAGCCAACATAGAAGTAAAAGAACCAGACTTTGATATATTTAAAATAACATCAAACTCAATGAGGATAGACAACATAGTATCAGAAATAACAAAACTTTCAAGAAACGAAACAGCAAAGCTCATTGAAAGCGAGAAGGTTTCAATAAATTGTAAGATTGAAACAAAGCAATCAAAAATAGTAAATATAGGAGATGTTTTAATAATACGAGGAAAGGGAAAATTTATAGTAGGAGCTGATTTAGGAGAAAATAAAAAAGGAAAAAGAATAGTTGAGATAAAGAAATATAAATAAAACAAAGCCTTTTACAATAATAAAGCATATTATTGTAAAAGGTGTTTTTTATGAGGAAATATAATAGAGATGTGATGAGTTATGGGTTTAGAAAATTGAGGGGGATAAAGATAGAAGGGGTGAGGTAAAGTAAGTTAATGTTGACATACGAGTAAAAAACAAATATAATAAAACAAAAAAGTAAAAAAATTTTTCTTATTCTACACATTTCGACATTTTTTGCATATCAGTGTATGTTATACTATAAATGTTTTAAAAAATATGAGATGAAGGAGGTGAAAAAATGAGATTAAAACTGTATTTTGAATTAGAAAATGAAAAAATGCCAATACAATATCGCAAAAACATAATAAGTTTTATAAAAGCATCGCTTAATAAATATAACGAAGAGGAATTCAAGAAATTATATGATGGCAATAAACCTATAATTAAGCCATATACATTCTCAGTATTCTTTGAAAAACCTCAGTTTGAAAAAGAACAGATAATATTAAACAGCAAAGCTTTTGAAATCAATATGGCTGTGGCGGATTATGAAGTTGCAGTAGTGTTATACAATTCGTTCAATCATCAAAAAAACAAAAAATTCTCAATTAATCAAAATTCTTGGAAATTAACTAATATTGCTATGCTACCAGAAAAAAAGATTAATGGGGATAGTATAAATGTAAAATTTCAATCTCCACTTGTAGCAAGAAATAGGCAAGAACAAAAAGATTATTATTATTCATTTGAAAATCCAGAAATGTTTTTAGAAACACTAAAAATAAATATAAAAGAGGAACTGAAAATAACAGACATTCCACAGGAAATAGTTAATACGTTTGAAATAGAACCAGTAGAACCTAAAAAAGTAGTAATAAAATTCTATGAAAAACAAATTGAAGCAAGTACAGGTATATTTAAAATAAAAGGGGACAAGCAATTACTAGAATATTTGTACAAAGCAGGCATAGGAAGCAAGCGTAGTGCAGGATTTGGAATGTTTCAAATTTTATAAAAGGAGGTGAAATTTTGAATACGAGAATTTATTTAAACGAATGGTTTATAAATGCAGGAATAGTAGGATTTTTGAGAATACTAGAACATAATAAACAAGACTTTGTAAAAAAGGAAGAAAATTATATAGAATTTGACACAGAAGACTTAAAAGACTTCCATAAATATTACTTCAAGTACTTTTTTGATAATTACAATATTGCCAAAAAGATGGAAAAAAGAATAAGTGAGTCTTTTGGTAGAATAGAAAATTTACT
>ENA-OPXM01001128-OPXM01001128.1-human-gut-metagenome-genome-assembly--contig:-NODE-1128-length-13200-cov-12.425561_pt1 | contig 13200 bp, 10 predicted proteins | sample MGYA00241707_ERZ502035 | MGnify/ENA primary metagenome ERZ502035 (study PRJEB25962, sample SAMEA2043051) | human gut metagenome | biome: human gut; feature: human-associated habitat; material: faeces... | reverse complement strand
TGAGCCGCATTGTCAGCGGCGAAACGAGAACGGTCAGCAGTGATATTCTCATAGGAGTGGCAAAGGAATTTAAGGTATCGACAGACTATATACTGGGCTTGTCCACCGTGAGCGTCCGTAAAAGTTACGATATTTCTGAATTAGGTTTGTCAGAGGGAGCCGTGAGGGGGCTTGTGACGGGTGCTGTTGATGTGCAAATACTCAATCGCTTACTGGAACACAGGAATTTTCCCAAGCTGATAGATTTGATACGGATTTATTTTCAGGACACGGCGGCAAAGGGGATAATGGCACGTAACCAGCTTATCGAGATGGCAACGGCTTCCCTGTCCGACTTGATGAAAGAACACCCGGAACACCGGGCGGAAGCAAAGCAGGATTTACAATTTTTGAACGCCCAGAAGATGGGGGAACATGAAGCAGAGATTGAGAAAATCAAAAATGTGTTCCTTGCTATCCTGCGGGACATTAAGAAAGACATTGATAACGGAGAACAGCCGGGGGAAGCTGTGACCGCCGCTATGTTCCAAGCCATGCGGGACGCACTGTCGGAGCAGAAGCAAAACCCGCTTTCCATTGACGATGTAACAGCAATGATAACCGGACAGATCGGACAGCTTGCGCCGATGGACGAAGAAACTGCCGACCTATTCCAGCAGCTGGCGAAGAAAATGATGACGCAAATGTCAAAAGATAGTGATGAGAAAAAAGGAGATTGATTTTATGAAAAAGATACTTTCATGCTTTTTAGTATGTGCTTTTTTATGTACGGGTTTATATGGGTGTGGTAGTAAAAAAACAGAGCTGATTGAAGAAGCCAAAGACCTAACACTTTCCCAAGAAATTTCGATAACCCCCGAACAAAATGATTATGGAATACCCGCATATAATTTTTTAAAACATATTCAATCAAACTATCCGGGGCGCGTTGCTGGCACTGAAAAAGAAACGGAAATGGCTGTATTTATTTTGTCCGTCCTCTTAAATGGTGGATATGCGGAAAGCGACATAGCTATAGAGTCTTTTGAAATAGATGATTCCACGCCTATGATGGATGAAGCCATACAAAATGTATTCGATGGAGGTGAAAAAAGTAATTCAAGTCAAAATATTTTGATAACCAAAAAAGGAGAAAGCGAAAAAACGATTATTGTTGGCGCACATTATGATAGTGCTGGAACACATGGTGTAGATGACAATGGCTCCGGCGTATCTGTTGCTTTGGAAAATGCCCTGCGAATGGTCAACACTCCAACATACTATACTATTCAATATGTATTTTTCGGTTCAGAAGAACCAGGAATGTATGGCTCAAGGGCATACGTTGAATCACTTTCCGAAAAGGAAAGAGAAAATATTATATTGATGATAAACATTGATACTGTCCTCGCTGGGGATTACCTTTATTTGTATGGCGGTAAGGTGAATGATAACGGCACTGTTGATAATACCGAAGCAGTATTTAAAGCCTACGAAATTGTTAAGGAAATTGGCTTGAACATACAATTACCACCAGACGGAAATAACGATTATCCCTATCCTACAGGTCAAAAAAGAAGCGACCACGCACCGTTTAATGACATAGGAATTCCGTACATATATTTTGAAGCAAACAACTGGGAAAATGGTTCTCCTGTCGAAACAGAAAAGAATGGATTGATAATGCATACAGATATGGATGATTTGGATTTTATTGAAAATGAATATAGCGGACGTGTCCAAAATACACTCAGCAGCTATTCAACATTATTATATTCTTTACTTCAAGAAAACAACTGGGAGCAATAACACAAATGGATAGCAAAGACATCCGAGCCAGTCAACGGTCAAGATGAACGGCGCATTTCATGCACCGCCGTTGACAGTCCCGTCTGTCTTTGCTGATAGGCAATCAAGGCGGGAAAGCCCTAAAATGGCTTCCCGCCCATTTCAATTTTTAGAGAAAAACGCTCCAAAATCAGAAAGAGAGCGGCCAAGCACTTTGCGGGATTGGCCGCCTTGTCCACTCATTCAGCGGGACGGCGGGTGGCGGTCAAGGCCGGGTGTAAATCCGTTCATTTCAGCCTTGACGGTTGCCCGTTGTCTTGCTGATTTTCCGGGAGTGTGGCCACAACTTCGGGACATTTTGTCCACAAGTCGGAGCGTAGGACGAGGGACGGGGGCTTTCATATACGCCCTGTCTGCTGATGAAAACAGACCTGCGCTTGCGGCTCCACGCCACACAAGCACAACCCTGTTTTCCTGCCGCTTCAAATGCCCTTGCCCTCCCCGGCGGCAACGGCATTTTCACGGCAACGCCGACAGAGCGTATAACACACTACACTTTGCTTCGCAAAGTCGTGTGCCAAATGGGGGCGTTGCCCCCTTTGGAAACCCCCACAAGAAAAGGCGGTACGCTACCCCTCCACGGGGCGCATACCGCCTTTTCTTGTTATCCAGCCCTCCGGCTGTATCGGTTGAGCAAAAGTCAGCGTGGGAATGGTGTGGTATCTTTATCTAAGTGAACCCCCGGTTTCCCACTTGCTGACGGCCTGACGGGACACGTCCAGCTGCTGGGCCATCTGTTCCTGGGACAGACCGGCTTTGCGGCGCAGGTCGATGAGCTTTTCACACAGGGTCATAGAGAATGCCTCCTTTGATGTTGATGGTGTCAGCATACCGAAAAAGGCCGCAACTGTCCACCAAGTGGGGCTGGAAGTTCCGCAACCGACGGTTGCGGGCCGTTTTTTTCAGCCCCAGAGCTGGCGGGAGAGGTCCTGGGCCAGCTTTTCCACTACGCCGGGAGCGTAGGGCAGGGGCAGTCCGGCATCCGAAAGGGTCTCGGCATACAGCTTGCTGCCGCCGGAGGCACACAGGGCGTGATACCGGGCCCAGCCGTCTGCGGGGTCGGCGTCATAGGCGGCCTTCAGCTGCTGGGCGCAGACGATGGACAGGGCGTAGCTTACCACATACCGGGGGAACATGTACAGGGCCACATTGGTGAACAGGTCGCAGCCGGAGAGCACCTGCTTCCGCCAGGGCTCGTTGTTCCGGGCCCGGCCGAAGGACTTCTCAATGCGGTCGAACTCCTCTGCCCACTGGGCCAGAGAGACGTCCGGATGCTCATACAGCCACGTCTCAAAGGTGTGGATGGAGCAGAAGGCGCACAGCTCCTTGATGAAGTCATAGCGTTGCTCCGTCAGGAACTGGGGGGCGTGGTTCCCGAAGAAATCCCGGGCGTAGGGCTGGGCCAGCAGCTCCATGGTCTTGGAGTGGACCTCCGCCAGGTCCGGACTCAGGCCCGCATAGTCCGCCACCGGCTGGCTGCGGATGGAGAGATACCCCTGGAGCCCGTGGCCCAGCTCGTGGGTGTATACGGTGACGTCACCGGCGGTGCCGTCGCAGTTGGCAAAGATGAAGGGCATCCGGTAGGGGGCGCCCAGCATGTCGCAGAAGCCCATGCCGGAAATTTTATTGGGAGAGCCGGTCACGTCCAGCAGGTCGTGGCGGACCATCTCGTCGAAAAACGCACCTGCCTCGGGGCTGAGGCTGTGATACATCCGGTGGGCGGCCCGGGGCAGCTCCTCCGCCGCCACCGGCACGGCGTTGCCTTCCGGGAACACCAGGGCCCGGTCATAGGGCATCAGCGTGTCCACTCCCAGGCGCCGGCGCTGCTCCTCCTGCAGCCGCAGGTACAGGGGGGTGATATGGGTCTGCACCTGGCGGCAGAACGCGTCCAGCTCCGCCCGGCCATAGCCCAGGCGCTGCTGGGCCAGGTCGCCGTAATCGGCGAAGCCGTCGAAGCCGTTGGCCCGGGCCAGGTCGATGCGGGCATGGACCAGCTGCCGCAGGATGTCCTCCAGCTGTCCGGCGTTTTCCAGCACCGTCTGCTGCTGGGCGTCATAGGCGGCCTTGCGGCGCGCCCGGTCCCGGCTGGCCAGAGCGGCCCGCAGCTGTCCGCCGCTGAGCAGCTCCCCATGGACCGGATATTTGGCGGAGGCCGTCAGCTGCTGATACAGGGCCGTCAGCTGGGAGATGCGGGCCTGCAGGTCCCTGCCCCCGGCGTGAATTTGGTGGTCCAGGGTCAGCAGGCGGCGCAGCTGGGGGCCGAAGGCCTGGTCCAGAGCTGTGGCATAGGGACTTTCGGCAATGGCGGCGGCCAGGGACTGGCTGTCCAGGCTGCCCTCCAGCCGGGGCAGGGTCTCCTGCAGCTCCGTCTGGTAAAATTCGTCGGTGACGTCGTGGAAGGCCCGGATGAAGGCCACCGCCTGGCACAGGCCTACTTCCTGCTGGAGGGCGTCCCGCTGGCGGACGATCTCCACCAGCTCCTCCGGGCTCCGGGCCGCCCTGGCCCGGCGGGTCAGGGCATCGTACCGGGTCTGAAGGGCATCCACGTCGGGGCGGTGATAGGGGATATCGGAAAATTTCCAGTTTTCGTTCATAGAATTGCTCCCATCTTACTCTTTCGGATAAATCACGGACAGGGCCATGCGCTCCGGGCGGATGTTGTCCCGGATGAAGTCCAGCAGATCCTGCTGGGTGATGGAGTCGTACACCTCCGGGAAGCGGAAGGGATCGTATCCCTGGAAGCAGCCCTCGGATACGGTGGAGGCGATGGCCTCGAAGGAGTTCAGGCTCTTGATGGACGCGCCGAAGCTGGCCCGGCGGAGCCGCTGGACATAGGCCGGGTCCACCCCCTCCCGGACCACCCGGCGTGCTTCGTCCAGAACGGCCTGCTGCACGGCCTCAGGGTCGTTGCTGTCGCCGCCGCAGAACACATAGGCGGCTCCCGGCAGCAGGTCATAGGCGCTGTCGAAGGTGCCGTTGATCAGCCCCTGGCTGTACAGCCGGGTGAACAGGGGGCTGGACTCTCCCATGAGCACGTCGCAGGCCAGGTCCCCCAGGATATCCAGGCGCATGCGCTCCTCTCCCTCCGGCACCGGCGGGCACTTGAAGCCCAGCAGGAAGGTGGGCATGGCCACCTCCATCCGGTCCTCTATGCGGGCCATATGAGGCGTCAGGTCCTCCTCCCGGCCATAGTCCCGGGGGATGGCGGGGCCGCTCTCCCGGGGCAGAACCTCCCGGGCGGCCCGGACGACCTCCGCCGGGTCCACGTCGCCCACCACCACCAGGCACATATTGGCGGGGGTATAGAAGGCCTTGTGGCAGTCGTACAGGGTCTGGGCCGTGATCCGGCGGATGCTCTCCACGGACCCGGCCACAGACTGCCGCACGGGGCTGTGGCGGTACAGGGCCTGCATCATCTGGCGATAGACCTGCCACTCGGGGTTGTCCTCGATCATGCCGATCTCCTGGGCGATGATGCCCTGCTCCTTCTCCACGCTCTCGTCGGTGAAGTAGGGGACGGACACGAAGGACAGCAGGATCCGGAGATTATCGTAAAAATGCTCGGTGCAGTCGAAATAGTAGGCAGTGACGGCGTTGCTGGTGTAGGCGTTGGGCTCGGCCCCGCCCCGGGCCAGGTCCTGCATGGCGCTGCCGTCGGCGGTGTCGAACATCTTGTGCTCCAGATAGTGGGCGATGCCGGCGGGGGTGTCCAGCCACCGGCCGTCCAGCTGAAAGCGCATGTCCATGCCGCCGTAGCGGGTGGTGAAGAAGGCAAACCTCCGGGCATAGCCGGGCTTGGGCACCACGCAGACGGGCAGGCCGTTGGGCAGGGTCTCCCAGATGGCCTTTTCCCCGATGCGGGGATATACGGTGGTTTTCATCAGGCGTCCTCCTTTCCGTGCAGGAAGTATACGGTGTCCAGGGTCACGCTCTGGGCGGCGGCCTGAATGCGCTCCGGTGTCACCTGATCCAGCAGGCGCTGCATGGTTTCCGGATCCTCGCTCTGGCCGGTGGCGGCCTGACCCAGGCAGTAATTTTCCAGGGCACCCTGGGAATCCGACAGGGAGATCAGGGCGCTGCGCGTGGTGCTGCGGGCCCCCTCCAGCTCCCAGGGCTCCCAGTGACCGTCCCGGATCTCATGCAGCTGATGAAGAATCTCGTCCAGGGCCCGCTGATAGTCGGCGGTCTCGATGCCGGAGGACACCGTGAGGATGCCCTTGGAGCGGACATAGGTGCTGGAGGCGTAGTAGCACAGGGACAGCTTCTCCCGGACGTTCATAAAGAGCTTGGAATTGCTGGTGCCGCCGAACAGCAGATTTGCCAGGATCATGGCGGGCACATCGTCGGTGGCGCAGCGGAAGCCCATGGACAGCTTCCCCTGGGTCACGTCCATGGCCTCGTGGATGATGCGGGGCTCCGCCGGGGCGGCCACGGCACGGGGCGGCTCCGGGTCCAGGCCCGCGCCCCGGGGCAGGGCGGCGAAGGCCTCCAGCAGGGCGTCCTCCACCCGTGAGATGGGGGCGCTGCCGCAGTAGAACAGCTCCAGCCGGGAGGCGGCCATCATCTGCCGGCTGTAGGCATGGAGCTTCTGGTTGTTGATGGCGGCGGCAGCCTCATCGCCCAGACGGCTGACGCCGTAGGGCTCATAGCGGCACATCTCCTGCAAAAGCCGCAGGTCCGCCCAGTCCCGCTTATCGTTGCGGATGGAGCGGATGCTGTCCAGCAGGTTGGCGCGCTCGCTGTCCACATATTCCGCCAGATACCGGCCGTTGCGGGTGACGGGGTCCAGCAGCAGCTCTCCCAGCAGGGCGGCGGTGGGCTCCAGCAGCTTTTCTCCCTGGGGGGCGAAGCTGTCGTCCATTACCGAGGCCACAAAGCCGATGCACTGGCACTCCGCCCGCTTGCGGATGGTGGGGTTGATCTGTGCGCCGTAGAGCCGGTCCATGGCGGCGGACAGCTGCTCAATGTCCGGGCAGGTCATGGTGCCCCGCTGGAGCACCAGCGGCAGCAGCGCCCCATAGGACGCCGTTTCCCGGCGCAGGGGGGCGATGAACTGGGCGGACAGGCAGCTGGTTTTGAACTTTTTGGCAGGCAGATAGGTGAGATATACCCGGTCCATGATCTCGCGGCGGGTCTTCTCCATATGCGGCACCTCCAGGATACAATAATACATTATTATATCGCAGGCGGCGGGAAATGAAAAGGACTTTTCCGTAAAATAAGGCTCCCGGCCGGTTGGCCGGGAGCCTTGATAAATTTAAGGGGAATCAGGCCACGCGCTTGCCCTTATAGCGGGACTTGACAGCCATGGCAATCAGCCCGCAGCCGCACAGACCGGCCAGGGTGGACCACAGGGCCGTGCCCATGTCGCCGGTTTTGGGACTGTTGCTGCCAGCGTTGCCAGAGTTACCGGTATTGCCAGCGTTGCCGGTGTTGCCGGTATTGCCGGAGTCGCCGCCCTGACCGGGCTGACCGGGTTGGCCGGGCTGACTGGGCTGACCGGGTTGGCCGGGCTGACCGGGCTGGCCGCTTCCTCCGGCGTCACCGCCGGAGCCGCTGCCGGTTTGCTGATAGCCGCAGACGGAGCAGACGCCATCCACGAAGGTGTGGGCGCCGAAGCCGTCCTTCTGGGCGTTATCCGTAACGGTGCAGCCGTCAGCCAGGCAGTCATGCCAGTGATTCTCGCCGTCGGAGGACCAGGTATCGGACCACTGATGCGTATGCTCCTTCACCAGGGGCTTGTCCTCGGCGCTGTACATGCGCCACAGCTGGGTGCCGTAGAAGGGATTGGCGGTGCCCATATACACGCCGTTCTCGGTGGAGCAGATGGTGCGCAGGCCGTGGTTGGAGCCGTCGCCGAAGCCGTCCCGGGTGATGGCGTCGAAATTCACGCCGTCCTTGGACACCAGCAGGTCAAAGCCGTTCTCGCTCTGCTGGGCATAATAGTTGCAGCCGAAGTAGTACACAAAGTTGTGGATCGTGTCGTCATACACGGCCTTGTCCAGGGCGGCAAAGATGGCCTTCACGGCGCTTTTCAGGTCATCCTTCAGGCCCTGGGTGTCGGCGCTGCACATAGCCACGCCGGTGACCTGGGCATACTCCCGGGCGAAGTTGGCACTGTCCAGCTTGATGCCCAGGCCATCGAACACCTTCTGCTTGAAGGCCTCATACTCCTCCAGCATGTTCCGGTAACCGGGCACGGGGTTCTTGTCGGCGGACATGTCCGTGGCAAAGCCTGCCAGCTGCTGGAACAGGGAGGCGGTGTACTTGTTAAACAGGAAGGTATCCAGGAACCAGTTCAGATACTTGTTGTCGTGCTGCTGCAGAACCTCCAGCACGGCGTCCTTCAGCATATCGGCCCGGCCGCTGATGTCGGCATAGTCCATATTGGCCACCTGACCGTCGGTGATCTGGGTGAAATGATAGGTCAGAGTGGAGGTGTCATAGGTGCCGATGTACAGCTCACCGTTGTGCTCGCCGTAGCGCCAGACATACTGGTTGGAGTTGTTGCCCAGCCCCGCGCCCAGGTTGCCGATGGGGCCGTCGGGGAAATAGGGGTTGTCGTCCTTACCGGCCACCTGCTGGAAGTTGCCGTCGGCGTCCATGCGGTACAGATAGATGGAGTGGTCCAGATCGTTGTACAGCAGCTCGAAGTTGCCGGAGGCGGGGATCTCCGCCAGGTCCAGCATGGGATCGTTGTAGGTGCCCAGGTACAGATAGCCGTTGTACACCCACATGTTGCAGCTCATGGAATAATTGATGCCCAGACCGAAGCCGTAGCCGCTGGTGTCGTGGTCGCCGATGACCTGGGTCCAGGTGAAGCTGCCGTCCTCATGCTTGTCGCCGCGGTACATGGCGAAGCCCTGCTTGTTGATGTGGCCGTCGATGGACTTGTCGGTGACCATGGTGACGTACATGGAGCCGTTATACTCGATGATGTCCCAGATCCCGCCGCCGTTGAGGCCGTCGGTCTGCATAACGGCGGGCAGGCCGTCAAAGTCGTCCTGATCTGCCACACGCCGCCAGGAGCTCAGACCCGCGGTGGGATCGGAGCTGGCCACGATGATGCCGCCGGGGGTACCCTTGCCGTCGTAGTTGTCCGTGGCCAGGCACATATAGATCTCGTCGTCAAACACCAGCAGGCCGTGAACGCCGTTGGACACGCCCCGGGTGTAGTTGATGTTGTGATAGGCGATGGAGCACTCGTTGGTCTCGGGGTCCACCTCGATGAGGGTGGCGGTGGGGCTGCCCATACCGGCGAAATAGATCTTGCCCTTGAATTCAAAGGCCATGCGATAGCCGGACAGATAGTTCACGCCCTTCAGATAGGGGGGATAGCCGGGGAAGATGTCGGGGTAATCCTTCAGGATGTCCCGTTCCCGGAAGATCACCTGGGCCTCGCCGGTGTAGCGGTTCACAGCCATGATCACGGGGGTCCACTGGGACATGGGAGTTTCGTCGAAGGTGTCCGTGCCGAACATGACCTTCACAAAATCTGCCGCAGCCCGGCTGGTGTCCACATTCTGATCCAGCTTGCCCTCCTTCTTCATGGCGTCCAGGGCCGTTTTGACGTTGTTGTGATAGATGTAGTAGGTGGAGTTGTAGCAGGTGCCGATGTAGACATAGTCACCGGCCTCGGCCATGGACCAGGAGTAGCTCTGGCCGCGGTCCTGCAGATCGCCGGTCAGGATACCGTCCACCTCTCCGGCGCCCAGCGTGGGGTGGGAGACCTTGTCGATGGTGTAGCCGCCCTTGGAGTAAACACCCTGCTCCAGGGGCTCGTAGCTGATGGTGTCGTCGTCATTGCGGACGACGGCTGCCAGTGCGCCGTTGACCAGGCTGACCGTCATAACCAGGGCCAGCAGAACAGCGGTGCAGGCTTTGAACGCTTTGTGCATGTTATCCCGCTCCTTAAAAAACAATTTGCCTGTCCTTGCACGAAGAACACTTTATCCATAATATGTGCGCCAACAGGCACACAGTAATTTAACATAGTTTCCATGCTTTTACAATAGATAAAAACTGAAAATGCAATAATTTTTTCTTATATCAGAAAAAAGAACAGGCAATGACGGCGTTTTTTGCGGAGTTTTCCTATAAAGGCATCGAAATGCGGAAAATTTTGACCAAAGGCGGTTGCCAAAGGGCGGCAAGGGGTGGTAAAATAAACGTATCCTATTCCAACCGGCGGTGGCCACTCCACTTTTTGGCCCCCTGCCGGAAAAACAAAGGAGGAACCAGGTCCCGCTGAGACTGGCGGTGCGGCAGTGTGGAGCTGCGGCTTCGCCGGGCGCGAGACCGTTCCATGCGGAGGCAGAACGGTTACAGTCTGTATATTATGGCAGAGGTCATTCTGAAAAACCTCAAGAAGGTGTACCCCAACGCGGAGAGCAAGAAGGCCAAAAAGGGCGAGCCCCAGAAAAAGGGCAATCTGCAGATCACCGATGAGGGCGTGGTGGCGGTGCAGGATTTCAACCTGCACATTGCGGACAAGGAGTTCATCGTGCTGGTGGGCCCCTCCGGCTGCGGCAAGTCCACCACCCTGCGGATGATCGCCGGTCTGGAGGACATCTCCGGCGGCGAGCTGTACATCGGCGGCAAGCTGATGAACGACGTGGAGCCCAAGGACCGGGACATCGCTATGGTGTTCCAGAGCTACGCCCTGTATCCCCACATGACCGTGTATGAAAACATGGCCTTCTCCCTGAAGCTGAAGAAGCTGCCCAAGGACGAGATCGACAAGAAGGTCCGTGAGGCCGCCGAAATTCTGGATATCACCCAGTATCTGGACCGCAAGCCCAAGGCTCTGTCCGGCGGCCAGCGGCAGCGCGTGGCCATTGGCCGGGCCATCGTCCGGGACCCCGCCGTGTTCCTGATGGACGAGCCCCTGTCCAACCTGGACGCCAAGCTCCGCAACCAGATGCGGGCTGAGATCATCAAGCTGCGGGAGCGCATCGACACCACGTTTATCTACGTCACCCATGACCAGACCGAGGCCATGACCCTGGGCGACCGGATCGTCATCATGAAGGACGGCTTCATCCAGCAGATCGGCACCCCCCAGGAGGTGTTCGACCACCCGGCCAACCTGTTTGTGGCGGGCTTCATCGGCATGCCCCAGATGAACTTCTTCGACGCGAAGCTGACCCGGCAGAACGGCAGGTATGCCGTCACCGTAGGCGGCGTCACCGTGGAGCTGTCCGACGAGAAGCAGCAGCGCCTGGCCGAGCACAACGTGGCGGAGCAGGACGTGACCCTGGGCGTGCGCCCGGACCACCTGATGCTCTGCGCCAACGGCATCAAGGGCACCGTGGACGTGTCCGAGATGATGGGCTCCTCCGTGCACCTGCATGTGGCGGCCGAGGGCAAGGACGTGATCGTCATTGTTCCCACCAACGGCGCCGCCGCCCACTTCCCCATGGGCAGCGAGGTCAACATGATCTTCGGCGGCAACGTGGCCCACGTTTTCGACAAGGAGACCGGAAAGAACCTGGAGTGGTAAGTAAATAAGGCTATAGAACAGGCATCCCCCGGCGCATTGCGCCGGGGGATATATTTATACGATGAGCGGATGCTCAGGCCCGGCGCTCCTCGTGGATGAACATGACCAGGAAGCTGACGGTCAGCAGGGCGCAGGACACCCAGATTCCCCGGACGGCGGATGCGCCGGTCAGCAGGGCTCCCAGACCGGCACCCAGGGCGAACAGGCCGATGACGCCGAAATATGTCAGGGCATTGCGCAGGGCCTCCGGCTCATGGGTGTGGAAATAGGCGCACAGGGCCTCTGTGCCGCTGCGCATGTTGCCGATGCACATGGTGCTGGCGTAGGCGTGGCCCCGGACCTTGCGGAAGGTCTGCAGCTGCATGGCGCAGGAGAAGGACACCAGGGAGTTGGCCACAGTGTTCAGTGACTGGGGCATAAAGCCCACCGCAAACAGCACGGCGATCTCCGCCAGGATAATCAGCTGACGCCAGTGGACCTTTTCCATGTGCTTGAAGCGGCGGTGGATGCATTCCGCCGCGAAAATTCCCGCCATAAAGGACAGAACGGGGATCAGATACCGCAGGCAGTGGTCCCAGGCCCCCTCAAACAGATAGGCGCTGAACAGCACAATGTTGCCGGTCTGGGCGTTGGCAAAAACGCCGCCCCGGCAGAGATAGGTATAGGCGTCCTGAAGGCCGCCGGATACGATGATGAAGGAGGCTGTCAGCATGGATTCGGACATCTGGCCCCGCAGTCGATGGATAAACACAGCTTGCACCAGGCTTTCTGAGAATTGACCGCCCTTCGGCGGCCCACTGATTATACGACAGGGGAGGGGATCCGTCAAGAGTCCGCCGGGGGAGGGGGTTGGAGGGAACGGAGAGGTGAATTTGCGGCCATATGGTGAGAGAACAGGAGGATTTTTTCGGTTTTTCCGCGTAAAATCTATGTAATAATTCGAAATTTTTATCAAATGACAATTTTCAGCAGTTGACAGGTATGGTACAATGGTTTTTATTATGGAATAGAATGTTTTCTCATCCATGCCGCGATCGGTGCGGCGCATACACCAGTAACAGAGAAAGGAAGGTGCCCTGTCTATGAACAAAGACAACCAGCCGAAAAAGACAGAGCAGAGCGCCAAAACAGGGAAAAAGTCCGGAAAGGGCCGCCGTGTGGGGCAGACCATCGGCATCGTCCTTGGTACCATCCTCCTGGTCACCGTGCTGACCTCCGCCATCTTCGTGGGGATCTTCATGACCTACGTCAACACGTCCCTGAAGGGGCATGTGGAGGTGGACATGTCCGAGTACGACCAGAAGGTGTCCACGGAGCTGTACTATCAGGATCCGGATACCAAGGAGCTGGTCATGTACCAGACCCTGTTCGGCGACGAAAACCGCATCTGGGTGGATTTTGATTCCATCCCCAAGAACCTCCGCGAGGCCACCATCGCCATCGAGGACAAGCGCTTCGAGAGCCACCACGGCGTAAGAGAATATGGTGAAGAAAAATATGCTAGTAGTATTGCAAATAATATTATTAAGACTAGAGAAAATAAAAAAATTGAATCAAAAAGGTGTAAAAGGTTTTATTCTTGGAACATCTTCGCTTTTTGGAAAGGGTGACTACGTTCACACAATTAAGAAATTAAGAGTTTTATAAATAATTAATAGGCAGGATATATAAATGGTAGGAATTATTATAACAGGACATTGCAATTTCGCTACGGGAATTGCCAGTGCAGTGAAACTGGTTGCAGGACAACAGAAAAATCTGGAAGCAGTAGATTTCCTGGATACTTATTCAACAGAAGAGTTGAAGACAAAGTTAACAGAGGCTTTAGACAAATTAGAAGAATGTAAAAATATTATATTTTTTACTGATAT
>ENA-OPXM01001124-OPXM01001124.1-human-gut-metagenome-genome-assembly--contig:-NODE-1124-length-13240-cov-1.697308_pt1 | contig 13240 bp, 8 predicted proteins | sample MGYA00241707_ERZ502035 | MGnify/ENA primary metagenome ERZ502035 (study PRJEB25962, sample SAMEA2043051) | human gut metagenome | biome: human gut; feature: human-associated habitat; material: faeces... | reverse complement strand
TCGGATAGTCGTATCGGGCAGTTGAATGTTCCCAATTCCCCGGCTTTTACTTTCGATAGGTTGTTGGAACAACTTTGCCGTTTTAATGGCAATCTGATTATACAAACCATGTTTCTGAAAGGGGAAGTGGATGGAGAAAGCGTGACGAATACAACCGAACACGAAATTTCCGGTTGGTTGGAAGCTTTAAAACAAATCAAGCCTAGACAGGTTATGATCTATACAATCGACCGTGAAACTCCCGTAAAAAACTTGAAAAAGGTGACAAAAGATGAATTGGAAGCTATTGCCGACCGTGCCCGTCAAGAAGGGTTTGATGTAACGGTGTCAGCTTGAAAAATTAAAAAATGGAGAATTGAAAAGCATTGTAAGAAGTCACAATGCTTTTCAATTCTCCATTTTTAATTCTCAATTTATTTTTTGTGCTTTCATTGTCTTAGCTTTTCCATCTGTATGGATGCGGAAGATATAAATACCGGAAGAAAGAGAGCCGGTGTAAACGATCTTTCCAGGGTTCTTTTGGCGAATGACCGTTTTACCGTCTAACGTGATGACTTCTAGCAAATCCACTTTTTCATTTCCGAATAGTTCTACCTGATCTGTAAACACAGTGGGAGAGATCGTTGTTTCCGAAAGGATGATCTTTTCATTTCCTACATTTACTTCTTTGTCGGCATCCGCTTTCTTGCTTTCGTCTTTTCCGTATAGAGTGGAAACCTGATACAAGATACTACCTGTCGGTGCTTGCTTGTCTATATATTGGGTGATAAACTTATTGGGGACGTTGCCGATTTTGCTTCCATTACGATAAATGTTATAACCTGTTATTGTCGGAAATGCACTTGCCTGGCTGCTCCGGAGTGAAGAACCGACTTCGGATATCCGAGTGAGTATGGGCATTGCTGATGACTTACTTAACAATGTTGTGTCGTTGGATGCAGTTTTTATAGTTGGTATATCCTTTGTTTTTGAACTGACGGTGGCGGCAAGAAAGAAGTTGAAATCATAATTTTCATTTTTATTTTCAGAAGGTTCATACAGATATTCCCACGTTTCTCCATCGAATGAAATCAAATTACCTTTTCCATTGACTGCTGGTCCTTCGTCCATGACTGCTGGATAGGCGGTGGATAGTTTAGCTTCAGCGTGGAAAGCGATGATTAGTTCTTGGGAAGCATCAATGACAAATGGTTCTTTAAGCGGGATTTCAATTAATTTATCAAAAGGTAAATTAGTCAACTTTTGTACATATTTTCGTTTTCCTTGTATGATGTTCAGCGTATAAGATGAACCTGAGGTTGGTATGAAGGAAACAGATTCAACAAGGTGCCCGTGCAGAGGTTTCAGATCTTCCTTATTCCATCTTTGTCCGAAATAGAAAGGTTGTTTGAAACCTAACGAAAGATAAGCTGTCCCATTTCCCCAGTAGATCATTTGCTGGTAAATAGGTTCCTTCCATTTGACGAGGATATTCTTGCCATCAGTTGAGGTGGTTACATCGGTTGGGATCTTCAGTTCATAGACATAAATAGATGTGGTGGCTACAGCAGACTCTTTGTTGTCTGTATACGATGCGGAAACGCTGTAAGATTGGATACCGGTTTCAGGTTCTTTGTCAATATAAGATGTAGAAAAGGTACGTCCGATCAATATATTGTTTCGATAAACGTTATACTGTTCCGGTTTTTCGCTGGCAGAGACGGGTGCTTTCCATTTCAATAGAACCTCTCCGTTTTGGTAGACCGATGTCAGATCAGTTGGCATTGCTTTCGGAGCTGTCGCGTATCGGCCGGCCAGTTGTGTTTTGCCGGTATGATTGGGATCTAAATATATATCCATACGAGATGTATTGTCTTTGTTTGGATATTGATCCCAGTGATAATAAAGTTTACCATAAGTATTGGCTCCGTTCGGTTTTTCGCAAGAAGATGAACCGCCACTCAATGTACCGACAATCTGTTTGTTTTGATTGAACAATGGAGAACCTGAGGATCCTCCTTCCGTTACAGCATGCCCATTGGCTGTTTGTTCGAACACGACGTTCCAATGTGCGTTTGGTGCGCCTTTGATGTTGTCTATACCATACCAAGTAGAGGTCCTTGCCACCTTGTTGAAAGTCGATATCTTCATATAATCCCCTGACGGATGATGGATACCTACTCCTGATTGGGCGGCTGTGTTGCTCCGATCCCAACCGTTGTAGTAGGCATTGTAGTGTTCCGGGATAGTTTGGTTCAATAAAAGAAGCAGACCGTCTGAACCGCCATCTAATGGGATTCCGGCTATTTTCTTGCATCCGGTTATTGTTCTATAAGATGCGATACTGGAGTTATTTTCACATCCGGTATGTTCGAAATGGAAATAGAAAGTATATTTGTTTAAGTTTTTTTCTGTGACTGGTATATCCAAGTCAATGCAATGGAAAGCAGAAAGGATGTAAGGTTTCAAATCTTCAGCTGTGTTGTTTACCAAAGCTCCGGAGCAGATATAGATGTAGTTTCCAATAGGCAATGTCATTTGGCAAACACCGTTTTTCTCTGTTTGCCAAGCTTCCCCCTCTTCGCAATTGATATTTACCATACAAGATCCAGAAGTGCCAGGGCCTGTATCGGCCATCGTACGTGAAACATGCAAATGGTTATATCCGTATCCTACAGCATCTATTGCGATGCGGGGATGTTCGTTTTCCGATATGCCTGCTTCATATTCGAGTATGATCTTGTCACCGGCTAAAAATTCGGTGGCATATTCTTTCGTTGGTGGATTGGTATGATGGGTAAAAGCACCGATCAGGTGTGTTTTATCAGAGCTGTAAATAAAGAGTTTCCCATTTTCCGGAATATAAAAATCTCTGAAAATGAGCATTAAAGCTATGGCGTCTTTTGCCTGTACTTGTAGTCGCCATACTCTTTTGCCATCAGGTAGGGTATTCCAGCTACCAGCATTGTCTATTGTCAGGTCTGTCGGGAGTAAAACTCCTACTTTCAGCGGTGCCCCTTGGCTGACCTGCCATCTGTCTACTGTTTTCAGGTCCTCTACGCTGAAATTGATGGGGATCTGAACGGTTGGCAGATCGCTTTTCAGTGTGTTTTGATACTTGAAGGAAGCGGGTGTTCCACCTTCGCTGATTTGTGCATAGGCAGATCCGGGAAGAACTATTCCTGTTACCAACAGGAATAAACCGATTAGCGGGAGTAGGGCCTTTTTGTTCATATATTTTATAATTGGATATAAATCTGTTTTTGTATAACCAATATCCTGGTATCCAATTTAAAGGTATAGACAGAATTGACAAATGTAATATTTATTTCTGATTTGGATAGGGGTTTTTTCATATTCTGTGTCTTATGGATAAAGTTGGATAAATATATAAAATAATGGAATCATCGAATAGCAAAAAAAATGTCCCGCAGCTCTGGTATTGGAGCCAGCCGGAGAATGGGTTTAGTTTTGAAGATGCAGAGACGATTGCAAAAGAGTTTGTGTTTGAGGCAAGGGAGGATAAATCGGGAGACCGTTTTCTTCATATAGCGTTTGTGTGATGTTTGAGTCGTACGGAATTATCTTTTCTCCAATCTGAAAAAATAGCTCCCATCTGAAAAAAGGAGGACGGGAGCTATTTTTTATTTATCTTATTGCTTCGTGTGCTTTTGCTACAGCTTCGTTTATATTGCTGCAAATATTTTCCGTTCCGATCTTTTTGTCGAAACCAGATTTGACAAGTACACGACGTACATGCTCGTTCACCCCTGAAAGAATCATATGTATGTGTTCGGCTTGTGACAGGCGGAACAGGTTCTCTAAGTTATGCAATCCTGTCGAGTCCATAAAGGGAACCTTACGCATGCGGATGATACGGATCTTCGGTTTATCTCCCATATTGTGCATGATATCGTCGAACTTACTTGCCACCCCGAAGAAAAACGGACCGTCGATTTCATATACTTCCACACCTTTAGGAAGGGAAAGGACTTCTTCGTCATGGTGGATTTCTCCATCGTCCGATAGATCGATCTCGTCTTTTACTACCGATACATGAGTCGTTTCAGCTACACGCTTCATAAAGAGGAACATGGCGATAAGCAATCCTACTTCGATTGCGATCGTCAGGTCGAAGATAACCGTCAGAAAGAAAGTTACCAGCAACACCGACACATCGCTTTTCGGGTTCTTCATCAGCGAACGGAACGTACGCCATTCACTCATATTATACGAAACGATAATCAACACGCCTGCCAGGCAAGCCATCGGAATATGTTTGGTCAACGGACCCAAAAAGAGTAAAATCAGCAACAATACGATTGCATGGATGATGCCGGCAACCGGAGTGCGTCCGCCGTTGTTGATATTCGTCATGGTACGGGCAATCGCACCGGTAACGGGAATACCGCCGAAGACAGGTACGATGATATTAGCGGCCCCTTGTGCAATCAATTCGGTATTGGAGTTATGCTTGTCTCCTGTCACACCGTCAGCTACCGTAGCGGACAGTAACGATTCGATCGCTCCTAACATTGCGATAGTGAATGCGGAAGGAAGCAAAAGATTGATCGTTTCCATATTGAAGTTGATCGTTTCGGGACCGGGCAGGGAAGCATTGATCGTAAAACGGTCTCCGATCGTTTCGATTCCCGTGATCCCTAAATGATAGCGCATGACGTAGACGACAACTGTCATCAGGATAATGGCAATCAACGAACCCGGAATCTTTTTGGAAAACTTCGGTGTGATGGCGATAATCACGATACTGGTAAGCCCGATCAGTAACGACCAGAGGTTCATCGTATCGAAATGTTCGAAATAGGCGATCCATTTGGAAATGAAATCCGCAGGGACCTTATCCATTGTCAGCCCAAAAAGGTCTTTCATCTGCGTGGTGAAAATGGTGAGGGCGATACCACTGGTGAAACCGACAACGATCGGGTAGGGGATAAACTTGATAACTGTTCCTAGTTTCAACGCCCCCATGATTACTAGAATAATACCGGCGACAACAGTGGCGATAGCCAGTCCTTCGATTCCGAAATTTTGGATAATGCCGTATACGATTACGATAAACGCACCTGTCGGTCCGCCGATTTGTACGTTGCATCCTCCTAACAACGATACGAAAAATCCACCGAGAATAGCGGTGATCAACCCTTTTTCCGGGCTTACTCCCGAAGCGATACCGAAAGCGATAGCGAGTGGTAATGCTACGATCCCAACAATAATACCGGCCATCAGGTCGGTCATAAATTTCTCTTTAGAGTAGTTTTTCAGCGCTGATACTAGCTTGGGCTGAAAATCAAACTTGTTCTTCATCTTTCTGCCTGATTGATTAAAAGTGCTGCAAAGTTACAAAAAAAGTAAATATGTTTTTAATCTTTTTTATAAGCTTGTATGAATCTGTTGTTGCAATGAAACCTTCTGTCTCCTGCAAAGGAATCTGCAGTTAGATACTTAAATAATTTATTTTCGGGTTAGCATAAATATTATCTATTGGGTTATAGAAATATTTTGTATATGTAAATTTGCTGTTTGCTTGAACATTTTCCTACCTTTGAACGTTATTTATTTAGGGGTGATTATATGAACTTATTTTATATATACATAAATTAGCATTATGGAAAAAAGTATTAAGGGTACTCGTACCGAGCAGAATCTGCTGAAATCATTTGCCGGTGAATCTCAGGCAAGAAGTCGTTACACGTTCTTCGCAAGCGTGGCCAAAAAAGAAGGTTACGAACAAATTGCAGGTGTATTTATGGAAACAGCTGAACAGGAAAAGGAACACGCCAAACGTTTCTTCAAATTCCTCGAAGGTGGTATGGTTGAAATCACAGCAGCTTATCCGGCAGGCGTGATCGGAACAACTGCTGAAAACCTGGCTGCTGCTGCTACCGGAGAAAACGAAGAGTGGGCTGACCTTTACCCTGCTTTCGCTGATATTGCTGAAGAAGAAGGATTTAAAACTATTGCTGTTGCTTTCCGTATGATTGCCAAGGTTGAGGCTGAACACGAAAAACGGTATCGCAAGCTGTTGTCTAACATCGAAACAGGTACGGTGTTTGAAAAAGCCGAAGCTATTTTATGGCAGTGTCGTAATTGCGGTTTCGTTATCGAATCAAAGAAAGCTCCGCAGAAATGTCCGGCATGCGAACATCCTCAGGCTTACTTCGAACCGATGAAACAGAACTATTAATCGATAGATTTACATAGTTTTATCTGTTTTTCGGGCACGGATTACACGGATTGCACGGTTTAATTTGATTTAAAACTGTGAAATCCATGTAATCCGTGCCTGTTTTTATATTATAACTATTATCTTTAGACTCTCTATTTATATGAATTTGAATTTACTTGTTGATGAGCATATCGATTAGAAAACTCAATAAAGTGTATCCGAACGGAAACCACGCATTGAAAGATGTCTGTCTAGAAATACCGACTGGTATGTTCGGACTTTTGGGCCCGAACGGGGCTGGCAAATCTACTTTGATGCGTATTTTAGTGGCTCTTATGGAACCTACTTCGGGTGAGGTGAATATCTGCGGGTACGATCTGATGCGGCAGCGCAAGGAGATACGGGGGGTATTGGGATATCTACCACAGGATTTCCGTTTTTTCGCCAAATATAAAACGTATGAGTTTTTAGATTATGCTGCGCGTCTTTCCGGTATGAACTGTAAGTCTTTGCGGAAAAATGCAGTGGACGAGATGCTGGAGAATGTCGGACTTTTCGATGTACGCGACCGGTATGCCAATAAGTTGTCGGGAGGTATGAAGCGCCGTTTGGGGATTGCGCAGGCATTGATTCATCATCCGAAAGTGATTATTGTAGACGAACCCACGACGGGGCTCGATCCTGAGGAGCGGATTCGTTTTCGCAATCTCCTGTCGGAAGTCAGCGAAAACGACGTGACAATTATCCTTTCCACCCATATCGTGGGCGATATATCGAGTACATGCAACTGTATGGCGCTTATGAATAAGGGAGAAGTTTCTTTTTACGGTTCCCCGCAAGATATGTTGAGGCAGGCGGAAGGAAAAGTGTGGCGTATACGGGTGACTAGCGACGAATTGCATGAGGTGGATAAACTGTATCCGGTTATCTCGACGATTCCCTCCGGTACGGGCTGGGAAGTGCAGGTCGTGGCTGACGAGGTACAGGGATATGATGCGGAATCCTATCCGCCTAATCTGGAACATGCCTATGTCTATTATATGGAAAACAAGTTGAACCGTTGGAGAAACGATTAAAAGAGATCACTTGCCTATGTCATTTATCATGAACATACGATCTGTAGCTAAATACGAAAGCAAGATATTGGTGAGGAGTTGGTTTTTCCGTATCTTCACCCTGCTTGCCGTGGTGTTTTTAGGATTTTTCAACTTTGCCATGATGTTGATGGAGGACAATTTCGGCCTGTGGTTTGCAAAATCGGTTTCATCCAATATACCCTATCTGAACCTTTTGTTGTTGAATACGGGACAGGCGGTGGTCGCAGTTTTCCTTTCTTCCGAATTTCTGAAAAGGGACAAGAAGCTCGATACTTCCGAGGTCTTTTATGTCCGGCCGCTCAGTAATGCCGAGTATGTGGTCGGGAAGATATGGGGAAACCTCAGGGTGTTCCTGTTCCTGAACCTGCTGGTATTGGCGATTGTGCTGGCTTTTAACTTTATGGCATCGGGCGTGACGGTCGATTTGCCGGCTTATCTGGTTTATTTCTTTCTGATCAGTATTCCTACTTTGATATTTATCATCGGACTTTCAATTTTCCTTATGTTGTTGTTAAAGAACCAGGCGCTCACTTTTATACTTTTGTTAGGGTATATTGGGCTGACCTTGTTTTATATACAGGATAAGTTCTACTATCTGTTCGATTATATGGTGTATAACCTGCCGTTGTTCAAATCGACGATCGTCGGGTTCAGTAACCTGGAGCTGATCTTAAACCACCGAGCGATTTATTTCTTTGCCGGTTTGGGATTCATCTTCTTTACGATCTTCTTGTTCAAGCGGTTGCCGAATGCTAGGAGAAGCCATTATCCGTGGTTGTTCCTTTCGTTCTGCATGTTCTTGCTAATGGTGACGGCGGGTTTTCGACATGTACGTTCGATTCTCTGGGAAGGGGAGATGCGTGCTTTATACACAAGTATTAACAATAAATATGTATATGAGCCAAAGATGGCGATTGATTACTACGATATTTCGGTGGAACAGAAGTCTGAAACAATCCGTTCCGTTGTCGGGATGGAGGGAACGGCGCTTGCTGCATCGGAAGTATTTATCTTTTGCCTGAATCCCGGATTGAGGGTCGAGGAGGTAAAGGATGGAGAGAAGTCGTTGAATTTTAAGCGGGAGGAACAGATTTTAGCGGTGGATTTCGGAAGGAAGATAGAAAAGGGTGATACCATTTCGTTTTCGGTCAGTTATGAAGGGAGGATAAAAGATGATTTTTGTTATCTGGATATCCCGGAGGAGGTCTTGCAGCAACCGCATGATAAGGAAATGCTTAAGCTCGATAAGAAATATAGTTTTCAGACATCAGATTATGTGCTGTTTACGCCCGAAACCTATTGGTATCCGCGTCCCGGAACGGGGTATAGCGACAAGAGTCCTGATTGGCAACAGACCTATTTCAGTCGTTTTCGGTTGGATGTGAAGCCGCTTCCCGGACTGGTTTCTATTTCGCAGTCAGCAAACAATCCCTATCAGTCCATTTCCCTTATTATCGGAAAATACGAACAGAAGAGTGTGGAAAGTGACAGTACGCTCTATAGCATCTGGCATATAAAAGGGCACGATTATTACGAGGCGGCGTTCGATTCGATCCGTGATACGATTCCGGGATTGATCCGCAACCTGCGGGAGAATCTCGAACGTACGTATAAGTTGAGTTACCCGTTCGACCGGTTTTCAGTGGTGGAAGTTCCGGCACAGTTCTATAGCTATGTCCGTTCCTGGTCGCAAGCGCAGGAAGTGGTGCAGCCGGAAATGGTTCTTTTCCCGGAACTGGGCTGTATGTTCAATCAGATGGATTTTGTCAGAAGCAAGAAAAACCAGTTGAAATGGTCGAAGCGGGGAGGGCGTGAGATCAGTGAAGAAGAGGCGGAGATTCGGGTGATGAACAGTTTCCTGTGGATTTTTTCGCAGACGGAAGGTAATTATAATTTCTCTTCTGGCAGTCGAGGCAAGTTCAATATCTCTTCCCAAAGCAATCCATATTTCCTGTTTCCCGAACTCTATAATTTCCGGTATAATATCTATTCTTCCGAATGGTCTGTTACGAACCGATTGGTCGAACTTTATCTGCAGAGGAAATCCGATAATAATGGGTGGGAACGCGAGATAAACGGGATCAGCAATAATGAGAAAGCGAACCGGCTGATGGAGAGATATTCGTTTAAAGAGCTTCTGTCTGATGTGAAACATCTCGATTTGCTGAATAACACGATCAGTCTGAAAGGGTATTGCTTGTTTGCTCCTGCCGAAGTGAATATGGGGATAAGTCTGTTCAGGGATTCCCTGTATGCCCTGTTGGAACGGAACGAATTTCGTAATATGCGCTTCGAGAACCTGTTAGATACGTTGGAGATGATCAGCGGGGCCGATATCCGTGCAGGTATTTCCGGATGGGATCGTCCGACGCCTCTTCCTTTCTATACGATCGGGCAGCCCGAAGTGACCAAGATCACGAACAAGGGACAGGAGAGTTTCGTGCTGAAGCAATTGGTCAGCAATAATTCTGATAATGACGGTATGCTTCAACTCAATATACAGATCGGAGGCTATGGTCCGAGTATCGATCCGCGTGTGAGCCGTAAACTGCCTCTTGCCGCCCGACAGACCAAGTTGCTGGTAACGGTCTGGGAGGAAGCGCCTCGCCAAGTGGATGTGAATACGCTGATAGCCGGAAATCTGCCGAGTATACTGAACCTGCCTGTTACTAACATCCGGGAAGAACGAGAGAGGGCGGTCGATACCGAAGGAGATTTCATTGTTACAGACTTTTCTCCCGTAGTGGAAGGAGAGGTGATCGTCGATAATGAAGATTCTCTTTTTTTCCTGTCCGAACCAGCCGTGGTTGGGCTTCTGCCCAAGTGGCTCGATAAGGTCGAAAATACTTCTTTTAAATATGCCGGTGTCTCTCCCTGGCGTGCCCCGTTGCAGTGGACGGCTACGACGAATGCCGCCTACTATGGCCGCTATATCCGGTCAGCCTATGTGATCAAGAGTGGTAACGGCAGCCAAACGGCAACCTGGAAAGTTCCGATTCTTTCTGCCGGACAATATGATGTCTACTATTATGTTTCCAAAGACAATGAGCTGAAATATAATAAGCAGGCTGGCGGTGAATACCATTTTAAGGTGGAGTATGACGAAGAAAACGAAGATGCTTATATAGATCTGAAAAAAGCGAATGAAGGCTGGGAACCTATAGGCGCCTACTACTTCAGTTCCGATACGGTCCGGATCACCCTGACGAACGAGTGCAAGCTACGAAGCGTGACGGCAGATGCGGTCAAAATAGTAAAACGATATTAATAGAATTAGATACATGATACGAAGAGAGTTACTATCCATGAAAAAGATAATACTGACGGCTGCCGTCTGCCTAGGTGGGTATGTCCCGTTGCAGGGGCAGGTCTCGCTGACGATCGAGAAGGCGATGGATATAGCGGAAGAGCATAGTCCTTCCCTGCGCCGTTCCCACATGAATCTGGAACGTTATCAGCAGAACTTGGTTGCACAGCGGGCTTCCCTGAAATCGAAGTTCTCGTTGAACCTTAATCCGGTGGATTACAGCAAGAGCCGCAGTTTCGATAACCGCCTGTCTCAGTGGTATACGAATGAGAGGTTCAGTGCGACTGGAACATTCCAAGTGGATCAACCGATCTTGTGGACGGATGGTGTTCTCTCATTGATCAACCGTTTCGGCTGGCAGGATAATAACTCCAATATCGACGGTACGAAGACCAGTAACAAGGCGTTCAGCAACGACCTTTACCTGCAGCTTTCGCAACCCATCTTTACTTATAACAAGCGTAAGATGGAACTGCAACAGATCGAATACGATTATGAGAATGCCAATATCAGCTACGCATTGCAACGATTGAGTACGGAAAAGGATATTACCCAACAGTTCTATTCTGTCTATATGGCACAAAGCCAATTGGCTATTACTAGGGAAGAACTGACCAATGCACAGCAAAGCTATGAGATTATCAAGAATAAGGTGGAAGCCGACCTGGCTGCCCGCGATGAGTTGTTTCAAGCGGAAGTGAATCTCGCTTCCGCGCGTTCTTCTCTAGAAGAACAGCAAGTATCGCTTGAAAACTCGAAAGACCAGTTAAAGCAGACGTTGGGGATGGATCTGAACGAGGATATCATGGTCTTTGCCGAAGTACAGATCAAGCCGGTGGAAGTGAATCTGGAAAAGGCGATACAGCATGGTCTTGAATCGCGTCTGGAACTGCGTCAGCGTGAGATTGAGAGCAAAGAACTAGCTTTCGATATGATTAAGACGAAGGCTCTGAACGAGTTCAAGGGAGATATTGCTCTCTCTTTCGGTCTGATCGGTGATAACCGACATCTGGAAAAGATTTATAATAACCCGACGCAGAATCCGCGTGTTGCCATCAGCTTCAGTGTCCCGATCTTTGATTGGGGAGAGAAGAAAGCCCGTGTCAAGGCGCAGGAAGTAGCCCAGAAGATCAACAGGCTGGAATTCCATGAAGACAAAGTCAACATTGAACTGAACATCCGCCAGACCTGGCGTAGCCTGGAAAACTTGCTTTCGCAGATCAAGATAGCCAAGCAGAATGTTGCAAATGCACAGCGTACCTATGATTTGAATCTGACCCGTTACCGGGAGGGCGATATAACTGGTATGGACATGAACCAATTCCAGACCCAGCTTTCAAATAAAAAGATCGCCTATACGCAGGCGCTTATCAATTATAAGATCGAATTATTGAACCTTAAGATACTTTCCCTCTACGATTTCGAGCACGATGTGCCTATTGTCCCGATGGAAGATTTAGTAACGAAAAAATAATATGAATATGAAATATACAATCACATCTCTCTTATTGTTTGTCCTGTTGACGGCAGGTTGTAATAATCAGCCACAGAATACACAGAACGATATTGCTACACCCGTGTCGGTAACGAAATTGAAGAAAGGTTCTATCAGCAAGCTGGTCAATACGACCGGTACGGCACAGCCTACCTATGGAGTAACGCTCAATTCCGAAATGAGTGGCTTGTACAAACTGCAAACCAATCCCCGTACAGGCAAGCCCTTTAAACTGGGAGATATCGTCTCCAAAGGACAACTGATCGTCCGCCTCGAAGACCGGGAATACGAAAACGGTATCGCTATCGATGCCAAAGAGTTGAGTCTTGAAATAGCCGAGCAGGAGCAAGTGAAGCAGAAAGCCTTGTATGAGAAAGGCGGTGTGACGCTTAGTGAAATGCGTAATACGGAGGTAAAAGTGACAAACGCCCGCTATGATTACGAGAACGGTAAGCTCAATTTGGAGAAGATGAATGTCAAAGCTCCTTTCGACGGTGTGATCGTGGATTTGCCCCATTATACGTCTGATGTCCGTATCGAACAAGGGAAACCGATAGTCGGTATCATGGACTATGCTCGTATGTACATGGATATCAATCTGCCGGAAAGCAGCATTCGTTATGTCAAGGAAGCGCAACCAGTATATATTACTCATTATACCATCCCCGGGGATACTTTAAAAGCGAGAGTCGGTGAGTTGTCTCCTGCAATCAGTACGGAGACACGTACTTTTAAAGGAAAGATTCTGATTGATAATGACCAACTGAAGTTGCGTCCGGGTATGTTCGCCAAAGCAGATATTATCGTTGACAGAGCTGATAGTTCTATCATTATACCTAAAGACGTAATCTTGTCCAATCGTCGCCGGAAATACGTATATATCGTCGAAAAGAATACGGCAAAGATACGCAATCTGCAAACAGGTCTGGAGGATGAATATAATATCGAAATTCTATCCGGACTTAATGTAAATGACAATTTGGTAGTGAAGGGTTTTGAAACACTGAAAGAAGACGCCAAAGTCAAAATCCAAAAGTAAATCATGGATGCGATATATGACCGCATCTTTTGAAAATAGGAAATACTTATGAAGAATATAATCAAATTTGCAGTAGGCAATCCGGTTACGATTTGTATGGTAGTATTTGCCCTCTTATTGCTGGGAAAAGTATCAT
>ENA-OPXM01001121-OPXM01001121.1-human-gut-metagenome-genome-assembly--contig:-NODE-1121-length-13254-cov-2.264187_pt1 | contig 13254 bp, 9 predicted proteins | sample MGYA00241707_ERZ502035 | MGnify/ENA primary metagenome ERZ502035 (study PRJEB25962, sample SAMEA2043051) | human gut metagenome | biome: human gut; feature: human-associated habitat; material: faeces... | reverse complement strand
GTAACTTAAGTGACGGTGTATATCTTGACGGAGTAGAAAAAGGAATTATACAAGGTGAAGCTCGTGGCATTGAAAAAGGCATCATGCAGGGCGCTGAAAATAAACAAATTGAAATGCTTAGACAGTTTATGTCCAACAATCATACGTTTGAGGAATTCACACAGTTATTCAACATAACCGACAAAAACGAAATAAAGTTTTTGAGAGAAAACCTCTGAAAAAAGTGATAGAGAGTTTCTGAAGAGGGCTGAGGAATAAGTTCTGATGATAATACGAAATTAAAACAAAAAGGACGCACGTGTGTGCGTCCTTTTTGAGTTTTACTAGTGCGTTTATAAATACTGTTGTGATGCTGCAACGGCAAGTTTGTCACAGCGTTCGTTTTCAGGATGTCCTGCGTGACCTTTTAGCCAGATTATTCGGTATTCGTGTTTTGAAAGCTCTGAAAGAAGCGTTTCCCAAAGGTCAGAGTTTAAAGCGGGCTTTTTATCCGCTTTGCGCCATCCGTTTTTTTTCCAACCTTCAGCCCAGCCCTTTGTTATGCCGTTAGCAACATATTGTGAGTCCGTGTAAATTGTTATGTCACACGGACGTTTCAGGGCCTTAAGACCGATTATGACCGCCATGAGTTCCATTCGGTTGTTTGTGGTGTTTGCTTCTCCGCCCGAGAGTTCCTTTTCTACGCCGCCTGCACGAAGGATTGTCCCGTATCCGCCGGGACCGGGATTACCGGAACAGGCTCCGTCCGTAAAGATATCAACTTTTGTGAGGTTTGTTTGCTCTGTCATTTTAAGTGCTCCTGATGTGAGTTTTAAAAAGTGCTTGCTTTCTAACTGCTTAAAGCAGGAATGGATAAGATATGTAAGCTTTTCATATGCGATGTACTCTTTGATATTTTCTTTAATGAAATGATTTTAACATTTCGGATTGAAAATCACAAGCATTTAACGCTTCTTCAAGCGAATACAATTCTGAGGACTGTCCATACTAAAAACAGAAACAAAAGCTTTTTTAGTCTGTGTTTCAAAATCAGTACTCGGAGGCGTTTTTTATGAAGGCAGTTATCATGGCAGGCGGAGAGGGCGAAAGAATGAGGCCTTTAACGTGTACAGTGCCGAAACCGATGTTAAGACTTTGCGGAAAACCGACGATTTATTACATCCTGGAGCTACTGTACAAAAACGGTTGTACGGAGGTTGCTGTTTCACTTAGATATTTGTCTGAAGAAATAGCGGAATATCTTAAGGATGAGTCGGGTCTTAAATGGGGCGGCATGAAGATATCCTGGGTTGAGGAAAAAGAGAAGCTGGGAACCGCAGGAGGGGTGAAGCTTGCGGCAAAGGATTTTAATGAGCCGTTTCTTGTCATAAGTGGCGATGCAATCTGTGATTTTGATCTTAAACACTTTATGTCTTTGCATGCCGGAAGCAATAACGAGGTGTCAATACTTCTCACAAAAGTAAAAGACCCGAGGGAATACGGGCTTGTAACCCTTACGAAGCTTTCAAAAATAGAGTCATTTATAGAAAAACCGGGCTGGGGTCGTGCCGTGTCAGATCTTGCTAATACGGGAATATATTTTGTGAATCCGAAAGTGCTGTCGTATATACCTGAAGGAGTGCCTTATGATTTTTCAAAGGACCTTTTTCCTAAAATGATGAAGGAAGGTCGTATAATCGGAGGCTTTGAAGAGAAGGGTTATTGGAGCGACATCGGAGATTTCAGGTCGTATATAGTTACACAGACGCACATGATGCAAAAGCGTGTTAAAACGTCACTCAATGTATCTGAAACCCTTGTTTGCAGCAACGACGGAAGAATTCCCGGCGGAAAATACAAAATAATACCACCGGTATTTATCGGAGAGCGTGTGAGTATTGGAAATGATTCGGTTATCGGGCCGGGAAGCGTTATTGATGACGGATGTGTGATAGGGAGCAATGTACACGTTAAGAACAGTATTGTTTTACAAAATGCAAAGCTGGAAAACAATGCAAGGCTTTCCGGCACTATAATCGCCGAGAACGGAACTGTGAAAAACGGTGCGCAGCTTTTCGGGTTATCTGTACTGGGAGAGGGGTCAGTTCTAGGCGCAAAGTCCACCGTCCTGCAAAATGTCCTCATTTGGCCCGGAAAAGAGATACCGTCTCTTGTACGGGTCTGTGACAACGTCGTGGAACAGGCGTTGTCTTTTGACATTTTTGACGACGGTGGAGTGCGCGGCTCGGCTGATGCCGAGCTACGCCCCGAGCTTTGTGCAAAGCTCGGCAGGGCGTGTGCCTCCGTAAAGCAGGGGATAAAGCTCGGAATAGCGACCGACGGCACACGCTGCGCAAAAGTACTGAAGATGGCTCTCATGTCCGGTGCAATGGCAAGCGGCGCTTATCTCTGGGATTTCGGAGACGCTTTCGCTGCACAAATGCCGTTCTTTTCGTCCTTTTGCGGCCTTGACCTCGGCGTTTTTATAAAAACCGCCGAGGATGAAAGCACCAATGAGGCTGTCCTTATGTTCTGCGGCCCGGACGGATTGCCGCTTTCGCGAATGCGTGAGCGTGATATTGAGAAGCGTGTCAGTAAATCGAATTTTTCGCGGGCGGTGATAAATAAGGGCAGAGATATCTCAAGTATCACGAGCATTCGTATGATTTACTCGCAGGAGCTTTGCCGGGTTGCAAAATCCGACCTTTCGGGTGTCGGGGTCGGAATTGAATGTGACAACCCGGAGGTATCCCGTGTGCTCCGCGAGTGCCTTGACCGAGTAGGCGCGGTCTACTCGTATGACCTTACCGTCAGAATTAATTCCGACGGTACAGACATGGTCATGTCTGAGAGGAAGTACCCGGAGGTCTCTTCGGAAGTGCTTCTCGCCATATGCTGTAACAACGAATTTCGTCTCGGCCGTGATGTAGCACTTCCGATGAACGCGCCGCATATGATTGACGATATCTCGAGAATGTACGGAAGGCGCGTGCTCCGTTACTTTGATTCCCCGACTGACGACTCCGATGAACAGGCACGTCGACTTGCAATGTGTCAGTCGTGGTCGAATGATGCGCTTTTTATGACGATGAAAATCCTGCGGATTATGCATGACAGACAAAAAGCGCTCCATGAGCTTGCGGCTGAAATTCCGAAGTTCTACAGATGCAGTAAGGAGATTGCAATAAATTTCTCTCCGGTAAAGTTAAAAGATATTTTCAGTAATGAATTCTTGAATCCCGAGGCAGCGTTTGCCGCAGAAGGGATAAGTCTTCTTGATACAAAACAGCGAGTTAAGGCTACGGTAAAGCCGTCTAAAAAGGGTGACAGACTGAGTATCCTTACGGAGGGGTCAAGCATGGAGGCTGCAGAGGAATTTGCACTCAATATTTCACAAAAAATTGTATCGGAAATTTATCCGAAGACGTTGACTTAAAATTGTATATATTATACAATAACTTAAATGTACCATTGTTAAATTGGGTCAGTAGGCTCTATTGATTTTGCCTCGACCCTTTACATACGGAAAATAAAATTGTAACACAATAAAGGAGCAAATATTTTTATTATGCAAAACAAAAAAAATACCGGGGAGGGTATTGCACCTGCACGTAAGCCTGTGCGTCGAAACAAGACGTCAGACAAGCAGGTAACAAAGAAGAACGTTGCGCGTAAGGTGTACAATACGTTTAAACTTCCCATACAAATTTCCTTTCTCGGAGGACTCAATGAGATTGGAAAAAACATGACTCTTTACGAGTATGACGGAGATATGTTCATTGTGGACTGCGGACTTGCGTTTCCGGAGTCCGAGATGCTCGGTGTCGACCTTGTTATTCCGGACTTTACCTATGTTCAGAGAAATGCCGACAAGATAAAGGGTATACTTATCACTCACGGGCACGAGGACCATATCGGCGGACTTGCATATCTTCTCAAGGTAATCAATATTCCCGTATACGGAACAAGGCTTACCATAGGCCTTATCGAAGGTAAGCTTCGTGAACACGGAATACTTGAAAAGTGCAAGCTGAATGTCATAAATCCGGGAGATAGGATAACCCTCGGAAAATTTGAAATTGAGGCTATTCATGTCAACCATTCCATTCCCGATGCACTGGGCTTTGCGATAAGGTGTAAGGCCGGTACCATAGTTCAAACGGGTGACTTCAAGATTGATACCACTCCTATTGACGGACAGATGATCGATCTCGCAAGGTTTGCCGAAATAGGTAAGGAGGAGGGAGTCCTCTGTTATCTTGCGGACTCTACCAATGCGGAAAAGCCCGGCTATTCGCAGAGTGAGAGAACAGTCGGACAGTCATTTGAAAACCTGTTCAGACAGGCCGGGAACAGAAGAATAATCGTTGCGACATTTGCGTCCAACATTCATAGAGTACAGCAGATAATAAATGTTGCTGTTTCTCAGAACAGAAAAGTTGCGCTTTCCGGAAGAAGTCTTGAAAACGTTGTTTCTGTAGGACAGGAACTCGGATATCTTGACGTTCCGGACGGAGTTATCATCTCCCTTGATGAGATAAAGAACTATACACCCGAGCAGTTACTTCTTGTTACAACGGGAAGCCAGGGCGAGCCGATGTCGGCTCTTTCACGTATGGCATTCTCAGATCACAGAAAGGTAAACATAACAGCCAATGATTACGTTATTATTTCCGCAACGCCTATTCCGGGAAATGAAAAGTCAGTTACGAAGGTTGTAAACGAGCTTATGAAGCACGGTGCGGAAGTCATTTATGAGCGTATGTATGAGGTTCATGTTTCGGGACACGCAAACCAGGAAGAATTAAAGCTCATGCTCGGTCTTGTTAAGCCAAAGTATTTCATACCGGTTCACGGAGAGCAGAAGCATCTTATGAAGCATGCGTCTCTCGCTATGCAGATGGGTATGGAATCGAAAGATATTATCGTTGCGGATATCGGAAAAACCGTTGAGGTTTCGGACAATTCGTTTAAAATATCCGGTACGGTACCGGCAGGTAAGGTTTTCGTTGACGGAACCGGAGTCGGAGATGTCGGCTCTGTGGTTCTACGGGACCGTACAAAGCTAGCACAGGACGGAATCATTACGGTTGTACTTACTCTTGATTCGGCATCGGGCTCCGTTATTGCGGGACCGGATATCGTAACACGCGGATTTGTTTACGTCAGAGAATCTGAGGAGATAATGGAGGACCTCAAGGAGGTTGCCATGTGGGCGGTTGACAACTGCGTTGAAAACGACATCCACGACTGGGCTACCATAAAAGCCAGAATTCGTGATGAAATCTCAAGACTTGTTTACGAAAAGACAAGAAGAAGTCCAATGATTCTGCCTATTATTATGGAGGTTTAAAGGTGAAAACAGCGTTTTCTGTTCTCTGCGGTTTGGCGGCTGTTGCTTCAACCGTTGCTGTGTTCTATTTCAATACAACGATAGGAATAATTCAGGCGTGTATCTTTGCCGCTCTCATGATTGCAGCGTTTATTGTTTGGTTTGTAAAGACCCGAAGCATAAAGGAGATGGCTCGGCGCGCCTCAAAATACTTTGAAACCACCGGGAGATCCGACGGTTTGCCCATGCCTGCGCTTGTTGCGGATGAGAACGGAACTGTTATATGGTTCAATTCACTTTTTGAAAATGAAGTTTTACCCGGTGATGTCGTGTCAAACGAGCAGCTTTCCGACATCCTGGGTGACATAAGATTTGAAGTTCTCTGTGCGGCGGAGCACGGAACTAATATCGTCTATAACAGTAGAAACTATGTGGTTTTTGCAGAAAAGATTGATGACGGAAAATCCTTGTATTGCCTCTATTTTATAGATAACACAGAGCTGAAATCCATAGCTGAAGAGTATAAAAATTCACGCCCCGTTGTTGTTCAGATGAAGATTGACAATCTTGATGAGGTATACCAGAATTACAAAAACAGCGAGTGCGAGGTTATAAGCGGAGAACTTGAACGTATTCTTGAGTCGTGGGCGGGAAAGACCGACAATGTATTTCGCCGTGTAGGAAGCGGAAAATATTTCATGATTACCGATGAGCGCGGTCTCAGTGTCATGATTTCTAAAAAGTTTGAAGCGCTTAAAATGGTACGTGACTTCAAATACGGTGATAAGCCCGTGGAAATAACCCTTTCAATGGGTATAGGTCACGGCGGAAATCTTTTTGAATCAGATGAATTTTCAAAGCAGGCTCTTGAGATGTCTCAAAGCCGCGGCGGAGATCAGGCGACGGTAAATAACAACGGTGAGTTGGAGTTTTTCGGCGGTACCGTTTCGGGCTCTACAAAGCGCAGCAAGATAAAAGCGAGACTTATAGCAAATGCTTTTGCGGACCACGTTTCAAATGCGGATGCGGTTTTTGTTATGGGACACTGCTTCTCCGACCTTGACAGCGTCGGCGCGTCGGTCGGTGTTTACGCTATGGTAAAAGCTCTTGATAAACCGTGTTATATCGTTGTAAACAAGAAAAAGAGTATGGCAAAAAATCTGATTGAAAATCTTGAGGCGGATACATTGCCGGACACCTTTATAAACGGCTCAAAGGCAGCGGATTTTTGTACGTCAAAAAGCTTGCTGGTAATTGTTGACACGCACAGGGAGGCATCTCTCGATTACTCCGACATACTCCGAATGTTTGACAAGGTTATCGTGCTTGACCATCACAGAAGGACAGCAAATTACATAAACGACACGATTCTTTACTATGATGAGCCGAACGCGTCTTCGGCTTGTGAAATGGTAACGGAGCTTATTCAGTACATACCTGTCAAGGTGGATGTTTCCCCGATATGCGCTGAGGCACTTCTTTCGGGAATAATGCTTGACACGAGAAACTTTGTCCTCTCAACCGGGTCGCGCACCTTCGAAGCCGCTGCATTCCTTAAAGAGAACGGTGCAAATACTATTTCGGCAAAGCAGCTGTTTGCCAACAATATTGAAAATTATAAGCAGAAAAACAATATAATCAGTACAGCGGTAACGTATAAGGGCTGTGCCGTCGCCATCGCTACGGAGCATTTTCACGACATGAGGATTACGGCGAGCCAGGTTGCCGATGAGCTTCTGAACATTGCGGGAATCAAGTCCTCCTATGTTCTTTTTGAAGAGGACGGAGTGATAAATATTTCCGCGCGGTCTCTCGGAGAGATGAATGTACAGGTTATAATGGAGCACCTTGGCGGAGGAGGACATCTCACCATGGCCGCCACACAGCTTGAGGGAGTCACTATGGGTGACGCCGTTGTAAAGCTTGAGGGTGCAATAAATGAATACTTTGAGGAGAACAAACAATGAAAGTAATATTAAAAGCCGATGTAAAAGGTCTCGGAAAAAAAGGTGAACTTGTAAATGCCTCGGACGGATACGCAAGAAACTTTCTTTTTCCTAGAAATCTCGCAGTGGAGGCAGATGCCCAAAATGTTACCGAGATGAAGAATGCAGAGGCGTCAAAGCAGTTTAAGTATGATACGGACAAGGCAAACGCACAGGCTGCAGCGGACAAGATAAACGGCAAAACCGTCGTTCTTACCGCAAAGGCGGGAAAGGGAGGAAAGCTTTTCGGTTCCGTTACAGCCAAAGAAATTGCACAGAAGATAAAAAACGACTTTGCAATAGATGTTGATAAAAGAAAAATAACAGTCGGTGAAATAAAAGCATTCGGAACCTACAATGCAACCGTCAAGATGTTTGAAGGAATAAAGGCGGAAGTAAAAGTTCAGGTTACAGAGGAATAATATGGATAACGTAAACATTGAAAGTATAAATCTGCCTTATAGCATGGAGGCCGAACAGGCAGTTCTCGGGTCGATTCTTATGGATCCGTCATGCCTTACTCTTGTCCAATCAAGAGGCTTTATAACCGAATATTTTTATCGCCCGGAGCATAAGGCTATTTTCAATGCAATGATAAGAATTGACAGCCGCGGACAGCGTATTGATCCGCTTCTTGTTCTTGATACGCTAAAGGCGGAAAACGTCTTTGATGATGCTGCGGGAAAGACCTACCTTTTTCAGCTTGCCGAGTCTGTTCCTACAACAGCCAATGTTGAGGCTTACGCAAGAATCGTAAAGGAAAAGTTTTTTGTTCGTTCGCTTATCAATATTTCCGGTGAAATTCTGCGAGATGCAACGGAATCCGACGTCAGTGCGGACATGCTCCTTGACAGTGCAGAACAGAAGATATATGACATTCGTCAGGGAAAAAATACGGCTGAGGCTTCAAGACTTTCGGACATCCTGACCGATAAGGTATATGACAGGCTTCAGGCACTTAACTCCGATGATCCCGAAATAAAGGGTCAATACATCGGCTTTACAACAGGATATAAAGATCTTGATAAGGTTATTTCAGGACTCAATAAATCCGACCTTATTATTGTCGGCGCGCGTCCTGCCATGGGTAAAACCTCTTTTGCGTTGAACCTTGCCAGAAACGCTGCCGTTCTTGCCAAGAAGAAGGTTCTTTTCTTCTCTCTTGAAATGACAAAGGAGCAGTTGGCACAGCGTGTTATCTCAACGGAGGCGCGTATAAAGGGTATCAAAATGAGAAACGGAAATCTTGACGCAAATGACTGGCTTCGTCTGAACACTGCAACTGCCGCTCTCGCGGACTGTAACCTTTATTTTGATGATACAAGCAGCATCACCGTAAATGAAATGAAAGCTAAAATCAGAAGAATGAAAGACGTTGACTGCGTCATAATTGACTACCTTCAGCTCATGAAATCCGGCACGAGGGTTGAGTCGCGTGTGCAGGAGGTTTCGGAGATAACAAGAAACCTTAAGCTTATGGCAAAGGACCTTAACATACCCGTTATTGTTCTTGCTCAGCTTGCACGTGGCACCGAGGCCAGAGGAAAGAGCCACAGACCGCAGCTTTCCGACCTTCGTGAATCGGGCTCAATCGAGCAGGATGCCGACATCGTTCTCATGCTCTACCGTGAGGATTATTATTCCGACGGAAGTGAGGAACAGGAGATGGAAAAAGAAGTGGATAAGGTAGATATCATTGTTTCAAAGAACAGACACGGTCCGACGGAAACAGTCACACTTGGCTGGAACGGTGAATTCACGCTGTTCTCCGCAATAAGCAACAGAGAGGATCCGCTTCCATGACAGGCTTTAAGGAAAAGGTAAAAAGCACTATAGAGCGTTATCAGATGTTACACCGCGGAGACACCGTAGTTGTCGGTATTTCCGGAGGCGCTGACTCTGTAGCGCTTTTTTCCGTTTTGAACGAGCTGAAGGATGATTTTTGCATCTCCTTGGCGGGGGCTCATGTTAACCACGGCTTGAGGGGCGCTGAGGCTCTGCGTGACGAGAAGTTTTCCGAAGCTCTCTGTAAGGATTCAGGCGCAGAATTTTATGTTCTTCATGCAGATGTCGCAGTTCTTGCAAAGGAGCAGGGCATTTCTTTTGAGACGTGCGGAAGACAGGTAAGATATGACTTCTTCGAACAGGTCTCATCCGAAATTATGAAAAAGAGTAAAGGCTCAGGTGTTACCATTGCAACCGCACATAACGCCAACGATGTATCTGAAACGGTACTTTATAACCTTTCTCGCGGCTCGGGACTCAAGGGAGCAACCGGAATACCGCCGGTCAGGTATACGGAAAAAGAAAAAATAACGGTTGTAAGACCGATAATAGACTGTACAAGGGACGAAATACTCGGGTATCTCGAGGCCCTCGGTCGGGAATACATGACTGACAGTACAAATCTTGATGATTCATATGCAAGGAATAAAATAAGGCTTCATGTTTTGCCGGAACTTTGCGGGATAAACAGCGGTGCTGTCTCAAACATTGCACGCTTTGCGGATTCCGTCAGAGAGGATGAGGAATTCCTGTTGTCCATTTCCGAAAAGCTTACGGAAAAATCACGAATTTCAAAAGGAAAATATTCCGTGAGTGCTTTTTCCGACGCAGAGCCGCCGATTCTGAGAAGAGTGCTGTCGGAGATAATCCTTTCGGAAACCGGTGTTCATGCCGAAAAAACTCATTTGGAAGCCACTCTCAAGGCTGTAAAATCTGCCGACGAATGTATACAGAAACTTTGCTTCAAGATTCAGCTTCCGGGAGGTGACTATCTTGAAATAAAGGATGGTCTTCTTACGGTTTATAAAGCTGCCTTTGACGGAGGAGACGACGGTAAAGGTGAATTACCCGAGAAAAGGGAATACATTGTCGAAAAAATATCAATAGATATGTATAAAAAAAGTGATATTCATCTATTGGAAAACATGCTTGACTGTGATAAAATAAATGGTAAACTTTTTTTCAGAAACAGGAAAAACGGAGATCATTTCAGACCGTATCGCAGAAAGATAAACAAATCACTTAAGAGCCTTTTCAATGAGGCTCGTATTCCGGTCGAAGAAAGAGATCACCTGAGTATTCTCGAATGCGACGGAGAAATCATATGGATTGAGGGCTTTGGTCCCGCCGCAGGTTATCAGGTTACAAAAGAAACGAAAGAGGTTTTGTATATACATGTTCAGTGAAAACTTAAATGATGACGTTAAAGAAATTCTTCTCTCGGAAGAGGAAATAAAAACGATTACAAAGCGGCTCGGAGAGCAGATAAGCAAGGAATACGAAGGAAAAAATCTTCTCCTTGTAAGTGTTCTCAAGGGCTCTGTGGTGTTTATGGCTGACCTTATGAGAGCCATAACGGTTCCGTGCTCCATTGACTTCATGGTTGTGTCAAGCTACGGTTCATCTACCGAGAGCTCCGGTATCGTAAAGATAATAAAGGACCTTGACATGAACCTGAACGGACTTGACCTTCTCATTGTAGAGGATATTCTTGATACCGGAAGAACGCTTTCGTCTCTTATTGATATCCTCAAGATGAGAAAGCCGAATTCCGTTAAGATTTGTACGTTCCTTGACAAGCCGGAGCGCAGGCTTGCTCCGATTGAGGCGGATTATGTGGGCGCACGTGTCCCCGACGAATTTGTTGTAGGCTATGGGCTTGATTACAATGAGCGTTACAGAAACCTTCCGTATGTCGGCATTTTAAAGCCGTCGGTTTATTCTGACCTTTTGACCTGAACTTAAGACGGGTTTAAACAGTTTTAACCAAAAATTTAAAGTCTAATTCATAAAATTTACAAATTACCGTATTTTTTATCATACTTCCCAGGTATATTTTCTAAGTGGGAAATCCGTAAGAGAAAGGGGAATCCTTTTTGGACAACAAAAATATGACACCGGGTCCTGTGGAACCTCAAAAACCAAACAGAATTATACCAAGCCTTATTTCATTGGCTATGGTTGTTCTTATGGTTCTTCTTATCTGGCAGGCTTTAAAAGTTGAGCCGAATAAGATTGATGACGGTTACTATCAGATTATTTCTTATTTTGATGAGGGTAAAGTCACGGAGTATGACCTTAACCTGTCAAACAGAAAGCTTACCTATGTTTTAAAGGGTGAGAAGGAAAAGAAATCATACACGGTACCGAGCGCAGATCTTTTTGTGGCTGACGTCCATGATCAGGTGAGAGAGTACAACAAAGAACATCCTGATGCTCCGATAAAGATGAATTACGAATCCGGAACGTCCGGATACTGGCTTACACAACTGTTGCCGATGGCCGGATTTACGATCCTTATGGCAGTAATGCTGTATATGGTTGTCAAGAAGATAGGTGCCGGTATGCTTGATGATACCAAGCGCTCTATGGCTTTTGGTAAGGCACGCCTTAAAACCGGACAGGATGCTCAAAAGACAACCTTTGATGACGTTGCAGGACTTGATGAGGAAAAAGAAGACCTTGAAGAGGTCGTTGAATTTCTTCGTGATCCGCAGCGTTACAGCGAACTCGGTGCTCGCATACCGAAGGGTGTTATCCTCGTGGGACCTCCCGGTACGGGTAAAACATTGCTTGCACGTGCCGTTGCGGGCGAGGCCAATGCAACCTTCCTTTCCATTTCAGGTTCAGACTTTGTCGAGATGTACGTCGGTGTCGGTGCATCTCGTGTAAGGGACTTGTTTGATACAGCAAAGAAAAATACACCGTCAATCATCTTTATAGATGAGATTGACGCAGTAGGACGTCACAGAGGCGCTGGTATGGGCGGCGGTCACGATGAACGTGAGCAAACCCTTAACCAGCTGCTTGTTGAAATGGACGGCTTCGGCGAAAATCAGGGAGTAATAGTTATAGCGGCAACAAACCGTCCCGATATACTTGACCCTGCGCTGTTAAGACCCGGTCGTTTTGACCGTCAGGTAACTGTTTCGTATCCGGATATTGACGGCAGAGAGGCTATTTTGAAGGTTCACGCGAAGCGTAAGCCCTTAGGACCCGACGTTGATTTGAGGTCAATAGCATCGCAGACTGTCGGTTTTACGGGTGCCGATCTTGAAAATTTGCTTAATGAGGCCGCTCTTTTGGCGGCAAGGCGCAAGAAGAAAGCTATTACAATGCCCGACATTGAAGAGGCTGCAATGAAAGTCCTTGTCGGAACAGAAAAGAAGTCGCACCGTATGACAGAGCGCGACAAGAAAATTACCGCATATCACGAGGCAGGTCATGCGATCCTGTTCCATCTGCTTCCTCATGTGGGACCGGTTTATACCGTATCTATCATCCCGACCGGAACCGGTGCAGGTGGATATACGATGCCGCTTCCTGAAAATGATAACGTATTCATGACAAAGGCAAAGATGTTAGAGGATATCAAGGTAAGCCTTGGCGGACGTATCGCAGAAGAACTGATTCTTGAGGATATCACAACAGGTGCTTCGCAGGATATCAAACAGGCAAGCCAGTATGCCAGAGCAATGGTTACCAAGTACGGTATGTCTGAGAAGCTTGGTCTGATCAATTACGAAAGTGATGATCAGGAAGAAGTGTTCCTTGGACGTGATCTTGGTCATGCAAAGAATTACAGTGAGAAGGTTGCGGGAGCGATCGATAAGGAAGTTAAGCGTATCATCGATGAATGTTACGCGGATGCCAGAGCGATCCTTGAAGCACATGAAGACATCCTTCATAAATGTGCAGCGCTTCTCCTTGAGAAAGAGAGAATCGACCGGGCTGAGTTTGAAGCATTGTTTGATGATGTTCCAAATGCAAACTCTACTGCAAACGCAGAGCCTTCAACAATATAGACAATAGTAACACAAACAAATTGATTGAAAACCAATAAAAATTTGTACATGTTGCACAAAAACGGCGTTTTTTGAATAATTTCAAAAAATGCCGCTCTCTGTTTTGCACAATAAAATTTTTAAAATAAAAAAATGTTTGGGCAGACTT
>ENA-OPXM01001112-OPXM01001112.1-human-gut-metagenome-genome-assembly--contig:-NODE-1112-length-13318-cov-3.227550_pt1 | contig 13318 bp, 9 predicted proteins | sample MGYA00241707_ERZ502035 | MGnify/ENA primary metagenome ERZ502035 (study PRJEB25962, sample SAMEA2043051) | human gut metagenome | biome: human gut; feature: human-associated habitat; material: faeces... | reverse complement strand
GAAGCCCTCCGGCGCTTTCGTTTCTTTGACAATATAGCCGCCATAGAGCAGATCGGGCATTTCATAAACGCCGATGCCGATTTCGGTGAGAGTGCCAACCAGTTCATCATCGGCATCCAGTTCCTTGTTGCCGTTGCTGTCACGGTAAACGGTGAACTCCGCACCCGTCAGCTTGTTGTCGGGATAGTCCCGGTCGGTCTTGGTGAGCTGCACCGTGCCACGGATACGGGTATTTCCGATCTCTACCTCGATCACCGCACCGTCCGCATCGACGGTCACAGGATGGGTTTTCTCCGACAGCACGAAACCGGTCGGAGCTTCGATCTCCCGCACGATCCAGTTGCCATACGGTACACGGACAAAAGAAAAACTGCCGTCCTCGGCAGAGGTGGAAGTCAAGATGGCGTTTTCCGTCGTAAACTCGGTGCAGTCCGCACGGAACAGCCCAATCAGCGCAGTGGCAAGGCCGCTGCCATCCTCGTCCTTTTTCAGTCCGTGGATCTCGCCGTAGAGCAGTTTGTTTTCGATGGGTGCGCCGCCGTTTGCCTTGATGTCCACCAGCGCCGTGTCCTGCCCGGCGTACTCAAACACGATGGGGTACTTTTCGTCGGAGAGGATATAGTGTCCGTCCGTGGAAAGCTCTTTGAGATAGTAGCTGCCAAACGGTAGGTCGGTCTTGCAGACGGCATGACCGTTTTCGGCCACCGACACGATCTCCAGCAGGCCGTCGGCGGGAATGATGCTGCCGTCAGCGGCGGTCAGCTCCTCGGCGGCGAACAGTCCAAAGGTCACAGCGGAAAGCTCGCCGTTCTTGCCGATGTCGAAGCGCTTGTCCTGCTCCAAGACCTTATCCAGAGAAACGGCGGCTTTCTGTCGCTCATTGCAGAAGTCGGCGGCGGTTTCGGTGATCTCGACCTCCTGCCCGGCATAGACAAGCTCTGCCGTGTAGACTTCGGTGTTCAGCACATAGCCGGTGGGTGCAGTGATCTCCCTGACCTCGTATTTGCCGAGATACAGCGGCTTGCTTTCGGCAAGTCCCGATTCGTCGGTGGTCACGGTATCGACGACCTCTCCGGCCGCATAGCGGAGCGTGCCGTCCGGCGTGATGATGTCCTCGGCAGCGGTGATCTCATAGACTGCGCCCGCAAGCCCCTTGACCGCAAACACCGGCTGATAGATGCCGTCCGCCTCGGTGACAGACGAAAAGACCTCGCCGCTCTTGCTGATCCGGATCACGCCCTTTTGCGCCGTGTTCGGTTTCATGACCTCGACCACCGTAACGGCATTTTCCTCCGTGGCGTTGTCGGCGGTCACATCAAAATAGACCGGCTCACTGTTCAGCGTGTAGCCGTAGGGGGCGGAAACCTCCACCAGCGAATAGCCCGTGCCGTATTCCAGCTTTTCGGGCGTAATGAGATAGCCGTCGCTGTTCGTGTAAAAGGTGTCGATGGTGGTGACTTCGGGATAGGTGAAGGTCTGCGTAATGAGCGACCCGTCCGGGCGGTAGAGTCGGAAGCCTGCACCTGCCAGCGGAATGACCTTTCCCGTTTCGGCGTCCACCTTGACGATCTTGATATAACTCTCAAAGTTGCGGTTGTTGGCAAGGTAGCGATAGGTCTGCCCGTCCTTGGAGATATACACATCGAAATCGGAAAGCAGCTCACGGCCGTCCCAGCCCTTGGTCTGATGCACCGTGTAGATACCGTAGGGCAGGCCTTTTGTGACCGCATAGCCGTTTTCGTCGCAGATCAGATAGTCACGCTCGGATGTCTTGGCACTGTCATAAGAGCCTGCGGCTTTCAGGAAAACCGCAAACTCTGCGCCGGCCTCCGGCGTTTCAAGCTGGGTTTCGCCATCGTCCGTGTGCTTGATGATGGCGATTTTGCCCTTGATGATCTGCTCGGTCACATCGTTTGCCGTGGTGTTGTATTCCACGGTGTAGTTTTTTGCCTCTGCGCCGATGGGATAAACAGTGCTGTCCAGCAGATAGCCCTCGGAGGGCATGATCTCACGAATGGTCCAGTCGTCGCCGCAGACATAGTATTTCGTGGTGAACTGCCCGTTGGCATCCGTGGTGTAGGTGTCTACAAGCTGGTCGCCCTTATAGATGCCGTAGACAGCACCGGCAAGGGTGGCATCGCCCTGCGGCAGACCTGTTTCGGTGTCGCTCTTGGTGACGGTGACATTCCACTTTTTCAGGATGTTCGTAAAGCTATTGTTCGTGACGGTGTTCCATTCCACTGCCGCCGTCTGCTTTTCGGGGACGACATAGCGGATCGCTGCATCGACTTCCTCCAGCGCGTAGCCCGTGCCGATCAGCACATCGTACACGTCGCACGTCATGTCGTTTGCCGCCGCCAGCTCCCGCGTCAGCACCTCCACCAGTCGCCTGCGCAGGAAGTACTGGAACAAGATGGTGCAGTGATACTCCAGGTGCGCCGACGTAGCCACCTCGCCCGCCAGCTTCGCCACCGCAAACGGACCGCCCGCCTCGTCCAGCCGTCCCGAAGCACGCAGTTCCTCGCACACCGTAAGCATGTCCACCGCCGCTCCCCGCGCATACAGTGCGCTGATGGCCTCGAACACCGCCCGGTGCGCCGTAATGTAAAACATCTCCGCCCGCAGGCTCTTCAGTGCCGTCGACTGTGCCGTCCGCTCCAGCAGGCACGCCCCCAGTACCGCCCCTTCTATTTCTTCCGCATAAACCATCCCCATAATCCTAAAAATATGACTGCTGTCCGATACAGCTTTTTACATTACTGAAAATCCGATTGCCTTTACGGATAATCCCTCCTGTTAAAATTATTGCTTGATTCTTATATATCAACAAGTTACTGAGGGTTTGAAAAGTTTTATCGGACAGCAATGATTGACAATTTAAAAAGTTTCATCAGACAACACAGATAAAAATATAATCAATTGAGTACAAAACTCTTCATCTGCAAATACTTCAGCGCCGTACGAGCCCGGTCGATAGACGGCAGCATGCAGAGATACATCTCGATGTTTCCCACCGCCTCCTCTCGCTCGGCCAGCGTCAGTTTCCCCCACGCCTTGCGCGCCGCCTCGATGTCGAGGGCAGGCTGCTGCGTCATGTCGTGATACTGTTCCCAGAACACCTCGAACATCTCGTCGCCCGCGCTCCTGCGCCTTCCGTCCGCACCGTTTTTCACCCGCATGCGGCACAGCGTATCGTAGTGCAGCAGACGCAGCTTCGAACAGTTCTGCACCTTCATCACCTCCACCACACCGTTCTGCTCCAGCTCTCCGATAAAGTGGTTCACATGCCTCCGGCTCCAGGCGAAGCGCAGACTCAGCTCCCTTCCTGAGAAAAACAGCTCGCCCCGTTTCAGGCATCCAGGGGTATCACCCTGATCGGTAAAGCACGCCGCCATGAGCAGATACACATACGCCTGCGAGTCGGAATGCCACTTTCCGTACATTTCGGCAAACATCTGGGTAAGCAGTCGCCTCGAAAGTACCAGAAAGCCCAGATTGCCAGGATTTTTCATAGTTGTTATCACCTCCATAATTCTTCATTTTTTTACGCAACCCGAAAGGGCGGGCCACCACCGTCACCAAAGTGTAGCATAGCAAACCCTCAGAGTTACAAGTTATTACAATGTCCGGCGGGCCACAAGAGCACCACCAGTGTTGCCACCCTTTCCTATTATATATTAAAAGAAAGAGTAAAAGCAAGGGAAGTTTTTCTCGCAAAGAAAAACGTTCAGCCACGATTTTTCCGTTATCTTTGTGTCATCAACAGAACCTGACAGGTAAACTTCCGTTCTTGTCTTTCATCGGTAAAAATACCGATTGGCAGAGTATTAATTACTGCCCTATACGGCAGAGATAAACCCCGAGAGACAAGACTAATGAAATATTTCGAAAAATTATACGCTTCGTGCGAGCCTACGAAGCAACAGATAGACGAGTGGCTCAAAGAATTAAGAAAGTTCATCGATACACTGTACGCCCTGTCGCACGTATCGAAGTCGGAAATCCAGCGCATCACGGGCATCGGCACGCATACGTGTTTCGACACCGTCCGCAATTTCCGTTTCAAGACGCTGGCCACCTTCTTCAAGGCAGCCGAACAGGTGTGCGAGATAGATTTCGACGTAACCACCCTGAGGCTGATCATAGAGAGCTGCATCATGCACAAGACGAACCTGATAGTACGCGAGGCCGATCCCGACGAGGAGCCTGGAGAAAACGAGTTCAGGATTCTGAAGCAGCTTTCCGTGGGCACGGACTCCCGAAAAGGCAGCCCGACGGGAAAAAAAGCTGAAAAGTTGAAGTAAACATCAGGAAGTTTACCCGGATATTCGTACAAAAGCTCCGGCTTTTCGTACGAATATTCAAAAAATCTCCGGACATTGTCTGCACATGATGCCGGCATCCGGAGATTTTTTGTACCAATCGACAAAAAAACGGATAAATTGACAAGCCAGCCCGTTTGCGTCCACATTCGGAAAAAGACGGCAGTCCTTGTGTAAAAATAAAAAAATTGAACAATCATATCTAAAAAAAGGGTTAAAATAAACCTTTCTGCATATAAATTTGTTATCTTTGCGCCGAAGAACGACTTCCTATGCGGCTGTGGGAGTATACTCCTAGACAGAAGCACGATGTGCGTCATCTTCCATTTTTGGAGATAACAAACTGATTCATAGTGCTTTTCAGGCGCTAGGAAGGAGAGAGAGGTGCATCCGTACCTCAACAAACATTCAATCAAGAAAAAAGGGAACAAAAAACCAGAAGGACAAACATCCACAGACATGGAAAAAGAACAGGTATGGCTGCCCCTGCAGACGGTGTACAACAAAGAACTTACAGTAGCCGCCTATCTCAAAGAGCAGGGCATCGAGCATTACATCCCCATGATATACGAGCTCCGCGACACCGGGCGCGAGGGTGAATGCAGCCATGTACTGGTACCGGCCATCCATAACCTGATTTTCATCCACTGTCCTTATGACGCCAACTGGTGCCGGCAGTTCGCCTCCGAAGCCCCGCTGCCCGTCTATTTCCTGAAGAAGGAACGCAACGGCAATGACTACTGCACGGTGAGCGAACGCGACATGCAGAACTTCATGCATGCCACCAACCCCGACATCCAGGGCACGCGGTTCATCGATTCCGAAAAGCTTCGCGGCAAGCGCAGCGTCCCCGTCCGGGTAGTACGCCGCGGTCCGCTCTACGGTGTGACCGGCAAGTTCCTCCGCTACGGAGGCCGCCACTACATCGCCATCGAAATGCCCCAAAGCACCGCCCTGCTCAAAGTGAGCTACACCTGGTGCGAAACCATCGAAGAGTAAATTCAGAAAAACAATATAAAATCACTAACAGACAAGCATGAAACTAAAAGCTTTATCACTTGTTATTTTTATGGCATGTTCGCCCCTGCTCATGGCGCAGTCGGGCATGACCGACCAGCAAGTGCTGGAATATGCTAAAGATGGAGTAAAACAAGGCAAAGACCAGCGTACCATAGCTACCGAGCTGGCACGCCGAGGCGTAACCCGCGAACAGGCGGAACGCGTGAAGAAAATGTACGAACAGCAGACAGGTACCGCTGCCGGCGACATGACCGGAACCGCCAAAGCCGAAGCACGCCTGCGCGAGCAGACACAGGAAGACAATTCCACCATGCTCGACGAACAGCCACAGGCACAGGAAGTGGCACAGCAGGACGCCGTATTCGGCCGCAACATCTTCAACACCCGCAACCTTACGTTCGAACCGAACGTCAACATAGCTACCCCGCCCAACTACCGTCTCGGTCCGGGCGATGAAGTAGTAATCGACATCTGGGGAGCCAGCCAGAACACCATCCGCCAGCAGATCTCGCCCGACGGAACCATCAACCTCGAACAGCTCGGCCCTGTATTCCTGAGCGGCATGAGCATCGAACGCGCACAGCAGTACCTCACCGGCGAACTCCGCAAGATCTATTCCGACCAGAGCAACCAGATACGCGTCACACTGGGCAACACCCGCACCATCCAGATCAACGTGATGGGCGAAGTGATACAGCCGGGAACCTACGCCCTTTCGGCCTTCTCTACCGTATTCCACGCCCTCTACCGTGCAGGCGGTGTGAGCGGCATCGGTAGCCTCCGTAACGTGAAAGTATCGCGCGGCGGACAGACCGTAGCTACGGTAGACGTTTACCAGTTCATCATGCAGGGCAAGACCCGCGACGACATCCGCCTGGAAGAAGGCGATGTAATCATCGTTCCTGCCTACGAAGAACTGGTACAGATTACAGGCAACGTGAAACGCCCCATGCGCTATGAAATGAAGAAAGGCGAAACCCTTTCTACCCTGCTGAAATATGCCGGCGGATTTACCAGCGACGCCTATACCAAGAGCCTGCGCATCGTGCGCCAGAACGGTAAGGAATATCAGGTAAACACCGTGGATGACACCGACTACAGCGTATGCCAGCTGCACGACGGCGACGTAATCACCGCCGAAGCCATTCTGGACCGCTTCACCAACAAGCTGGAAGTGCGCGGCGCCGTATACCGTCCGGGCATCTACGAGCTGGGCGGCAAGCTGAACACCGTACGCGAACTGGTAGAGAAAGCCGACGGACTGATGGCAGACGCCTTTACCGGCCGTGCCGTACTGTACCGCGAGCGTGAGAACAAGACCCGCGAAGTGAAGCAGATAGACATCCGCGCCATCATGGACGGCAGCCAGCCCGACATCCCGCTGCAGAAAAACGACGTACTCTACATCCCCAGCATCCACGACCTGGAAGACCTGGGCAACGTGCAGATATTCGGCGAAGTAGCTCATCCGGGCGACTATCCGTATGCCGACAACATGACCCTCGAAGACCTCGTGATCACCGCAGGCGGTCTGCGTGAATCGGCTTCCGTAGTACGTGTCGACGTGGCACGCCGCGTAAAAGATCCGAAGAGCACCGAAAGCCCCGCTACCATCGGACAGAACTTCTCTTTCGGCCTGAAAGACGGCTTTGTGGTAGACGGTGAACCGGGATTTACTCTCCAGCCTTACGACCAGGTATTCGTACGCCGCAGCCCGGGCTACAGCGCCCAGCAGAACGTGGTAGTAGACGGTGAAGTGCTTTACGGCGGAACCTACGCCCTCACCAGCAAGAACGAACGCATCAGCAGCATCATCGCCAAGGCAGGAGGCGCTACCCCGTTTGCCTACGTCAAGGGAGCCAAGCTTACCCGTGTAGCAAACGACGACGAGAAACGCCACATGCAGGATGTAGTGGACATGATGCGTAAGGAAATGGGTAACGGAGCAGTCGACTCACTCGGTCTGAAAGTACTCGACAACTTTACCGTAGGTATCAACCTGGAAGAAGCCCTTGCCAATCCGGGCAGCGATGCCGACATCGTATTGCGTGCAGGCGACGTGATCAGCGTACCCGAATACGTGAACACCGTGAAAATCAGCGGTGCAGTGATGATGAGCAACACCGTATCCTACAAGCAGGGCGAAAGTGTGAAATACTACCTGAGCCAGGCAGGAGGCTACAGCCAGAACGCCAAGAAGAGCAAGAAGTTCATTGTCTACATGAACGGCCAGATAGCCGAAGTGAAAGGCAGCGGCAAGAAGCAGATCGAACCGGGCTGCGAGATCATCGTGCCCAGCAAGCGTCACAAGTCGAACCAGTTAAGCAGCATACTGGGCTATGCCACTTCGTTCGCTTCACTGGGAACCATGGCCGCATCCATTGCTAACTTGATAAAATAAAAAAACACCTATGACTGAAAACAAAAACTATCAGCAACCGGACGTACAGGAGCCGGAAAACGATGAAATCACGATAGACTGGATGGATATTTTACGCCGTATTTACACCATTCGCAAGACCCTTTACAAGGCAGCCGGCGTAGGTGTAGTGCTGGGCATTATCGTAGCCTTGAGCATTCCCAAACAATATACCGTAACAGTCACTCTCTCTCCTGAAATGGGTGGAGATAAAGCAACAGGTGGACTTGCCAGCCTATCCTCTTCTTTTTTAGGCGGAGCGGCTACAAGCGGTAACAACGATGCACTGAATGTAACTCTAGCACCGGACATTGTTGCCTCTACTCCATTCATCCTAGAGTTATTCAATACCAAAGTGCAGACATTGGATGACGAACTGGATACTACCCTAGTAGCCTATCTGGATGAACAAAAGCAACCCTGGTGGGGATATATCAAGGCAGCTCCTGGTATGGCAATCGGAGCAATCAAATCACTCTTTGCTGAAGAAGCTGATACAACAGCAACATTAGATCCTTTCCAACTGACAAAAAAGGAAGCAGCAAAGGTAAAAGGACTCAGACAATCAATTCTTGCTGAGGTTGATAAAAAAACAGCTATGACTACTATTACAGTTACCTTACAAGATCCGAAAGTAACCGCTATTGTAGCAGATAGCGTAGTAGCAAAGCTCCAGCAGTATATTATCGACTACCGCATCAAGAAAGCTAAAGAAGACTGTGCCTATCTGGAAGAACTCTACCACGAACGCCAGCAAGAGTATTACGAAGCACAAAGCAAGTATGCCCATTATTTCGATACCAACCGCAATATCGCTTTTCAAAGCGTACGTGCCGAACAGGAACGTCTGCAAAACGATATGAACCTTGCCTATCAGGTATACAGCCAAGTAGCACAACAGCTTCAAGTAGCACGTGCCAAGATACAGGAAGAAAAGCCGGTGTTTGCAGTTGTGGAACCGGCTACCGTACCTTTGCAACCATCTGGTACAAATAAGAAAATGATTTTAGTTGGAATTGTATTTTTCGTGGTATGTGGTACGGGAACTTGGAAATTATTAGGCCAAAAGTATTGGAAAAAATTCAGAAATGAATTTTAAAAGTTTCACATACTATATAAGTCTATCAATGTAGCAATGGACACGCAATCGAATAATAAACGTTTAGCCCAAAATACAATATTATTATACCTGCGTATGATTTTAATTATCATCGTAGGTCTATATACCAGCCGAGTAGTATTACAAACATTAGGTGTAAACGATTATGGTATCTACAACGTAGTTGGCGGTATTGTTGCCATGTTAGCATTTTTAAATTCGGCAATGACAGCAGCTTCCCAACGTTTTATCTCTTTTGAATTAGGAACAGGTAATCTAAATAAACTAAAACAAGTATTCTGTACATCTGTAACTATTCATATTGCAATTGCCGGAATCATATTAGTAATGGCAGAAACCATCGGTTTATGGTTTCTAAATACCCACATGAATATTGCATCCGAAAGAATGACGGCAGCCAACTGGGTATATCAATGTTCCATTTTGACATTCATTGTTACTGTAATCAGCGTACCTTATAACGCCTGCATTGTTGCTCACGAACGCATGAAAGCGTTTGCATACATTAGTATCGTTGAAGCTGGTCTGAAATTAGCTATCGTCTATCTACTACTTATTTTATCAGCCGACAAATTAATAACCTATGCAATTCTTGTTCTCTGCGTATCTTTAATCATACGAGTGATTTACAGTATATATTGTAAGCGGAGTTTTGAAGAATGTACTTATAAGTTCAGTTTCAATAAAGCACTATTCAATGAAATGTTTGCATTTGCCGGATGGAGCATTATCGGAAATTTGGGATTTTCATTAAAAGATCAAGGTTCAAACGTCATACTTAATCTATTTTGCGGAACTGCCATCAATGCAGCCAGGGGAGTTGCACTGCAAGTCAATGGAATTATCAGTAATTTTTCAAATAATTTTATGATGGCACTAAATCCTCAAATTACCAAAATGTATGCAAGTGGAAATATAGAAGAATCTCAGAAACTGGTTTATGCAGGATGCCGATATTCCTTTTTTCTCTTATCCCTTATTTCCATACCAGTCATGGTAAATCTGGATTATTTGCTGACTTTATGGCTTGGTATCGTGCCTCCCTATACTACTGAATTTTTATTTTTAGCACTTATTACAGCATTAATAAATTCAATAGCTACCCCATTGGTTACCGCCATGCAAGCTACCGGCAGAATAAAAAATTTTCAGATTGTAATCAGTATCGTTATGATGTGTGAACTACCTCTTGCTTATATTACTTTAAAATTGGGATATAAGCCTTATATGGCCATGATTCCAAGTATTATTGTTGCAACTGCTGGAGTATTTGCAAGATTCATATTACTCAAACAACTTATCAAATCATATAATTTTATTTATTTTACAAACCATGTAGTGTTAATTTGCATTTTCACTACGACATCCTGTTTTTTAATATCTTATTATATCCACAACCTCTTCACAATAAACTTCCTAACGTTTGTTATAACATCGATTATAGCCTTTGTTATTACTGCATTAGGAATATACATATTAGGAATAACCTCAAATGAGCGAATATTCCTAAACAACAAAATAAATAAAACATTAAAGATTAGACAATAAAAATAGATAGAAAGTGAAAAAACTATCTGATTAAACTTCTATTTATTTAGGTTTTAAATTTTAATAGGTAACATTTAAATTATTAACATTTATTAATAATGAATACAAAAATAGTCTACGCTGTAGTCAGTAACGAAAAAGATATATATTTAGAGCAAACACTAGTATCTATTTATTCTTTACGCTTATATAATTCAAACGTTAATGTTGCATTAGTCGTTGATGAAGATACTGACAGAACAATTCAAGGGAAGAGAGCAGAAATTTTAAAATACATAACCAACAAAATAGTTGTAAAAACTCCAAGCCAATATACTCAAGTCCAACGCTCGCGATATTTAAAAACAACACTTAGGAAACATGTAAAAGGAGACTACTTATTTATAGATTCTGATACTATAATTACGTCATCTTTAGAAGATATTGATACATTCTCAGAAGAAATTGGTGCTGTCCTCGATAAACACCTCTACATAAAGGAACATCCAGCAAAACAAAACATTTACCAATGGGCACAACAAATAGGATGGAAAATAACAGAGGCTTCTCCACAATATTTTAATAGTGGTGTCTTTTATGTAAAAGACACACCTAACACTCATGAATTTTATAAAAGATGGAATTCTTTTTGGACAGCAGGAAGTAAAAACAAAGTTAACTTAGACCAACCTTCATTAGGAAAAACATACTCCTCTATGCCTATTATAAAAGAAATAGATGGCATTTGGAATTGTCAAATCTTAGAAAATGGATTAAAATATTTATATAATGCAAAAATAATACATTACTTTAGTTCATGTCATAATGACCCATTATATGAATCACCATATCTATTTTTAGATAAAAAACTTTTTATAGGAATAAAAGAAGAAGGACATATTTCACAAGAAATTGACACAATGATAAGAAATGCTAAATCAGCGTTTTCTTTACACTACCAGATATTTACAGGGAAAAATTTACAATTATTCTCAACATATCCATACTTTATTATTAGAAATCTTTATAATAATAATCCATTGTTTTATAAAAGAATTGATAGATTTTTAGCAGCTATAGGAAAGATAAAACGTAAATTCAAAAAATAAAAATTACGAAATGATAAATTCTTATATGATCAAAAACTGTAAAGTTCCTTTTTGGCTTATATTTTCATCAATATTCGCAAATAGTCTATGGAATCTATCATGGTTTAACCTCAAATTCTACCAATACTTTCATCTCCTTATAATCGCCTTTTTCATTTGTAACATTTTAAAATATAGAAAAAAGCTATTGAATTATGCTTATTCAAAACAATATGTCATTCTTTTATTATTACTACCTTTACTGAGTGTATATTCTTGTAAAGTATTACATGACCAATCTATTTCAGCCTCATTGATATTATGGAGAATGCATTTAGGATGGTTACTCTACTTTGTTTTATGGAAGAAAAAAATTACTGAACAGCAAATCATAAAAACAATTTTTTATATTGCTATTGGCTATACCATAATAAGCTTAATTCAACAAATAACTTTTCCATTAGCACCTTTTGGAAGCAGAACAGTAGGAAGTGGTTATTCAGAAATACTATTTGATGGCATTGTAGAAAAGAGAATGGGATTATATCGATTTGGAATAAGCGGCGTAGAATATGCTATAGCATTTCTATTTACTTTATTATCTCATAAATATCAAGTCACAAAAAAAGAATTTAGATTCTTAATATTCATATTGATTATAGGCATAATGGCTAGTGGAAGTAGACAAACTATGGCTAGTGTATTTGTTGTATATTGCTATTATTTATTACATAAAAATAAAGCCAAATATAAAATAATATACACATTGCTAATTATCTGTGTTATATTAATATTATACTCTTTTAGAGAATTATTTTTTGGCTCTTTGGCAAATGTATCTGAAGATATGGCCTCAGGACGTTCTTTCTCTTATATTTATTATATAAATGATTATATAAGCAGTCCTCTTTCAATATTTTGTGGAAATGGTGTAGGTCATGAATCATCATTATACGGAAGTGAAGATATTTATTTTAATAACAATAGAGTCATTTTATCAGATATTGGAATGGTAAGTACTTTATACTACTGGGGTATAATATATGTACTTATCTACTTCATTGCTATCTTTAGATTTCTAAGAAATAAGTATCTAGATATTCATATTAAATTAATAATGTTAGCCCCATTATTAATTTCATGGATTGGAACACCATTATGGGAATTTAAAGGAATGTTTTTTCAAGCACTCCTTTTTTATTATTGTGACATAAATATTTACAACAATAAAATCAGAAAACAAAAGTTAAATGAAACCCTCATGACAATTTAAAAAAGTCGCCCAAGTGAATGAAAAGGACTGCCATCCCTGTATATTTGCAGAAGAATAGTTCATCTTCTAATTTATGCAGTTATGTCAGTAGTTCAGTTCACTCAGGTTCTGTCGCGAGGCTGCGGCATGGACATCCACAAGAAAGTGGTGGTTGCGACAGTACAAGGCGAGGGCCTCTGTAAGGAAACTCGTAGCTTTGACACTTTCACGAGATCTTTGACACAATTGAGAGAATGGTTGGTATCATTGGGTATCACTCACGTGGCCATGGAAAGCACAGGCGTATATTGGAAACCGATATACAATGTGTTTGAAGGCTTCATACCACACATCTGGATTGTTAATGCTCGTCACATAAAGAATGTTCCAGGGCACAAGACAGACAAGAATGATAGTGAGTGGATATGCCAGTTACTGGTGGCAGGATTGCTCAAGCCCAGTTTTATTCCTCCCAAAGCGCAACGCGAACTGCGTGACCTTACACGCTATCGTCGGTAAGCTTCCAAAATTGGCGTATTGACTAGCATGTCTCTTTCGCATACCTTCGTG
>ENA-OPXM01001104-OPXM01001104.1-human-gut-metagenome-genome-assembly--contig:-NODE-1104-length-13352-cov-1.974280_pt1 | contig 13352 bp, 7 predicted proteins | sample MGYA00241707_ERZ502035 | MGnify/ENA primary metagenome ERZ502035 (study PRJEB25962, sample SAMEA2043051) | human gut metagenome | biome: human gut; feature: human-associated habitat; material: faeces... | reverse complement strand
TCAGCTGGTAACGGGAGCAACCGTAGTTGGGATACCAGCCGTTGACGTTGTACATCCAACCGGACAAACTGCCCACGTCGAACTCATAGAGGTTATTGATCCCCTCTACATAGGCGCTGTTATATACCGGAGTCCAGTTGGATTCCATGTGGATGGCGTTGTCCCGACATACCCGCTGGAGAACATCGAATACGCTCTCGCCGTCGCTGAACGTTACCTCTGTGGCTGGAAGGATGATACCGTCCTCCGGTACAAGGGCTTTCTTGCTCTCAGCACACTTATCCATATTGTCCAAAATCGTCTCGCAGGAGATGGATATAGTGCAGGTATACTTTGTGTCCGCATCCACGTTGCTGTCCTGCGGCTCTACAGGTGCCGGTTTACCCTCCGGCACCGGGTCGGTCATGTACTGATCCTTATCGCCGGTATCCTCCGGCTGCACCGTCTGCATCTGACCGCAGGCAGCGCAAAAAAGCAGCACCGCTGTTAAGAGCAGCAAACAAAACGACTTCTTTTTCATGTTGAAACCCTCACAAAAGCACCTTACGCAGGGACGCTTCCGCGCCCCTGCGTTGGTGTATTCAAGAATTACTCTGCACCTCTGCCATGCCGTTTTTTGCTGGTCACCGCCAGTGCGGTAATACCGCCGACAGCCACCACGCCGATGACTACCCACAGCACCACCTGTCCGCCACTTGAGGTATCTTCGACCTCCGTATCGACAGGTGTATCCGTGTCGGCAGTATCATCCGACTTGTCGGTATCATCGACCGGCTCTTCGGCCTTGACGCCCTCCAGTTTCACATCCGTCATGTCATACAGGCTGGTCTGGCCGTTCAGTAGCCGGTAATATGCCACCAGTGCATAAAACCCCTGCTCCGTCGCCATGCCGTTGGCACTTGTCTCGGTGGCGAGGTGCTTGAATCCTCCGCCATTCACCGCGAAGCTGCACAGCGCGTCCAGCACGCTGACACCATTCTTGATGAACCGACTGTCCTTGGCCGGGTCAATGCCCAGTGCAGTCAGCGCAACGATGACCTGCGCGCAGGACTCGCTGTTGGCTGCACCCCAGCTGGTGAATCCGCCGTCATTCTGCTGCACGGAGCTGAGCCAGCTCAGTCCCTTGTCCACAGCCTTCTTTGCGCTGCTGTTGCTTTTGTAGTAGGCTGCCAGCGCCTGGATAGCCATGGCGGTCATGTCCACATCGGCGTTCTTGCCGTCCAAGCTCCAGCCGCCGTCACCGCTGATCTGCGCGTTCAAAATAGCCTGTACCAGCTTGTCGCGGGTCACATCGCCGGCAGGCGTGTAGCTGTGGCTGTCCAGCGCGATCAGCGTAAAGATCGCACCGTTGATGCCCTGCTTGGAGAGGTAGGACATCTCATTCAGCCCGGCCAGCAGGTCGTGGCCGTCCACATTCGTCACATCCTTGCCGATGGCCGTCAGCGCCAGGATAATGCGGGCGTTTTCGGTGGCCTTGTTCTTGTCCAGCCGTCCGTTGCTGTCGATGTTGTCCTTGACATACTTGACCACAGCGTCATAGTAGCCCTCTGGGACAGTGCGACCACTGCGGGCCAACCCCAGCGCCATCCACTCGCCGCCGATGCTGCCCACGCCGGGTGTGCCCAGCTTTGCCAGATAGTCGCCGGTGGTCTTGTAGATGCTGTCCGCCTTCCTGCCCAGCTCGGCCACCAGCTTGGCGTAGGCCGCCTCAGCGTCCAGGAGCGTCTGATAGTTGGTCACCAGCTTCTTGTCCGCCGCGGAAAGCGCGTCATACGCGGCGCGTGCCTTGGCGATGACATCGCCCTTGGTCAGATCCACCACGCCGATGGCGTTGATAAGGGCGATGACCTCATCAGCGGTCTTTTTCTCCTCCGGCGCGGGGCCCATGTCCGCCGCCTCCAGCGTGTAGTCATCCGTGTAGTGGAACACGATGACGTCGCCCTTCTTCAGATACTGCTCACTGACGCCCAGCATGGGGTACTTGCCGTTCAGCGTATACATCCAGCCGGAGTTCTTACCGTTGGTGAACTCGCCAATGGTCACACCGCCGTAGGTCACGCTCTTGATGTAGTTGCCGGTGGGGTTATCCCATATTACGCCGGGCAGCTGCTTCAGCGCGTCCCACACAGTCATGTTGGTGGTCACTTCCACCTTGTGGCCGCTGACCCACGCGGTCAGGCCGCCCTTGGACAGTCCGTGCACCTGGCCGTTGTTACCGTGGACCTTGTCGCCCAGCAGGGTGATGGTCACGGTAATGTCCTCCGGCTCTTTATACAGCACGGTGACGACGATCTCTACCTTAGCCGCGCCGTACTGGAGCGTCACCGTCTGCTGGCCGTGCTTGCCGCCGTCGTAGCCGGTGATCTTGAGGTCGGGATCATTCAGCGGTACATTGGTAGTCGTACCGTCAGACCACTTGGCCGTCAGCGTAAGGCCGGACAGATTCAGAGCATCGCCGACATAGTGCTGGTTAATCTCGCCGGTAATCTCCAAATCATAGGCGATAGCCTTATTGCTGAGGATCGGCCCAACCGTACCCTGCATCCAGTTATGGTAGCTGCTCTCCGAAGTGTTAAGCCACTGAACAACAGTGCCATCCTTCAGCACTGTATTCGTAACAGCCTTTGATAGCTTATCTGCATCCTTACCTACTGGGTCATCCTCGCGGCTGTAATCGCCATCCTTGAAGAATATGTTGGTGTAGCCGTCACTGGTGCAGATATATTCCGTGTCTTTAGGCAGCGTAGATGGCTTATATTTCGTATCGACCGTTGTGATTGAGCCGATCCCCTTGCTGGTGCCACAGCCGGCCAAATAATAATTGTTATCTACTAGAGTGTTCTTGTTCAGGGAGCGAATCGTGCCCACAATGGCCCCTACACTCGTGCCGGTAGCGTGAATCTCTCCGTAAAACACGTTGTCTGTGATTCCGCCGATGCCATTGTCCCAGCATTGGACCACACCCGGCTCGCCGCCGGTAATACCGCCAACTCCATCGCGGCCCTGTATGCTTCCTGTGACAAAACAGCCTTTGATGGTGGCCCAGGGCGAGTTGGGCGCAGAACCTTGATTGTATCCGCTGCCCAAGATGCCGCCCGCATAGTCACCCGTGGCGATTACTTTTCCTGTAAACGAGCTGCTTGATATAGAGCATGGGCCCATGGACTGTCCCTTGTAGCCGACCAGTCCGCCGACGCGGGACTTGCCGTATACGGTAGCGGCACTGGTGCAGTTCATTACGCTTCCGTTAAAGTGCCCTGCAAGAGACCCCACCTCGCTTTGGTCCTTGTCACAGCCAATGACCACATCCTCGCCGACAGAGCAGTTTACGATCATCACGATATTCAGGCCAGAGGCATATCCGCTCAGGAAGCCGGATCCAGTGATATTGGTATCACCGACGATGTGGCAGTTTTCAATGGTTATGGTATTCGGTACGCTGTTGTTGTAGTAGCCCTCCGTACCATAGTCGATGACATAGCGTTCCAGCAGACCGTTGCCGACAATGCGCTCACCTTGGATATTCAGGTTTCTGACCGTGGCTTTGCGGGCAAACATTAAAAGAGGCCGACTGCCCTTCGCCATCGTTAGCGTATGTCCGTCCCCATCTAGCGTACCGCTGAATGGGTTCATATTTCTGCCCTTATCCGCATAGTCCAGCGCACCGGGTGTGACGGACTCGTCCTTCAGGCATCCGATGGGCGTCCAATCAGCGGGCAGCGTAATATCCTCCGCCAGCTTGAAGAAGGAGCCGGCGTATGAAATTCCCGCGTTTACCTCATCCCGCAGGGCAGCGAAGCTCTCCGCACAGCGCAGGATATACGGGTCATCTTCCGTGCCACGGCCAGTGATGCCGCTCTCGGCTGTCCATCCGTGTGGCTTGACAGTAATTTCTGCCCAGCAATTCCCGGGAATACTGGAGGGTCTGACCGTCGGCAGCTCTGCGTAAGCGACCCGTGCGATGCAGCAATACTCCACGGTACCGACGGCATTGGTCGGCGGTGTATAGGTAGCTGCCGTGGCATCCGTGATCTTCTTCAGACTATTGCCGTTCTTCGAATACCACTGATAAAGTAGGCCTGTGGGGGCCGAGTCGTCGACTACCGCCTTCAGGTCGCTGGCAGTGTGTCCGAAAGTCAGTTTGGTACTGTCGGTCTTGATCTTGGCATAGAAAATTCCAGAGGGGTTGTTTGGGATCTGAATTTTTATAGGAAAGGAAAAACTCTTGGACCACGCAATGCCGTTAACAGTATTTGTGACAGTCAGCGAAAATATGGCTTTGTCGACGTTATATTCTGTCGGTACTTTGCAGGTGCTTTCTGTCGACAGCACCTGACCATTGTTTGCCCACAAGTAGGATGTTTGGCCTCTAGCTGTTTTAATGTCTTCGATTTGTTCGTTGGTCAAGCCGAATGTCAGTGTGGCGTCACCCTGATCTTTGACCTTATGCATTTTTGACGGAATCGGTGATGTCTTTGTTGTCTTTTCCGGATCGCTTTCCGGCGTATAGTCATAAGGTAGTGTCTCTGCGATCAGCGTATAGGTTTTGGCCTCCGCTTCACCCCTTGAGTCTCTGAGTTCTATTTTGTATTCCTCGGTACCGGCCTCGTCGGTATTAAGGGGAATAGTGCAGCCTGTATTAGTAACTCCGTCGGCAAGTATGCTGCCATCATAGCTTACTTGAAGTCGATTCGTGGAGTCCATAAGGACGATTTGTGCGTAACTTTCCCTGCCTTTGACTAAGGTTGTTTTATATGTGGTGCTATCTATCTGCTCCAGCGGACGAGGGCCCGGCTTGCTGCCGTTTTTCTCGGAGATACTGAAATTTGTGGAAAGCTCCATGTCACAGTAGGGCTTCACATCGATCAGGCAGTTTTTTTTCTCCCCATTCTCCGTCCAAATCAGCGTTATAGTCTTTGAATAGTAGATGTTGCCGCCTAAGGCTGCCGGTGTTGAATGCGGGTGGATGTCACTTTCAACGCTTTGAACAACGCTGGCGTCTTCTTTGGTATGTAGGCTGGAATATGCGTTTACGGAATAACCTTCATCAGTAGTAATACCGTCCCCGGTCAAAAATGTCATATAATACAAAGAAAATGTATCAGAATAGTTTACCGGAGCTTCCACGCGCACATTCCATTTATAAGTGCCTGCACCGCCATAGGGGAAATAGAGCGTATATTTCCCGTCATTTTCAACGAGTTGGGTCGGCTTTTCCAATCGCATACGTTCATAACGCGAACCTGTCCATGTCCGCACTTCATAAAAGGAAAAATCCGCTGCGGAAAAGCCGGTGTCCTGCACCGCCACCATGTGGTTCGTGTCATCCTCGTGCGCCGCATCCTGCGTGTTCGGTATCTCCACCGTGTCTGCTGCCTCGGAAGTTGTGTCGGAAGGCGCAGAGGTAAGTGTCTCATCCTGCTCAGTTCCTGCGCTTGAGTCAGATGCAGTTGACTCTGTGCCCCCTGCCGCAGGCTGCGCATCGCTTGCGCTGGACGTATGCTCTCCGCTTTCCTCTGCCGCTGTGTTGCGGTCAGCGGCGGCGTCCTCTTGTGTCGTAATGACTGAATCAGGCGCAGCATCTAGTTCCGTGGCAAACGAACTTACCGGCAGCAGGCTGAACAATAGCACCAGTGCCAGCAGCCCGGCTTGCAGGCTTGCCAATCGTTTTTTCATAATTCGTGTACTGCCTTTCTTAAAATCAACTTATAAAAGGAAGGGGCGGGCGATGTGTGCCCGCCCCTTTATCTTTTCTGCTGTATGTATTTAGCTGTTGCTCTGTACCTCGTAAATGCAGTAGGGACTGAAGTCGAAAACGATGATCATTCCGTCTGTCAGCGTCACATTGGTGCTGTACGTACCCGTGGCGGCGATATTGCTTGCATTACTGCCATAGGCAATGTTCCAGCCGCTACCGCTATATTTGTTATAGACAACGCCGTTGATAGTCTCGGTATCGGGATACGGATTGTCGTAGGTAGCATACTGGGGATAGACACCGTTAATATAACCGCCAGGGTTACCTTCCAAGGGGTTTGCATCCCAACCGGCGACTACCTTATTGGAGTCCGTAATGTCAGTGCCGTTCAGCCAAAAAGCAACCAAAAGGGCATCCAGCACATTGGGCGTTTTGAAGCTCGAAGGTGTCGTGGTCGGCTTTGCGTAGGCGCTCTGCGTGTCCGCCAAGCAGTCGGAAACATCACTGATGCTGATGGTGTAGTCCGAAATATAGAAGTTTGCGTTGATGTTGGTGGAAGTAGGGATGCCTCCCCGATAGGCGGGCTGTTCTCCAATACCACCCTCGGTGAACATTCCGTAGGTGACGTACACCGTCACAGTGCCGCTTGTGTCTGTTGTGGCAGATGCCGGAACCACAAGGGCTACGAGCATCATGACTGCCATCAGCAGAGACAGTACTCTCTTCTTCATGTCATTTTCCTCCTTAATAATTTTATAAACTCGTCATGTGCCATCATGACGTGCTTACCGGATAACAGTTTGAGGACGGCAGGAGGGGTCGGCGAACCCCTCCTGCCCTTATGGAAAGCTGACAGTCTCCGTTCAGACCGTCATGGCTTGACAAGGGTTGGTGTCTTTTTCGGCAGCCGCTTTCTTTGCTTCGGCGGCTTCCCGCTCTGCGCGGCGCTTCACGGCCTTTTCGTGCATTCGCTGGCCGCGGCGCAGATCCTTTTCCGTCTGCCTCTGCCGCTTCTTCTCCTTGCGTTCGGAAAGAAACAGCGGCAGCAGCTTTTCTTTTTCCATGCGGTAACGCAGTGTGTTGTTAAGTTTAGGTGTGGTTTTTGGCCGGGGCAATCCTGCGGCTGTCATGGCATTATCCCAGCTGCCGAATCGCTGCTCGATAAACGCACCACCGTCGATCTCTGTGGGGCTGGGACTATGCCCCAGCGCAGCGGCACATACATTTAGATACTGCGTTAGGGCCGCACGAGTCACCCCGGCATTGTTCTCGGCGAACGCTGCATCCCGCGCTGTCAGCGAGGCTTTAGCTCGTTCGGCGACCTGACCATTTAACCAATTTTGATAGTCAAATCGTTGGCGTGGATCTCTGTTTGACATATTTTCCCCCTCAATAATGACAAATGCCGCCTCTTTCAGCTAAACTGAAAAAAGCGGCAAGCACCCAAAATAGAAGTGCGTAAACAAACTATGATAGCTGTCACAACAAGCACTCCTGTCACAACGCGTGGAGAATCCGCCCACCGCTAATGGCCCTAATCATACAAGTCTCCCGCCTCGCGCCACGGAGCTGCTGCTCCTCGTTTGCTACCTACCTTCTCAAGGGGCATCCCTCAATGGCGGACTTTCGTCCAACAGCTACTGCTGTTTTGGTGCATTCTTGCGCCCACGGTGCCGTTCGCGTGGGATTATTATTCCCGTTCCTTTTATGCAATTACCTGACCGCGCACAGAACGCAGTTCGGATAACCGCTGTAAGACATCCCAGGGCCTATGAAGTTTTTATGTGTATCAGCAGGGTATATTAAGGCATAATACAGAAATGTAATGGCCTTCCTGCCGCACTTCCGCAAAGTAAACTAACTTTGCGGAACTCGCAGCTCATAAACGTTGCATGAGCGCACTACCCATCAGTTGTGTTGGTATAAACGTTTCTTGTACAGGTAAAAAGCAGATGTTTTGTACGGCCTGTGACTTATGGGCTAATGATGGGTGATGGTACAGATTCAAAGTCGTCTTAATATCTGAGTGTCCGAGCATTTCGCTCACACTTTTCACATCTATTCCCCGTTCAACACAGCGAGTTGCATAGGTGTGGCGCAGAATGTGAAAATTTCGATAGTGAACTCCGCATTCCTTCAAAAACAGCTTGTACTGGTATTGACAGGTACGAGGAGCCATAGGTGCATCCGTGCCTGTCATCAAAAAACTATCTATTGAATTAGAAAGACGCACTTGTTTCAGCAACGCTAACATATCTGCAGGAATGGGTATCCGTCGTAGGGATGATAAACTTTTAGGGGGCTGGATCACCAGTTTGCCTACTCCATCTACGGTCAATCTCTGTACTGTGCGCTGGACAGAAATTACTCCCGACGAAAAGTCAATGTCAGACCACCGTAGTGCACACAACTCTCCTAAACGCAAACCACTGTTCAATGTCAGCAAAATAGCTATTCCTAGAATACTCGGTACATCGAGTACTCTATTGGCAATGGAGTTTATCTCTGCATCTGAAAAGATTTCCGGCATATTTTGCCGATACTTCGGGAGTTTTGCGCCATGTGCAGGACTGCTGCAATTGAATGTAGTCTCTGCATACTTTAAAACGCCCTTCAATAATGTGCCTATATCTTTCAACGTCTTCTGTGACAGCTCGCTATCTATCTGTTTTTGCTGCAAAAAAGATGTGAATGCTTTTGTTGATAACTGATCTACACATACACGGCCCAACGATGGGAGAATATGCTTTCGCAGCATCTGCTCATAGCGCAGGTAAGATGAGAGCTTTATAGTGTTTTCCTTTTCGGCCAAGAAGCCTGTTACGGCCTCTTGGATAGTGACCACACCTCTTTGCTGAATGGCATTCTTCTCAGTTTTAGGATAACCCCTGTAGCGTGAATCATTGCTCCTAATAATTATCTGTTCTGAGTTTTTGGCCTTAGATGCCTTGCGGATGTAGATGCCTCTTTGCGACCACTGCCGTGTTCCTGCATTACAATACTCTCTTTTGCAATGCTGCATAGTCATCCTCCTTTGCCTATCAATCTCAAATTTGTCTACAATATTCGAATGTTGGAGAACTTCCATTAATCAATCGATTATTGCACTTTCCTGTTGACTTCTGCCAATAAGTGTAGTACTTTTATATCACAAGATGCTCCGCAAAGTTAGTTTACTTTGCGGAATTTTTGTATTCATCTTTCTTAAAACGCATTAAACCTCCTATTGCTCTAGTAAAACGGCCAGCAAGCTTTTACCAGCATATTGCAATAGGAGGTTTTACTCGTGTTAAAGATTTTTTCGTTCCCTTGTTAGAGCTGTGGTTTTATTTCTTTGCCTAAAGATGTCAAAAATGCCCCGCCGCAGGAAATCCCTGCGACGGGGCATTTCGCATCAGCCGCCCTTGTGCCACAATTTGTACTTATGAAGATGTGGCCTGAGGGCTTTCTTTTTTTGACATTTGCGGGGGCGAGGGCTGTGCCTGCGGGCGGCTGCGCTTTTATTTTTCGCCCTTGGTCAGGTTGGTCAGGACGGTCTTGACGCCCTCCAGACCCTCGCCGGCGGCCTTTTTCACGCCTTCAAACCCCTCACCGGCGGCCTTTTTCAGCTCGTCCTTCACGTCCACGGCCAGACGGCGGAATATCTCGGCGATGATCTTCTTTTTCTCCTCGTCCGCGCCGACGTACTGCTTCAGCAGCGCCGCACCGCCGGCCAGACCGCCGCTGCGGAGGTCGTCCAGCGTCCGGGCTTTGCCGGACAGAGAGAGCACGTCAAACAGCGCGTCGGTGAACTGCTCGCGCTCGGCGGGGGTCATCGACGAGATGATCGCCTCGGTCTGCTTGAACACATCGTCCGGAATGTCCACGTTCTTGAGCATCTTGCCCATGCCGGGGAGCATCGAAGCGAGGTCCTTGAGGTTGCCCATCTTCTTGATCTGCTGGATCTGAGAAATAAAGTCGTTGAAGTCGAACTGATTCTTGGCAATTTTCTTCTGCAAGCGTTTGGCCTCTTCTTCATCATACTGCTCCTGCGCACGTTCCACCAAAGAAACGATATCACCCATACCAAGGATACGGTCTGCCATACGTTCAGGGTGGAAGATATCCAAAGCATCCATCTTTTCGCCCGTTCCGACGAACTTGATCGGTTTGTCGACCACCGTTCGGATAGAAAGAGCGGCACCACCGCGAGTATCACCGTCGAGCTTCGTCAGGACAACACCGTCAAAATCGAGACGCTCGTTGAATTCTTTCGCCGTGTTGACAGCATCCTGCCCAGTCATGGAATCGACCACGAACAAGGTTTCATCCGGCTGAATAGCACTCTTGATCGCAGCGATCTCTTTCATCATCTGCTCGTCAATAGCCAAACGACCAGCGGTATCGACAATCACGACATCGTTGCCTTTCGCACGTGCTTCGCGAATCGCGTTCATCGCAATCTCCACCGGATTCTTGTTTTCCAGTTCCATATAAACAGGTACTCCAACCTGTTCGCCGACCACACGCAACTGCTCGATAGCGGCCGGACGATACACGTCACAAGCTGCCAACAGCGGCTTTTTATTTTTCTTAGTCTTCAGCAAATTTGCCAACTTACCTGAAAAAGTCGTTTTACCGGAACCTTGCAAACCGGACATCAGAATGATTGCCGGACTACCCTTCAGATCCAGATCGGTAGCCGTTCCTCCCATCAGGTCTGCCAACTCATCATGCACAATCTTAACCATTAACTGACTGGGCTTAACGGATGTAAGCACATTCTGTCCTAATGCTTTCGCCTTTACCGTATCGGTAAAACCTTTGGCTACTTTATAGTTTACGTCGGCGTCAAGTAATGCTTTACGCACATCTTTCAATGTTTCAGCCACATTGATTTCCGTGATCTTACCTTCACCTTTCAACAGTTTAAACGATCTGTCTAACCTTTCGCTTAAATTCTCAAACATAATTCGTATGTATATTTATTTTATTCTATTTTCTATTCTTCGAATGAGAGGCAAAGGTAAGAAAAACTGACGAATAAAGAAAAGATCACAAATTCCGAGTCAGATTTTCTTATTTTGCCAAGATGCTTTCTTTAAATAAATGACACTTGCGACCAATAAACCGGTATAATACACCACCTCGGTCATGAAACAGATAGCAACCGGCATATGCAAGCGCATCCCGACCACATATATAAACAATGTATAGAAAACCAGGGTAGCCAGCTCCATCACAAAAGCCGAACGAGTATTTCCCGTACCCGTCACTCCGTTGAACACGATATTGGCAACCGCTCCGATCAGCAAAGCGCCTGAAATCACATAAAGGGAAGGGATCGAAGCTTGTATCAAAGTCACGTCATTGGTATAAACCGATAATATCGTAGAAGGAATCAGACAAGTGACAGACACAAAAACAGCCATGATTCCTAACGATATCCAGGTTATATGACGAATGATCGGGATAACCTGGTCCTTATGCCCCGCCCCGATGCTGTTACTCACAAACGTATTCGTTGCCGTCGATAAAGAATTGACAGGGATCAATAAAACGATGTAAACACTCCGGACAATATTCGCAACCGCCAGTTCCCGCTGCCCTAAATGTTCCACAGCCACACACAACATGAAATAAGTACTGAGCGAAATAAAATATTGCAACATCGTAAATATAGAGATGTCCAACACACGCCTCAGCAATTTAACATCGAACGATCGGAACTGATTCAGTGCATACTTCTTAATATCCACCGTCATCCGGGTATAGACCATATAAAACACGATAGACACCGCCTCCGCCATCACCGAAGCGATAGCTGCCCCTTTCACTCCCAATTCCGGGAAACCGCAGTTACCGAATATCAGCAGATAGTCCAGCAGCACATTCGTCAACGCCATCACAATCGCATTCAATGTCAACACTTTCGTCCGGGTAATACCGATAAATAATGCACGAAACATCACATTCACAAAAGAGAAAAAGAACCCGAACACACGCCAGTCCAGGAACTCTTCCGTTGCGTTCAGAATCGTATCGGAAGATATCAGTATCCGCATAATATCTCCAGCAAACAGGCGTGATAAAGTGAACATGACGGCAGCCAGCATAAACAGGAAAAAGACACCCTGTATCATCACCGGTCCGACTTCCTTATAATTTCGCTCCCCGTTACGGCGGGCCATGATGATCTGCGATCCGGTGCTAAAACCAAAAGCGATCGTAAAGGCACATATATAATACAAGCCGCCCATTGCCGAAGCTCCCAACTCAACTTCACCGACCCGGCCCAAAAACGCAGTGTCCGTCACATTAATGACATTCTGTGCCAGAAGACTCAAAAAGATTGGATAACTAACATTCCAAATTTGCTTGTTTGTGTACATATACTATCTATTTACGAAGGAAATTCATACTCATAAAAAAAGCCCGCCACATCAGGCGAGCTTCTTCTTTATATGCTATTGCATTTACTTTTCAGCTACCGATGCTTCATATCAGTTTATTGGTTGCCGTATCAGGGAACACAACCGACGGCTTAAATGTTTTCGCCTCCTCAAAATCCATCAAGGCATACGACATAATAATGATGATATCGCCAGGCTGTGCCTTACGGGCAGCAGCTCCGTTCAGACAAACGACTCCCGAACCTCGTTCACCTTTAATGATATACGTTTCAAAACGTTCACCGTTATTATTATTCACAATAGCGACCTTTTCGTTGGCAATCAGGTTAGCTGCATCCAACAAATCCTCGTCGACAGTGATACTCCCGATGTAATTCAGATTGGCTTCCGTTACCGTCACCCGGTGAATCTTTGATTTAACTACTTCTATAAACATACGATCTGATTTATGATTGATGATTTATGAATTATTGAGTTCTACTTGTTTCTCCAACTTGAAACTTTGGTTTCACTTACGGGAAACAAATCATAATTCATAAATCACAAATCCATATTTAGTACTTAATATTATCTATCAGACGAACCTCTCCGCAATAGACCGTAATACATCCTACCGGATAAGTCGTATCGGACCAGTTCTTGATGGACTCCATCGTATTGCCATCTACAATCTCATAGTATTCCACACACATAACAGGGTCGGCATTTATCGTGTTGATTACATAGTCGATCACCTCCTGCACGCTCTTTTCGGGTGCAAAGTTAGCACTTTCTTTTAACGTACGAGCTATTAATGGAGCTTTTTGACGTTGTTCAGGTGTCAAGCGCACATTACGGCTACTCAAAGCCAAACCGTCTGCCTCGCGCAAAATCGGACAGTCGTTGATTTTCACCGGTATATCCAATTGCTTCACCATAGCACGGATCACAGCGATCTGCTGGAAATCTTTTTCACCGAAATAAGCGTTATCCGGTTCGACTACATAAAAAAGTTTGCTCACGATCTGAGCGACCCCATTGAAATGTCCGGGACGGCGCGCCCCTTCCATTACGGCCGAAACAGTGCCGAAATCGAATGTGCGGGTATCAGGCTCCGGATACATTTCTTCTGCCGACGGAGCGAATACATAGTCACAACCGGCCGGTTCCAACAGAGTACAGTCTTTATCCAACGTACGAGGATACGTTTCAAGGTCGTGCTTGTCGTTAAACTGAGTCGGATTGACAAAAACACTAACTACACACACGTCATTTTCTTTCAC
>ENA-OPXM01001088-OPXM01001088.1-human-gut-metagenome-genome-assembly--contig:-NODE-1088-length-13444-cov-3.977071_pt1 | contig 13444 bp, 14 predicted proteins | sample MGYA00241707_ERZ502035 | MGnify/ENA primary metagenome ERZ502035 (study PRJEB25962, sample SAMEA2043051) | human gut metagenome | biome: human gut; feature: human-associated habitat; material: faeces... | reverse complement strand
AACCGGCGACCTGCTCATTACGAGTGAGCTGCTCTGCCAGCTGAGCCACACAAGCGCATGTGCTTCCGAGGGGAAGTCACAAGCTGTATTGTACCATGTTTTGACCTGCCCGTCAACCATAAATTTTGTGCTCCGGCAGGGAATACGGTGCGTAATCATGAAGCCCCAGGTGCAGAAAATTTCCTCAGGAGAAACAATTCCTTGCTGCGGGAAGCCAGTTTGAGGGTCTTGACCGGTGAGCCAGAAATGCGAGGCTTTTGTCGAAACGGGGAATTTTCGTGACTTTTCTGACGGGATCGTGAAAGAATTATCCGTTTACATAATGCTTGTTCCGGAAACGCTTTACAAGGAGTTATCCACATTTTCCACAGGGTTTTCCACAAAGGCAAAAACCGGTACAGCGCAATCATTTTCGACGATTTTACCAGCTATTTACCAGACCGCAAAACAGGGAAGTGCACAGGGAGAAATCCGGCAAATCAGTTTACATAATCACATAATTTCCGGATTTGGGTCAAAAGCTGTCCTTCTTGCAGATATGACAGAGGTTGATGCAGGGCCTCAGCCAAAATACTTGTCACGGAAGGGGACATGGTCCACCTGGAAGCTGCGGCCTCGGAGATATTCCAGCAGGCCGGCGTCCGTGGGGAAGTCGAAGGTCAGGCGATAGGAGTACAGAGCCTGCCGGGTCTCGCCGTACCGGCGGTTGGCGGCGCCGTTGCCGTACTTGCCGTCTCCCAGCAGGGGACAGCCCAGGTCGGCCATGGTGGCCCGGATCTGGTGGGTGCGGCCCGTCAGCAGCTGGACCTCCAGCAGGGACAGCTCCCCCCGGGTTTCTAAGGTCCGGTAGCGGGTGACGGCGGTTTTTCCGCCGGGCACCGGCCGGTGATAGACAGACACTTGCTTTTTCTGCTCGTCCTTCAGCAGGAAGCAGGACACCTCGCCCTCCGGGGGACGGGGGCGGCCCAGGGTGACGCACAGGTACCGCTTGTCGATCTCCCGATCCCGGATCTTCTCATTGATGATGCGCAGGGTCTCGGCGTTTTTGGCGGCGATGACGATGCCGCCGGTGTTGCGGTCGATGCGGTTGCACAGGGCCGGGGTGAAGGCGTTCTCCCACCGGGGATTCCACTCCCGCTTCTGATACAGATACGCCTGGATGTGGTTGATGAGGGTGTTGACCTTCTCCGTCTCGTCGGCGTGGACCACCAGGCCGGGGCGCTTGTTCAGCAGCAGCAGATTCTCGTCCTCATACACGATGTCCAGGCTGGGCTTGAACAGGGTCAGGAAAAGATTGTCCTCCCGGGGCTTGTCAAAGAACTCGTCGTTGATGTATAATTGCAGAATGTCCCCCTCCTGGAGCCGCTGGTCCCGCTGGGCCCGGGCTCCGTTGCACTTGATGCGCTTGAGGCGGATGTATTTTTGCAGCAGCGCCGGGGGCAGCAGGGGCAGACTCTTGGACACGAAGCGGTCCAGCCGCTGCCCGGCGTCGTTTTTTCCGATGGTGATCTCCCGCATAGAGGGGCCTCCCTTACCGATAGAATTCCAGTCTGCTCTTATTCTACCTTGTTTTTCAAAAAAGTCAAAATATTTGTGAGAAAATGTTTGACAAAGAGAGTGAAATTCAGTATAATACTACTCGTGTCATTGCGAGGTGTACTATGATTCTGAATGTGAACCGGATTCTGCATACCCCCGGCGCCAGCCAGGATTTCCATTTTGAGATGGACCTGTCCGACTTGGAGTTCGGTGGGGAGAGACCCGTGGTTCACCCGGTTGCTGTGGACGGCAGGGTGTATAACCAGGCGGGTGTGCTGCTGTGTGAGCTTCAGGCCAGTACAACGCTTCGCTGCGTATGCGACCGGTGCATGGAGGAGTTCGACTCTCCCAAAACTGCGTCCTTCTCCTGCATTCTGGCGGAGGAGAAGCAGGATCAGGAGAATGACGACATTGTTCTGCTGGACCACGACGAGGTGGATCTGGCGGATCTGGCCAGCACCGCGTTTATCCTCGATATGGACACAAAGACTCTCTGCTCGGAGGACTGCAAGGGCTTGTGTCCGGGCTGCGGCGTGAACCTCAACCGCGAGGCATGCCGCTGCAAAAAGCAGGTCGATCCCAGACTTGCCAAGCTGGCTCAGTTGCTTGCGCTGGACGACGAGTGAGAATATGAAAATACATTACTGCTCAGGCAGTTAAGACCAAGGAGGTGTCAACATGGCAGTACCTAAGGGAAAAGTATCCAAGCAAAGACGCAATAAGAGACGCAGCTCCGTCTGGAAGCTGGCGGCTCCCGGTCTCGTGGCATGCCCCAAGTGCGGCGCGCTGCATCTGCCTCACAGAATGTGCCCGGAGTGCGGTACCTATAACGGCCGCGAGGTCAAGCACGTTGAGTCTGTGGCAGCAGGCAAGTAAAATACCGTGTGTCCTTGTCAGGAGGGAAGATTTTCATCTTCCCTCCTTGCTTTTTGCCCAATTTTCGGCTAAAATGGTTGTATATAGATGAGACTGTCGAAAAAACCGGAAATCTTCCGCCATGGGAAAGGAAGATCGTTACGAAAGAAACCCATCAGGGGTGTCTTTCGTTTGCAATCACAGGTTTTCCAGAACTTTTTAAGTTCTGGAAAACCGCACACAGCTTGTCGAAAAAGACTTTTTTGACAAGCTGATATAGATGAATGGGAGAGATCCATATGATGCGTCTGACCTTCCTGATGCTGTTTGGGAATGCCATATTTTACCTGATCCAGGCGGTTTCCTGCTGCCGGATCCTGACCCGGCGCTTTTCCTGGCCGGTGATGGTCCTGGGCTTCGCCGTCGGCTATCTGCTGTTTGTGCTCCCGGCGATCCCGTTTCCGGAGACGGGGATGATACGGGGTATGATTGCACTGGTGAGCTTTCCGCTGGTGGATATGGTGCTGTTCCGGGATAAATGGTACAGGTGTCTGTTCTGCGGCGTGGCGGCGGTGCTGATTATGTCGGCTGCGGATATGATATCGGCGGCCGTTCTGCTGACGCCGGAGCAGCTGCGCCAGGGGCTGACCTTTCAGCCCATTCCGGTGCAGCTGACGTCCTATGCCATCTTCCTGTCGGCGTCGGCGTTTTTCCTGTGGATGTTCACCCTGCTGATGAACCGCTATAAATATCGCCTGTCCGGAAGGGAGTGGGCTCTGTACCTGCTGTTTCCCGTCAGCCAGTGCCTGCTGCTGTATGGCTGGATGATGCTGTGCCGGCTGGATTTCAGCGCCAACCGCATGTGGATTCTGCTGGCGGGGCTGGTTACCTGCGTGGCGGCGGACGCCGCCTTGTTCACGGCGGTTCGCGGTATGGCTCAGCGGGTGGAGCTGCAGGCGGAAAACGACCTGCTGGCCCAGCAGATCGACCGCCAGAAGGAGCACTACGCGGCCATTACGGCCCAGTATGAGAACATCCGCCGGATCCGCCACGACATCGCCAATCATCTGTACACCATGGACCTGCTGCTGAAGGAGGGGCAGTATGCGCAGGCCCAGGACTACTTTGCGGAGGTGTCCCAGGTCAGCCGCTACAAGTCCGACCTGGGCAGCTGCGAAAATCCGGTGGTGGACGCCTTCCTGTATGCCCGGGCGGAGGATCTGAAGGCCCAGGGCTTTGACGTAGAGTTCCAGGTCGCTGTCCCGGCGGAGTGCGGCATCCGGAACGCGGATATGGTGGTGGCCTTCGGCAACCTGCTGGACAACGCGGCGGAGGCCTGCCGGAATGCCGGGGAGAAGCGAATCGCCCTCTCCGCTGGTATGGAGCGGGAATATCTGCACATCCGGGAGCAGAATCCGGCTCCGGTGGGGCCTGTTTCCCATGACCGGCGAATCCCGGAGCTGGAACGGGGAATCGGGCACCATATCCTCCGGGAACTGGCCGAGAGGTATGACGGCAGTTTCACCTGCCATGTGGAGCACAATGAATTCCTGGTGGACCTGTTCCTGCGGGAGCCGGAAATGTGACAGGTATATAGATCGCCCCCGCCCGGCATTGCGCCGGGCGGGGGCTGCAGCTATCTATGACAGGATTCAGTTTTTCAGGCTCTGCTCCACGGCAACGGCCACAGCCACGGTGGCGCCCACCATGGGGTTGTTGCCCATGCCCAAAAAGCCCATCATTTCCACGTGGGCGGGCACAGAGGAGGAACCGGCGAACTGGGCGTCGGAGTGCATACGGCCCATGGTGTCGGTCATGCCGTAGCTGGCGGGACCGGCGGCCATGTTGTCCGGGTGCAGGGTGCGGCCGGTGCCGCCGCCGGAGGCCACGGAGAAGTACTTCTTCCCCTGCTCGATGCATTCCTTCTTATAGGTGCCGGCCACAGGGTGCTGGAAGCGGGTGGGGTTGGTGGAGTTGCCCGTAATGGAAACATCCACGCTCTCATGGCGCATTATGGCCACGCCCTCGTTTACGTCGTCAGCGCCATAGCAGCGCACGTTGGCACGCTCGCCCTTACTGTAGGCGGTGGTCTTGGTGACAGTCAGCTCGCCGGTGTACTGATTGTACTCGGTCTCGCAGTGAGTGAAGCCGTTGATACGGGAGATGATCTGTGCAGCGTCCTTGCCGAGACCGTTCAGGATAACCTGCAGGGGCTCCTTGCGGACCTTGTTTGCGGTGCGGGCTATGCCGATAGCGCCCTCAGCTGCGGCAAAGCTCTCATGGCCTGCCAGGAAGGCGAAGCACCTGGTGCCTTCGCTCAGCAGCATGGCTCCAAGATTGCCGTGGCCAATACCGACCTTGCGCTGATCTGCTACGGAACCGGGAATGCAGAAGGTCTGGAGGCCTTCGCCTATGCACTCGGAAGCTTCGGCGGCAGTCTTTACGTTTTTCTTTACGGCGATGGCTGCGCCAAGGGTGTAGGCCCATACGGCGTTCTCAAAAGCGATGGGCTGTATTCCCAGCACTATGCTGCGCACGTCTATCCCCTTGGACTTGAGCAGCTCGTCCGCCTCTTCAAGTGATTTGAGGCCATACTGCGCCAGTACGGGGTTGATCTGATCTATTCTTCTTTCGTAACCTTCAAAAGTTGCCATTATCGCGCCCTCCTTATTCCTTGCGGGGGTCGATCACCTTAGCGGCCTCAGCAAAGCGGCCGTAGGTGCCGATGTTCTTCTCGTATGCTTCCTTGGGATCCATGCCCTTCTTGATGGCTTCCATCATCTTGCCAAGGTGTACAAACTTATAGCCGATGATCTGGTCATCCTCGTCCAGAGCTATGCCAAGTACGTAGCCTTCCGCCATCTCCAGATAGCGGGGACCCTTCTTCAGGGTGCCGTACATGGTGCCTACCTGGCTGCGGAGGCCCTTGCCCAGATCCTCAAGGCCGGCACCAATTGCCAGGCCGTCATCGGAGAAGGCGCTCTGACTGCGGCCATATACAATCTGAAGGAACAGTTCCCTCATAGCGGTGTTTATAGCATCACATACCAGGTCGGTGTTCAGCGCCTCCAGAATGGTCTTGCCGGGGAGTATCTCTGCTGCCATAGCGGCACTGTGGGTCATGCCGGAGCAGCCGATGGTCTCCACCAATGCTTCCTGAATGACGCCGCCCTTTATGTTGAGGGAAAGCTTGCAGGCTCCCTGCTGAGGCGCGCACCAGCCCACACCGTGGGTGAAGCCGCTTATGTCTTTAATCTCCTTAGCCTTGACCCATTTGCCCTCTTCGGGTATGGGGGCAGGATCATGCTTTGCGCCCTTTGCAACGCAATACATCTCTTCCACTTCGCGTGAATACTGCATGAAATATCCTCCTTGAATATTAGCTGCCCGATGAGTTGATACACCGGGTCATTCTTTCCTGATTATGATTTTATCACGGAGCGCGATGCCATTACAACCCGAACAGCAAAAAACACCCGATAATTATTAGGCTCCACTAAACTCTTCGCAATAACCTGTCTTAATATCACAGCACATAGCACAGGGGTATAACGAGGAATATGGCGGGTACAAAGTCCATCACCTTTATCTTCGTAACGCCTATCATATTCAAGCCCAGTGCGAATATCAGCATACTCCCCACGCAGGTCATCTCCGCCACCACGGCATCCGTCAGCACGGGCGCAAGCAGCCCCGCGAGCAGCGTTATGGCTCCCTGGTATATGAGCACGCTGACAGCCGACAGGCCGACCCCTATCCCAAGGCTTGCGGTAAGAACTATGGCGGAAATGCCGTCCAGAAGCGACTTTGTAAAGAGCATATCGTGACTGCCGGTGAGGCCGCTTTGCAGGCTGCCCACCACCGCCATCGCGCCTACGCAGTATATGAGGCTGGCGGTAACGAAGCCTGCTGAAAGGCCGCTTCCGCCCCTTGCGAGCTTTTCCTCGAGGAGCCTGCCCAAGCGCTCCATTCCGCCGTTTAGGTCAAGCGCCGTTCCTATGGCGCCGCCCGCCGCCATGGCGATTATCATGGCGATGGTCTTTTCCCCCTCCAGCGCGCCGGATATGCCTATATAAATGACGCAGAGCCCTATGCCCTTCATCACCGCGTCCGTCACCCTTTCCGGTATGCCTCGCCTGAGCAACAGACCCGCAGCGCAGCCCAATATTATGGCCCCGGCATTTACTATGGTTCCCAGCATATCCTTCTCCTTTATTTAAACAGAATTATTTTTATCATACCGATTGATTATACCAATAGTCGGAACAAATTAAAATGACAAAGTTGCGGCTTTTTGCTGATATAATTACTGGTATAATTAACAAATGCCGCGATTGATATAGCGGCACCCATCATGCTATAATTTATATGTAATATGTTGTCGATTCGGGGAGCTTAAATATATATGTCAAGACGCCGTTTTAAACGAGCAAAGCGCAGAAGGCGCAGGCGCAGCCTCAGCGCCTCGGTATGGGGCCCCATACTCAAGCTTTTAGCAGTAATACTGGTCTTTTTGGCGTTGCTTTACGCTATATTTTATGTGGTCATACCCAAGGCGGCAGACTTCATGGGCTGGGATTACAGGCCCCCATTTGCCCCCGAGCCTACCCCCGCCCCTACGCCAATACCCACGCCTACCCCCAACCCAATGAGTCTGTACGACTTCACCGGCAGCTCTCAGGAGCTGGTTTTTGACGGCTCATCGAGCTATAAGTGGTTTACCGACCCATACTTTTACAACGAAAAGATGGTAATCTCCGCAGGCAAGCTGGATTCCTCCGGCAAAAACGTGGTGTTCAGGGACATGTTCTTCTTCCACCCAAGCACCCGCATAAGCGAAAAGATTAACCTTACGCCCCAGAACGACCACTTCCTGTTCCCCAAATTCAACGATAAGTGGCTGGTATATCTGGACGGGAGTCTGTCAGGCGGCGGCGCCATCATGGCGGTCGATCTTACCGCCTCCCCTCTGAAGGCAGTAAAGGTCAAGGACATATACTCCGGTCAGCCTGAACCCTTCCTGTCGGGCAATTATGTGGCCTTCACCGACCGCACCGGCACCAATAAGGACAAGCTGTTCGTATACGACCTGACCACCATGGAATCCACCGTAGTGGCCATGTTCTCAAGCTCGGTATACGGCCAGAGCAAGCCCTTTTTGTCAAATGACACGCTGATATGGGCGGATTCCGCCACCTCCGACGGCAACTCGGACACCAGCGTGATACGCTACATAAACCTCAATGAATCCTCAATAAAGTCTATCAAGCCCGGCACCTTCGTGCATGACCCGGAGTACAACGGCAGATACATTGCCTGGCTTACCGAGCTTCACGGCCGGGACACGGCCCTTTATGCGGCAGACGGCCTCTCCGGCACACCCACTGAGGTGGATCGCTGCGTGGTCGAGTTCGGGCTGGGCAGCCATTTTATAGCCTATTCCCGCACCAATGCCGACACGGATTCCAGCAGCATATTGATATTTTCCTTTGCGGAGGGCAAGATATACCGGGTAACTCAGGAGTATGAATCCGCGTTGCTGCTGGGCGTGTCCGACGACTATGTTGTCTGGATGGACGTCACCTCCCGTGAGCGTGACATAGTAAAATTCACTAAAATACCCTGATAATAAGATTCAAGGAGCATAATATGGCAAAAGCGAAGGACAGCGTATTTTTCTGCGGGGAATGCGGCTACGAAAGCACCAAGTGGCTGGGTAAATGCCCCGCCTGCGGCAGCTGGAACACCATGCTGGAGCAAAAGAAGATATCCTCCGTTCCCTCAATAAACAACCTCACCTACGCCCACGCCATACCCTTAGCCGATGTCACCACTACCGCCTCCGGCCGCGTGTCCTCGGGCATAGGAGAACTTGACAGAGTTCTCGGCGGCGGCATAGTACCCGGCAGCGTCACCCTTTTGGGCGGCGATCCCGGCATAGGCAAGTCTACCCTCCTCATGCAGACAGCCGCAGAGCTTACGAAGCAGGGCACAGTATTATACGTCACCGGCGAGGAATCCGCGTCCCAGCTAAAGCTTCGGGCGGAGCGTCTCGGCGTAGGCGGAGACATGCTCATACTTGCCGAAAACGACCTTTCCGCCATCGAGAGCGAGGTAGACCGGGTAAAGCCCGCCTACGTAATGATAGACAGCATACAGACTATGTACTCGGCGGACTGCTCCGGTACAAACGGCAGCATATCCCAGATACGGGAGGCCACCTCCCTCATCACCCGCATGGCAAAGCGCACCGGCGCGGCCACATTTATAGTGGGCCACGTTACCAAGGACGGAGCCATAGCAGGTCCCCGCATACTCGAGCATATGGTTGATACGGTGCTTTATTTTGAAGGCGACAGGCAGGATTCCTTCCGCCTGCTGCGCTCGGTAAAAAATCGATTTGGCAGCACTGACGAGATAGGCGTCTTTGAGATGCGCTCCACCGGCATGGCGGAGATATCCGACCCCTCCACGCTGTTCATAACCGGCACGGATCTTCCCGGCTGTGCAGTTACCTGCGCCATGGAAGGCACCCGCCCCATGATGGTTGAGGTGCAGGCGCTGCTTTCTACATCTCCCTTCTCCAACCCCCGCCGCATGGCTGCGGGTCTGGACAACAACCGCCTCGTGCTGCTGCTGGCAGTGCTGGAAAAGAAGGCTGGCCTGAGGTTCTACGACAAGGACGTTTACACTAACGTAGTAGGCGGCATACGTCTTGACGAGCGTGCCTGCGACCTTGCCGTAGCCATGTGTATAGCAGGTGCAGGCGCAGACATCGCCCTTCCGCCCCGTACCGCCATTCTTGGGGAGCTTTCGCTTACAGGCGAAGTCCGCCCCGTAAACCGGTTGGACAAGCGCATACAGGAGTGCGCCCGGCTTGGCTTCTCCCACATAGTCGTCCCCAATAGCGACACCCTTCCCAAGATAGACGGCCTGAATTATACCCGTGTAAAGAATATACGCGAAGCGCTGTGCATATTGGGCATTTAGCTTTTTGTAGGTTTGTCAAACATGTTGGACGGTATAGCAACGAAGGAAAACGTTGGGGGAGCTATACTGTAAAGGACGCATGGGACGGTTATTGGAGGCTCTTCGATACACGGCCAGCTGAGCATCGAAATCGGCAAGCGAGTAGAAGCGATGGGAATCGTAGAAGCGACGCTGATCCTCACGGTGGCTGCGCTCTACCTTTCCATTGTGACGGGGCGTATAGTGGCGAATCAGCTTGTGTCGTTCAGCCACTTTTTTGACACTCTGACCGGGGGCATGATGCCCCCGGCTAAGGATTTCTGACATTACTTAGCAACAGCGAAATACTCGTTGATGGAATCTATAACCTCGGAAATATGCTCGCTGGGCTTGGTAAAGAGAGATACCGTTACGAATATCACCAGCGATACAAACATGCTCCAAAGCCCGGCGCCGAAGCCAAGGGGAGAAACCTTCAGTATGAAAGTGAAAAGTACCATTATGGCTTCGCCTGCGACTATACTGCTTATGGCGGCAGCCTTGGTGGAGCGCTTCCAATACAAGCCTCCTACGATAGTGGGTACCAGAGCACCTACGCCGGCATTTGAAAGCGTCAATATATCGCTTAGCATAGCGGGCTTCAGCAATGCAAAGATTATGGAGATAACGCCGAATATCAGCACGCATATCTTAGCCACCATGTACTGCTTTGCTTCGCTTGCATTTTTGTTAATGTACTTTTTATATACGTCGGTAGATATAAGAGTACTTACAGCATGCAGCTGAGAGTCACCCGTTGACATTGCGGCAGCCAACGCGCCTGATATTATCAGCGAAGCGAACACTATGGGGGTATATTTAAGCAGCAGCTCGGGGAATATGGTATCGGCAACCGCTATATCCGGCATAAGCACGGTACCGGCAAGGCTTACAGCAGGGGTGAATATGTAAATGGATGTGAGGTAAATCGACGAAAATACCGCAGACCATTTGAGCACGCGGAGGTTCTTTCCGGCAAAGAAGCGCAGAGTTATGTGCGGGAACATCATCATGCCGAAGGTTATAACTATCCAGCGGGAAAGCCAATCCTGCATGGTGCATACGCCATTGGGACCAGGCAGCGTAAACAGCTGGGGGTTATTGGCAAATGCCGCCTCAAAGGCATCTGCAACTGACGGGAAGTTTTTGCGTATTATCCACAGGGAGCCGAATACCAGGCCTACCCACATGAACACGCCCTGCGCGGCATCGGTAATGGCGACGCCCTTCATTCCGCCCATCCATACGAGGATTATCATTACTATCATGAACACCAGCGCACCTACGGTATAGCTGAGAGTGCCTCCGCTCATAGTGGTGAATATGTAGCTGCATCCTATGGCCTGCATAGCCACATAAGGTATGGTAAACACCATGGTTATTATGGTAACGAGTATGCCAACAGTGTGGGACTGATAAATATCAGAAGCGTAATCGGCTACTGAGCAATAGTTAAACTTTTTGCCAAGGAACCAGAACCTGCGGCCCCAAACCCAGAACAGCACGCCGGGCAGAACGGTCCATAATCCGTTGACCCACCAGCCGATACCATTCTTAAATACGAATCCGCCGGCTCCCATAAAGGCGTATGCGCTATGGTATGTTGCGCTGAACGTCAGGGTAAGCAAGAATATGCCAAGTCCACCGCCGGTGGCAAAGTCCTTAATATTCTTTTGGTCCTTTTTCCATGCGTAGTAGGCAATGGCTAAGAGCGCCAGTACATATACTATGAGAATTATCATACCGGTATTCATTGCATTTACCTCCCCAGATCAGGGCGTTTGCCCGGTTTTATAGCGGGATCGTATTTGGAACAATCCCATGCCTTAAGGCGGATTGCCGCCACAAGAAAGTCTATTATCATTACTACATACCAGAATTCAAGCCACAAAAACAGGGTAGGCCAGCCCCAAGTAAGGGGATGTACCGTGCAAAAGTCGTTTATGACAGGAAGTATTGGCGGATTTACCATAAGCACGCTTACGACTAATACTATATAAAACCACAGTGTGCCTTTATCATGGGTTTTTTTCATGATACAAAACTCCTTTTCTTTAAAATTGTATTGCCGATTTCTTATTTCTGCAGACTGCGGATTACTTCTACGAGATTGTTTACCAGGTGGTCGTGATAAATGCGGCCTTTCTCAGCATCTGACTTTGTAGGTTCACCGGTAGTGCCGCCCGCTATTTCAGCATTTTTGAGGGCGTGCTCATAGGAGCTGGGAACATAGCAAAGTGTGTCGTGGGTATAGCATGGGTCTACAGAATATAAGTGCTGCTCCTTTATGGGATTATCCTGCGCTTTTTCAAGATGCACATACTCCGGGAACTTATAGAGCATATGAGAAGTCTCTACTTCTTCAGCGTGGCCAACCGGTCCGAAACCCAGTTCATGAACGATATCCTTGGACATATAAGCGGGGTCGAATATCTTCACGGTAACACCCAGCTCGCGCTGTGCTCTTTCAGCGGCAATCTGCATCCAAACTACGTTAACTATGCGATGACCGTTGATAAGTATGATTTTATCGAGTCCGTGTGCCTTCAATGATGCCATTATATCATATGTGAGGTCTATGAGAGACTCGGGGCGTATGGTTATTGTGCCGGGGCGTACCATATGATGAGGACTCCAGCCAAACCACAGTGGGGGGGTAACGAGAACGTTTGTCTTTTCTGCCGCACATTCCGCCAGGGTTATTGCCACGTAAGAGTCCGTACCTACGGGGAGATGCGTACTGTGCTGCTCAACGCTGCCAATGGGTACTATGGCTACACCATTTGCTTCATCGATGGCTTCTTTTACTTCGGGCCAGCTTTTTGTTTGGATCCAACAACTCATGTAAAAACAATTCCTCCCTTCGATGATAAAAAAATGACAGGACAGATAAGCAGTCCTTGTCATCATGTTAGCGTACCACATCCGTTTTTTCTGTGCTCTACAGCACGTTTTTAGCTGTCATATTGAAAAACAGCAGATTCAAATATATAATATGGCTATAAGCGAGAGGTTGGCCTGCAAACAAAAAATGTAGGAAGATGGTCTGATAATAACGCAAGATAAAACGGTGATTGAAATGACGAATCTTTTTACACAAAGGCATGTTTATGATAAATACCGCACCGAATTATGGGCGGCCTTTGCTGACGTGGGTGTAAAGGTCAGTTTCGAGAAAAAACAGCTCATCGAGCTCAGCGGAAATACTGCTGATTATGTGTATCTCATACTCGATGGTTGCGTCAAGCAATTCCTGCACTATCCCAACGGTGTGACCAGGACGATATTCCTGCTTAGGCCCGGAACCATGTTTAATGAAGTGACGCTGTTCAATAACGATACAAGTTATGTTGTAAGTCAGGCTCATACCCATGTGCAGCTTGCAAAGATTGCGGCAGACAAATTCAATGGGATATTGAACGCCAAACCGTCATTATATGAGAGCGTATCGTATATGCTTGCATATAAGCTGCGCATCGCCATGGCTCAGATATATGACCTTTCCTTTAGCAGTACAGAGCAGCGTTTCCGGAATCTGCTTTGCAGATTATGCGTGCAGATAGGCAGGGAAACGCCTGAAGGAATACTCTTACCGTATATATTCACGCATGACGACTTTGCTCAGATGATATCTGCTGGCAGAAGCAGCATAAGCCGTATAATAGGCCGTTTTCAAGATAAAGGGTATGTTTTCTATGAAGGAAAGTATATCGTAATAAGGCCGAATATAATCAATCTGGAAATGCTGTAGCAATGTTGTGCAATAGTGGCTTACATAATAATGCCGCCTGCAAGTTTGTCAAAAATGTATTGTAGTCCTACACCTGTGCATATTGGGCATTTAGCTTTTGGGGTTGAATTATCCCGCCAAAAATGCTATCATAATAAGACAGGCGCCCGTAGCTCACTTGGATAGAGCGTATGCCTCCGGAGCATAAGGCAGCGCGTTCGAATCGCGCCGGGCGCGCCAACATCGCCGCGAGTTTTACTCAGCTTGCGGCGATTTTTTTTACGAAGCTCAGCCTTTACCCGCCCTGCCGCC
>ENA-OPXM01001085-OPXM01001085.1-human-gut-metagenome-genome-assembly--contig:-NODE-1085-length-13479-cov-7.202101_pt1 | contig 13479 bp, 9 predicted proteins | sample MGYA00241707_ERZ502035 | MGnify/ENA primary metagenome ERZ502035 (study PRJEB25962, sample SAMEA2043051) | human gut metagenome | biome: human gut; feature: human-associated habitat; material: faeces... | reverse complement strand
GTTTTCTCGTTTGGTTATGGATGGTTCTGTTATGGATTATTTGTTGGAGTTTGAATATCATTTGAAGGGTTATGCTAATTTGGTTGAGTTTGAACTTAAAGAAAGGTTTCCTGCTCCTTCTGAGAATGAGAGTTTTGTTGAGCAGGTTAATTATATTTATATGATTCAGGAGATGGTTGATGAGTTTGTGATGGAAGAGGTTAAGTTGGTGTAGAAAAACAAAAAGTCGAGATCATTCTCGGCTTTTTATTTTATTATTGATAGCCTCAACACCAAATAAAAAAATTATAACAAAATTATAAAACTCGCTTACTCATTTATTCATCATCCACTTATCCTTTTACTTGATTTATACTTTATTAATATTTTTTAGTTGAACATTATATCCTATATTTTTCATATAATTTATAGTATATCTTAAAGAAACTTTACTAAAAAAAGGAATTTTAGGTCTTTCATCATTATAACTATTTATAATTCCAATTATAATAGTATAATTATTTGGTTTAAAATCAGCTGAAAATTCTTTATTAAATTTAAACTCATTCATCTTTATATTTACTTTACTTCTAAAATTCGCATCCAATAACAACTCTGCAGAAACTGCTGCTTGATTAAATAAATGGCTTAAATATGATGAACCACCATTTTTCTTTATATGAATTAGTTGATTATCTTGCGTCATAATGTCACATAACTCAATTTTATTTCCTTTTCCTCCTCCAAATGGTATCTCACCTATTTTATGTATTAAATATGCATTTTGTAATGAATTTGATAATTTCTCGTTATAGTCGTCTTCATCTTTCATATCGGAATTATAATCAATAAAATTTAAATTTGATATTTCTATATTATTATATTCTCTTTCAATTTTGTCTGAAAAGTCTTTATTGATGCAATACCATTTTCCATTATTTAAACAATATGATTTTTCGTTAAATTTAATTTCTGCAATTATACACTTATAAGCACTCCATTTTTCTATTTCTTTTCCTTCTATGTCTTTCATTATGACTTTTTTTCTTTTTAACTGTTCAATATCACTAAGATCATTTTTTAATGCCTCTATAACTTTTTCTATTATAATATCATCATATGCTTTATCATCATTCGTATAATAGAACCCACTTATATCTTCCCAATTTATTACTTCTGGAATTGACATCCATATACACTCAAATCTTTTCTCATTAATATACTGAATTAACAAATTATCTAACTGTTCCTTTTCTTTTTTAGATTTAACTTCTTTAATATTATCTATCCATTCAAAATTTTCTTTATATTTCTCTTCTTTATACTTTTTATAACAATATATTAAGAACTCCTCAATATTATTTATATCTCTTTCTACTAGAATACTAAATATATCTCCACCTATTAAATTTACTTTTTCAAACATTTTATCATTACATTTTCCTGTGACAGACTTTATTAAATCTCTTTCTAAGTCAAATCCAAATTCGTTTATATTAGTGGCTTTAGGCATTTGTTCCTGACTTTGTTTTTGATTACTTCCAACACTTATTTTAGATATCTTTCTTATGTCATTTATTCCAACTGTATTTAATACGATTTTTAATCCAAATTGTTCTTCAATAACATCTTCAGCAAATAAATTTTTAGAGTATCCAAATGTTAGTGCAAAAGTTTTTTCTTCACCATTTATATTTAGCTTATCAATTAGTATTGCTCTAGAATTAGTTTGTTGTAATTCATTAGATTCAATACCAAAAAATTCATCAAGCCATCTTGGACTATGTATCCATGATGGAATATAATATAATTTTTTATTGTTGTTATACTTTTTTAATAATTGAATATTACTATCTTCATCAAATATATTTTCTTCGTTTATTCCTTCTTTTATTAAATAAATCGATAGTTTGTTTCTTGCCATATTTAATCCCCTTACACTACTATATAACATAATATTTTAAAAAATTGTCGAATCTTGTCTTTTATTATCAAAAAAGCAAAATAATCCTGTAATATAAAATTACAATTACTTTGCTTTTCCTTTGTATATTTTATTTAAATGTTTGCAAACTTTCTAAACATTTCTCAATAAATATATTCATATTAGTTTTAGTTGTACTTTCAAAATATTTTAGAAGTTTGTTTACTTGTTCTAAATCAGCTTGTCCTGTGTTCTTTGGAAAAAGTTCTTCATATACTTTTCCCTTTTCCTTATCATTTGGTAATTTACTTATTAATTTTAAATCATATAATACATGATCAAGATTAATATCATTCCATATTGGTATAATATATGGACTTAACCAGTGATTTTTAAACATTTCTCCATTTTTGTATTTTTTTATTTTTTCTTCTGTTGTATCATCTAAATCCATTATCGGCATAATAAAAAAGTTTATAAATTTTTTATTGTTTTCTTCTATAATATATTTTTGTTTTAATTTGCTTTTATTTTTAAAATCATTGTTTCCTAATATTGTCATTAAACTGTCTATTTGTATGCTCGTTTTCCCATTTTTTAATGAATATATTTCTATAGGTAAATGTAGATTACTTTTAATATGTTCTGCTAACAAAAGCTCACTTTTTCCATGTGCTATTATGATTCCTTTGCAGTAATTAGGTTTCCTCACCATTATTTTTTTCCTCTTTTTCTTCTGAATCTTCTAGAACATATTTTATTTCTTCAAAATCTACATATGAAGTTGTTGGTATTCCTCCAAATAAACCTTTAAAATACAAATCACGAGCATTATGATTTTTTTGTATTGTTATCCCATATTCTTTTATTGAATTTATATATTTATTTCCTTCATAATCTGCTGATAATATATATATACATTCTTTTGGCAAAATTTCTAACAATAATGTATTATGAGTTGTTATAATTAATTGTCCTGTTATTTCATCCTTAATTGATAAAATGATATTTTTCATTAATAGGTCATGAATACCATTATCAATTTCATCTATAACAACAGTTTCTCCCATTATTGCACCAATTAATGTATCAAATTCTTCTATAATTTTTTTAGTTCCTTCTGATTCTAGTTCTATTGGTATTGATTTTAAGGTTCCACCTATCATTTTATTAAAGAATAACTTATATCTTATTTTATCATCTTTCTCTTCTATAACATATTTAACGCTTTTTATATCTGCATATGCTTGCGTAAAAAATATGTTTAAAACATTTTCATATTTTTTTATTTCATCCATTTTATTTTTGGATATCACTCCAGATTTTAAATCTGCTAATACATTTTGTTTCATGTAATTATCTGGCATAAAATTTAAGTACCATTTGTTTACATGAATTGTCATTGATAATATTTTATTAATAATTTCCAATATTTTTTGTGAAATATTATTCTTTACGTATTCTTTATTTTTTTCTTTTTCTTCAAAAACTAAAAGCGATAAAAATGAGTATTTTCCCCAATATTTTTCAATATTTTCTTTTAATTCTTCGTTATATTTTTCATTGATAAAAATATTTTTATTTAATTCTTTCTCATTTTTTGATAATTTAAAATAATATCCTTTTTGCTTGTTGACAAAGAAATATAATTTTTCCTCTACTATTTCTTTATTGAATTTTACTGAATAAAATCCTTCCTTGTTATTTATTTTAAAACCATATTCAATTTCGGTATCTTCTTCTTCATTGATCATTCTATATTCGTCTAAGTTTAATGATAATTGCCATATCGGCTTCATATCCATTGGTGTAGTATCTATCATTTTCTCTTTTAACTCAAAAAATTCCTTTGGTAACATATTTAATTTGACATCAATTATTCTTGAAATAGTTAATTGTTGTAAAAATTTAAATAGTTCTACCAAATTTGTTTTACCACTACCATTTTCACCATATATAGCAATGAATTTATTTGTTTCATTTTTAGTTTTATTTAAATTAAATGATATATTTTTTAATGATTTAAAATTTTTAGCTTTAACATATGTGAACATATATAAATACCTCCTTTTTCTATCATTTTATATAAGTTTACACTATTTTTTATATAAAGTCAATGTTTTTTGATACATTTTGTATTACTTTTAATTAACTTTATTTTATTATATGTATTTCTTTATAAAATATGTGAATAAATTAAAAATATTAATATTTTATTTTTTATTGGATCATGTGACAAAGTTTTTTCAAAATTTTGAAAAAACTTATCGATTTTAAGAACTTTTTTCATTTTTATTGTTTTCCCATTTATAATATAATAAAATAATATTAATTAGGCATTACTTGGGAACAGCATAAGTTCTCAAGATTAGCAAATGTTAGGCGAGGATTGACATATAGTCCAATTGATATTTCAAAAAATGGTGTAAGGGTTTTGCGTTCATCTAATATACAAGAGGATAAGTTTATATATAGTGAAGATGATGTTTTTGTGAATAAAAATGCTATAAATATTGATTATGTAAAAAATAATGATATTTTAATAACTTCGGCAAATGGTTCTACAAGATTAGTTGGAAAACATGCGTTGATTAGTGGATTGCCAAGTAGTTCAGCAGTTCATGGTGGTTTTATGTTATTAGCAACAGCTAATGAAAATCCTGAATTTTTAAATGCATCAATGAGCTCAAGTTGGTATAGTAAGTTTATTGAATTATTTGTTTCTGGAGGAAATGGAGCAATTGGTAATTTAAGTAAATCAGATTTAGATGAACAAGAGATTTTAGTACCTTCTTCTGAAGAACAAAAGAAATTAGGACAATTATTTAAAATGATAGATAACCTTATCACTCTTCATCAGAGTAAGTATGATAAATTAGTTAATGTAAAAAAGGCATTATTAGAAAAAATGTTTCCTAAAGATGGCAAAAATGTTCCAGAAATAAGATTTAAAGGATTTACTGACACTTGGGAACAGCGTAAGTTTAAGAATTACTTCGATGAGCGTAATGAAAGAACAGGAATAGGTGAAATGATTTCAGTGACTATTAGTTCTGGAATAAAGAAATTTAGTGAGCTAAATAGATATGACTCTAAGCCAGATGACCTTTCAAAATATAAAAGAGTTGTTGAAGGAGATATAGCATATAACTCTATGAGAATGTGGCAAGGAGCAAGTGGATATTCACCTTATACAGGTATATTAAGTCCTGCGTATACTGTAATTAAGCCAAAAGATGGAATTTCAGCAAAGTTCTTTTCTTATCAAATAAAAAGACCTGAGATGATTCATCAGTTTGAGCTAAATTCGCAAGGACTAACAAAAGATACTTTAAATTTGAAGTTCCCAGCATTTAGTGAAATAGAAACAACAGCCCCAATAAAAGTAAACGAACAAAATAAGATTGCTAAACTTTTAGAAAAAGTAGATAACCTTATCACTCTTCATCAGCATAAGTTAGAAAAATTAAAAAATATGAAAAAATCATTATTAAATAAGATGTTTATTTAGAAAGGAGTTTGCAATGACATTTAATAAAGAATCAGAATTTGAATTAGCACTAATAAATGTGTTAAAAACAAAAGGCTGGGAAGAAAATGTTATAAAATATCCAACAGAAAAGGATTTAATAAAAAATTGGGCAAATATATTGTATGAGAATAATAGAGAAATAGATAGACTAAATAATTATCCACTAACAGATGGAGAAATGGCTCAAATAATTGAACAGATAAATAAATTAAGAACCCCTTTACGTCTAAACAGTTTCATAAATGGTAAAACTGTTACAATAAAGCGTGATAATCCTAATGATATTGAACATCTTGGAAAAGAGATAAGTCTAAAAATATATGATAGACAAGAAATTGCAGCAGGTCAAAGTAGATATCAAATTGTTCAACAACCTGTATTTCCAACAAAATCAAAATTACTAAATGATAGACGTGGAGATTTAATGTTGTTAATAAATGGAATGCCTGTAATACATATTGAATTAAAAAAGAGTGGTGTTTCTGTAAGTGAAGCATACCATCAAATTGAAAAATACTCATACGAAGGTATTTTCACTGGTTTATTTTCACTTATACAAGTATTTGTAGCAATGACACCAGATGAAACAGTATATTTTGCGAATGCTGGTACGGGAAACACTTTTAATGAAGACTACTTTTTCCATTGGGCAGATTTTAATAATGAAAGAGTAGATGACTGGAAAAGTGTTGCTTCATCACTGTTATCTATACCAATGGCTCATCAGCTAATTGGATTTTATACTGTTCCAGATGACTTAGATGGTGTATTAAAGGTAATGAGAAGTTATCAGTATTATGCTTCTAATGCAATTTCTGATAAAGTTTCAAAGATGGATTGGAATGAAAAAAATCTATTAGGAGGGTATATATGGCATACAACAGGTTCAGGAAAAACAATGACAAGTTTTAAATCAGCCCAACTAATTGCTACTTCAAAAGATGCAGATAAAGTAATATTTTTAATGGATAGAATTGAATTAGGAACACAATCTGTAATAGAATATAGAGGCTTTGCAGATGAGGGGGAAGATATCCAAGATACAGATAGTACTTATGAATTAATTTCAAAGTTAAAAAGTTCCAATCCAGCAGATACTTTAATAGTTACATCAATTCAAAAAATGAGTAGAATAAAAGAAAGTGGATTAAATCAAAATGATATAGATATTATAAATAAGAAAAGAGTAGTATTTATTGTTGATGAATGCCATAGATCAACTTTTGGAGATATGTTAATGACTATTAAAGACACATTTGTAAAGGCAATATTTTTTGGATTTACTGGAACACCAATCCTTGATGAAAATCAAAAGAAAGATAATACAACTGCAACAGTTTTCGGAAATGAATTACACAGATATAGTATAGCAGATGGAATAAGAGATAAAAATGTTTTGGGATTTGATATATATAAAGTTCTTACTTATAAAGATATGGACATTAGAAAAGCAGTAGCATTAAATCAAGCAAAGGCATCTACTGAAACGGAGGCAATTAGTGATAGTACAAAAAGCAGAATATATTACAAGTTTATGAATGATTTAAAAATGTGTGGAACTTATGATGAAACAGGAAATTATATAAAAGGAATAGAAGATTATTTACCAAATAATCAATATAGGTCAAACGAACATAAAGAAAAGGTTATAGAGGATATATTAGAAAACTGGATGACTTTAAGTAGAGGGAAAAAATTTTCAGCGATATTTGCAACAAGTAGTATACCAGAAGCTATAGAATATTACAAAATACTAAAAGAAAAGAAGATGTCTGGTATTCATAATTTAAATATCACTGCTTTATTTGATCCAAGTATTGATAATAATGAAGGATTTTCAATTAAAGAAGATGGATTATTAGAACTTATAGAAGACTATAATAACTTATATGGACAAAATTATACTATACCAACTTTTGGAAAAATGAAGAAAGATATTTCATTAAGATTGGCACATAAAAAACCATATAATAGAATAAAACAAGAAGATCAAATTGATTTACTTATAGTTGTAGATCAGATGCTAACAGGATTTGATTCAAAATGGCTTAATACACTATACTTAGATAAAATACTAAAATACGAAAATATCATTCAAGCTTTTTCAAGAACTAATAGATTATTTGGAGAAGAAAAGCCATTTGGAATAATAAAATATTACAGAAAACCCCATACAATGGAACAAAATATAAGAAGAGCAGTTAAGCTATATTCAGGTGATAAGCCAATAGGATTATTTGTTGAAAAACTAAATGTAAATATAAAAAAATTAAATGAAATATTCCATGAGATAGAAGAGATATTTAAAAGTTGTAATATAATGAATTTTGAAAAACTCCCTGAAACGAAAGCCGAAAAAATTAAATTTGCATCATCATTTAAGGAATTTAATAATGTATTGGAATCTGCAAAGATACAGGGATTTAGATGGAATAAAAGTGAATATCACTTTGACAAAGAAACACTATTTGTAGATTTTAGTGAACATGATTATAATTCTTTGTTAGCTAGATATAAAGATTTATATCATTTGTCAGAGTCAGAAGATGAGGAAGAGGCTATTCCATTCGATATTGATGGATATATTACTTCAATTGATACAGGAAAAATAGATTCAGATTATATGAATACAAAGTTTGAAAAATATTTAAGAGTATTAAATCAAGAAGATATAAGCCAAGAGGAGTTAGAGAAGACATTAAATGAATTGCATAGGTCATATTCATCTTTAAGTCAAGAAGAACAGAAATATGCTCAAATATTTATTCACGATATACAAAGTGGAGAAGTACAAATTGAAAGAGGAAAAACATTTAGAGAATATATAACAGAATATATGCATAATGCTGAGAATGATAAAATTAGAAAAGTTGCTGATATTCTTGGTCTTGACGAAAACAAATTAAGAAATATAGTAAATTTAAAAGTTAATGAGAATAATATAAATGCTTTCGGAAGATTTGATGAATTATTAAAAAGTGTTGATTTAGAAAAGGCAAAAAATTATTTAGAAAAAATATCAAATAGAGAATTGTCAATGTTTGATGTAAATATTGAAATTGGAGAATTGTTAAGAAAATTTATTTTGGATAATGGATTTGATATTGATAACTATAAAATTAATATATAAAATAAAACAAGGCACTTGGAATAGTGTCTTGTTTTATGCTGAGGGGAAATAGTGTCCTCTCTTTTTTTGTTTCTTGGGAACAGCGTAAGGTTGGAGAATTTGGAGAACTAATAACAGGAACAACACCGTCAACAAGTGATGTAAATAATTATAATGGAGATTATTTATTTGTTAGCCCTGCTGATATACAAGGAAATAGATTTGTAAAAAATACGATAACAACATTATCAGAAAAAGGATTTTGCAAATGTCGAAGATTAAAAGCTGATTCTGTATTATTTGTAAGTATTGGCTCAACTATTGGCAAAGTGGCTCAAATTAAGGAAATAGCAGTTACTAATCAACAAATAAATGCAATAATTCCTAATGAAAAATATAATCCTAATTTTGTTTATTCTCTGTTAGAAAATAAAGCAGAAGATATAAAAAAACAAGCTTCAGCACAAGCAGTACCAATAATCAACAAAACTACTTTTGGAGAAATTGAATGTTTTGTTACAACGAGTAAAGAAGAACAAACTAAAATAAGTAAAATATTATTGAACATAGATAACCTTATCACTCTTCATCAGCAAATAATAAACTAGGGGAGGATTTTATGAATGAAAAATATACTAAGAAAGAGTGAATTATTTTATGAATATTATGAAAAATGGATAAATGTTTATAAGGAGGGAGCAATAAGAGAGGTTACAATGAAAAAATACAAACTTACATTATCATGGTTGAAAAAGTTAGCACCAGATTTAGAAGTAAAAAATTTAACAAGAGTTACATATCAACAAATATTAAATGATTATGCTGAAGAACATGAAAAACAAAGCACAATGGATTTCCATCATCAATTGAAAGGAGCAATACTTGATGCAGTAGATGAGGGAATAATAGACAGAGATCCGACAAGAAAAGCAATAATAAAAGGAAAAACTCCAAAGGAAAAGAAAATCAAATACTTAAATCAATTTGAATTACATAAATTAATATCAGATTTAAACTTGGGGGCTAAATTAAATTATGATTGGTTAATATTGTTGATTGCAAAAACAGGAATGAGATTTTCAGAGGCATTAGCCATTACACCTAAAGACTTTGATTTACCACACCAAATGTTATCAATAAGCAAAACATGGGATTACAAAGGAAAAGGAGGATTTATGCCTACCAAAAATGCTTCATCTGTTAGAAAAATACAAATTGACTGGCAAACAGTAATACAATTTTCTGAGTTGATAAAAGATTTACCAGAGGACAAACCAATATTCATAAGCAATAAGGTATATAATTCAACAATAAATGATATATTGGAAAAACATTGTAAAAATGTTGAAATACCTGTGATTTCTGTTCATGGTTTAAGACACACACATGCTTCGATATTGCTTTTTGCAGGTGTTTCAATTGCAAGTGTAGCACATAGATTAGGACATTCTAGCATGACAACAACTCAAAAAACTTATTTACACATAATACAAGAATTGGAAAATACGGATATAGATCTAATAATGAGATCATTAACGGCTTTAAATAGCTAGAAATCACTTATGCTGATGAAGAGTGATAAGGTTATCTATTTTTTCAAATAATTGACTTATCTTACATTGTTCTTCTAATTTTGGAATATTTATTGGCATTTCTTCCATTTGTTTTCCTGACACTTCAGCAAAAGTTGAACCTGCCCCAATTTTTTCTCCATATTCTTTCAATTGATTAGTCATTGAGTAAATAAAGTATGAATCTATTTCTTTTTTATTTGGAACAATGGATTGAAATCCTTGATTGGTACATCCTTCTTTTGCCAGTATTGCAGTATTTCCAATACCTGCACGAGATGTAAATAATACTGTTCCAATAGGTAATAATTTTGCTGAGCTTTTTTCATAACCTAATTGTGTTATTTTCTTTTGACTTGATGATACAAAAATTTTATCTCCAATTTCAACAGGAGAATACCAATTTATATCTCCATTCCAATATTTGCTTACTAATGTACTAGGAGTTCCACCTCCAATTATGTTTGCTATTTTTCCTAACTTACGCTGTTCCCAAGTGTCAGTAAATCCTTTAAATCTTATCTTTGGTTTTAATACTTTATTTTCCATATACTCCACCATTCAATAATGATTTAAACTCATTAAGCCCTTTCATATCATATTCATCACCAACTAACTCATCAATCATTAAGGAAAGCTCTTTTTCTGTTGTTAAAATCTCATTTTCAACATCCATTAAGGTTTTTTCATATTTTTTTGAAATGTTTTCAATTTTTTTAGAAAAGTCATTAATTAATTCTTCAACCAATTTGTTTATATTACTTACTATCGGTTTTATCCATTTAATTTTAAGTAATTCCTTTATTTCGTTTTCAGATAATTCTTCTATTGCTTTTTTTGAATTATTTTGCAATTTTGTTTCTAAAGTCTTTTGCTCCTTTTTCAATTCTTTTTCCTCGTCAATAACTTTGGCAACTTCTCTAATTCTTTTATCTATTTCCTCATTGTACTGTACTGATTTAATAGTTTCTTTTGCTTTTCTTACTATGTTTGCATTTACAAAAGCATCATTTGTTTCATTTAGCATGTCCGTTATTTCTTCTTTTTCGTCTTCTGATAATGATTCTATTGTTTCTTGATAAAATGATGATATTTCTTCTAATCTATTTTCTATATTCCTTATACTTTTAACTTCATCTTTCATTTTGTATTCTTGAACTAATTCAAAAGGTATAACTCTGCCTTTCCATCCTATTTGTACTTCTTCTTCTTTTCCATTTTTCTTTTTTATTTCAGTTTTAGGATCAACTTTATTACAAGTTTGTAGCCCTTCTGTCTGTATTAATTCTATGTCAGATGCAATATTATTCCATTCATCATCTAATATTTGATATGCCTTATATTTATCTATCAAAGAAATTTTATTCATTCTTTTAAATATTTCATTGCTAATTTTATTTTCTTCGCTACCTATCTTTATTTCGTTTGAATTTGCTATCAATTCGTCAGATAAATAAGCTTCAAAATTATAAAATGAATTTCTGAAATTATCTTTATATTTTATTATATCTTTATGATTTTTTATGTATTCATATATATTGTCCTTTTTAAGCTCAAAATAATTTTCATTTACTTGTTTAAATAAATCCTTTTTTAAATCTGGAAAAACATCAAAGTATTTATTGTAGTTATCTAATTCCTCTTTTGGAATACCTCCAAACATTGATGCATAAATATCAAAAGTTTCTTGTTCATCAGAAGAATCAACATATCTTGGTATATTTAAATTATAATCATTTTCTCTAATTTCTTCTCTTGATACAACTCTTGAATACTTTTCTACATCTTTTCTTGCAATTACTGTATCAACTATTTTTTTAATATCACAAGCTCTTAGTTTGTTATTTTTTCCATCTTTGATAAATCCTTTGGATGCATCTATTATTTGAATATCAGTATTATTTTTTTGCTTTTTTAATACCATTATTATTGTTGGAATACCTGTTCCAAAAAATATATTTGCTGGTAATCCAATAATAGTATCTATATTATTTTTTTCAATTAAATTCTTTCTAATTTCTTTTTCTTCTCCACCTCTAAATAAAACTCCATGTGGTAGAACTATTGTCATTATACCATCACTTTTTAGATGATATAAATCATGTAATAAAAATGCATAATCTGCTTTAGCTTTTGGTGCTAATCCATATTCTTTATATCTAGGATCTGCCTCTTTATCTTGTGGATTCCAATTTTGAGAATAAGGTGGATTTGAAACTACCGCATCAATAAACAAAGGTGTGTATTCGTGTTTCTCATCAAAAAATGGCCAGTCATCTTCTAAAGTATCACCATTTCTTGTAACTATATTATCAGGTAATATTCCTCTCATTATTAAATTCATTCTCGTCAAGTTATATGTATTTTGTTTTAATTCTTGTGCATAATATTTGATTTTATTTGAATCCTTTACATATTTTGCAACAGAATTACCAATATTAATTAGTAATGAACCTGAACCACTTGTTGGGTCATATATCTCAATATCTTCTCTATTTTTCAAATGATTAGCTATTATATCAGACATTAGCTGAGATACTTCATGAGGTGTGTAAAACTCTCCTGCTTTTTTTCCTGCATTCGCTGCAAAATTACTTATTAAGTATTCATAAATAAACCCTAATACATCATAGTCTTGTTTACCATCCATTGGTATATCTTTTATCAAATAAATTAAATCACTAATAGCTTTTGTTTGTGATTTTGAGTTATCCCCTAGTTTACTTAGCCCTGTTTGTAATGTATCAAATATTTTTTCAAAAACTTTTTTATGGCTTCCATTTATCAATCTATTGAAAGCAGATAATGCATCTCTTACATTTGAAACGTCAAAATCATTTTTCTTTGCTAACCAAGTAGAAAATAAATTATCATAAGCTATAAAATATCCTATTCTTTCCTGCATAGTTTTAACTATTCTTTGATTATCTTCTGTTACTACTTTTAGATCACCTGATAATCCCATATTTCTTAATGTATTTTCTTCTTTATCTGACAAAAATTTATAAAATATAAAACCCAAAATATAGTCTTTGTATTCATTTGCTTCAATCTTTGAACGCATTTTATTGGCTGATTCCCATATTTTAGATGCTAACTGTTGTTTATTCATTGTAACCTCCTCAAAATCTATTATAACTATTATATCTTATATCACAAAATAACATTTTTCTCAATAAATATACAAAATTTTACTTTTTTAACTTTGTATCTCATTTTTTACAATTCTATTCTTTGTTCAAAATTCCCTAATTAGGGAATCCAATATAAAAAAGGGTTTGGGACTTTCCCAACTATCAAGAACCCTTCGTATACACAAAGGGGAATCTTGCTAAAAACATTTCTCTTATTTTAGTTCTTTTAC